>Ga0233412_10000216_pt1 | contig 34288 bp, 34 predicted proteins | sample Na_anoxic_4_MG_FD_180667 | JGI IMG/M metagenome (GOLD analysis project Ga0233412, IMG submission 180667) | Seawater microbial communities from Saanich Inlet, British Columbia, Canada - Na_anoxic_4_MG | ecosystem: Environmental > Aquatic > Marine > Inlet | place: Canada: British Columbia... | reverse complement strand
CTCCTTATTGTTAGAGGTATATGAAAGATAGACATTATGCAGATAAATTAGAAGACGCATACAACAACGGATTACCCAAAGAAGAACAGATTCACCCACAATATGATGTGGACACACCACACTTCTCAGATGTAGATGGAGAGTGGTTACTTGCCTCAATACACGAATGGTTTCTACTTAATTACACATTAGGTAGATTACAATGGCAAGAATTGATAAGAGATGTTTACAATAGACAACCCCAACAATAAGGAGGAAATATGTATTGGGAAATGTATTATGACGGAACAGGCCACTACTTCAGAACAACGAAGGGTGGCACTTGGCGACCTTTGGAGGAGAATACCGCAGAGGTCATGGTAGAACCAGAGTACACGAAAGAGTTATTAGCTCTTCAAGACCTTTGGTATGAGAAGTATGGAGTTGATGTAGAACCATCAACCATACTAAGTATGTTAGAAGATGCAGAGAATGTTAGTGTGCGTTATGAAGTAGGGGAGGACTTTTGATAGATGTTTTTAAAGATTTAGGTATTGACATTGCAACAATAAACAAGGAGCCATCATACAAGTGGATTAACATCACAGGCTCTGTCAAGTCAGGTAAGACAGAGTTTTGTGTGAACTTATCCAAGGAACTTAGAACTGTGTATTTTGACTTTGAGAAAGGTTCTAAGGCGTATGTAGGAAGTTTCATCGATGTAGATAATTTACCAGACTTAAGAAGTAAGATGGTAAGGGTTCTCGAGAACATTGAGGCAATTAACCCTGATGTTATTGTTCTTGACCCTATCGATAAGTTGGCAAATATGATCTCAAAATGGTATTGTCAAGATAAAGGTATTGAGGACTTATCTGAAATGCCTTATGGTAGTGGTTGGAGTGGGACAAGAGACATTCTGTTTAATTTCATAAACACTTGTTTTAAGATTGCTCCATTATTAATCACGGTAACTCACCTGAAGTTAGCTTCAAGTGATGTTACAACTAAGAATGTAACTTACCTGGATATGGATTTACCGGGTAAAACAAAACGAATGGTACATGATACAGCTGATGCACACTGTATCTTTAAACCAGAAAAAGATGATGACGGTAAGCATTATCTTGGCGTATCATTCGATGCAAGTTCCACCAGTAGCTTTGGCTTTGGTGGTAGTAGAGTAAAGGACTTCTATAATATCAAAACTGCAGATGACCTTATGAAACAAGTATTAAAGAAGTTTGATGTGGCTAAGTAACGGTAAACGAGACTGGCAAGAAGCATTACACACATTTTTAAAAACAAGGAGGCCATGTATGGCTATAGGAACAAAAGTTGCAGAAGCGGTAAAGGGATGGACAGTAGGTAAATTAGTAGGTTTCAGTGAAAGCAAGACAGGTGAATACCTGATTGCAAAGTTTAGACTACAAAATGGAGACTTCTGCTCCATGGTGTATAACAACCCAATTAAATTAAAAGATATTAACAACTTAGTATCTGCTATGGGCTTAGAAACATATACAGAAGCAGCAGATATTATCTTACCAGAGAAAGATGACCCAGATATGATGGGTATGGATGTAGATATTCAGATTAATGTAAAAGAAAAAGGTGACTTTCTAAACGCTACAGCATTCAAGCCATCAGGGCAAGCTTTTAACGGCCAGTTCTAATGACAAAACATTACTTGTATGCTTCGACGGTCTCGTCAAGACGACAAGTAAGAAATGCTGATGATATAAGTCCAGTAGAAAGAGAGGCGTATTCGTCTCTCTTCTGCTTCGGACCAGAAATGAATGAGTATTACTTGTCTGAAAAGACGGTAGGTGGATACAATGGTAAGGTTTATGGTAATTATTTTGTACTCGATATAGATGACTCGGATGTAGATGGCTTAACAATCCGAATGAAACGCTTCTTTGAGTATATGAAAGACAAAACCTATTATGTATTCTTTTCTGGCAATAAGGGTTATCATATTTATATCCCAAAGGAATATGTAGAGTATCCCGTGGAGTTAGAAAGTAAATGGAATGTAGCTTGTCACCTGTTTGCTCAGAATATGAAGATATTATTTCCAGAATTCAAGGATAATATTGACTTGGCTGTGTATGATAAGGTTAGGCTATTTCGCTTACCCTTCTCTATACACCCCAAATCGGGCCGTAAGAAGCAGTTAGTTAAATGGATGAAGTTAGATGAGGAAAACCCAACTCAAAGCTTCATATCGCCTATATTCAGGCAAGAGGATGTACTTGAAGCTATTCTCATAGGTAAAGCTTATCCGCATATCACACAAAAGATAGCATCAATCAAAGCTGGTGATATACCTAAACATAAAGAAATCAACATGCAGTCAGGTTCCATCAAAACCTATGTTGAGTATCCTTATGGAGAGAAACTCTGTATTTATAAGATGCTAAACACCTACGATCTTTCGGGTATGAGACATAAAGCAGCTCTAAGGCTACAATCTTACTGGAAGGAAAAAGGGTATAGTATCGAGTTTGTGTGGAGTATGTTGAAAGTTTGGAGTGAAAGACTTACAAATCCATTAGCAGAAGACGAACTTAGGAATATCATTAAGTTTTTTGAACGAGGTTATGTGTTTACATGTAACGATGATATCAAAAAGCATTTCTGTATTCCATCTTGCCATATGTTTAAGTCGAAGGATGTAGCTACAGAACACATATTCATGGGTAATGATTATCTAAACAGATACATTGAGGATATGACATCAAGTCAGGATAATTATATCTTTATGAATAAAGCTTATCCAGAATGGGGCTTACCAGCTATTAAGCCAGGCCATGTTGTTGTGTTGGCAGGTGGTCCAGGTAGTGGTAAGACTACATTTATGTTAAACTTAATGAATAAGTTGAGGAATATCGATTGGTTGTTCCTTTCGATAGAGATGTCAGGTGTTGATATTGCTGAGAAGTATATTAAGGTGACTGAAACGGATTGGCATAATGAATTAAGTAAGACTAGCTTCAAGAATCAAATGGATCATATTATAACTATCGATAAACCCAATATGATGGTAACTGAGATTAAGGACTATGTTAATATGATGCGGTCAAAAACTGGTCGTATGCCAAACGCTATCGTTATCGATTACCTATCACTACTTGTAGCTAAGGGTGGTAATGCAACCGAGAGAGCGAGTTTCATAGCTCGTGAATTAAAGAAGATAGCTAAAGAACTGAGAGTGGCTGTCTTTGTATTATCTCAAGTACCTAAAGATATGGCTGGAGATGGTAACATACCACTTGGATTAGATGCTCCTAAAGATTCAGGTGAGGTTGTAAACATGGCTGATATGTTGTGGACGTGTTGGAGACCAAATAGAAACAGGGGCAAAGAAGAAGATGATAATGTATTCAGAATACACGTACCTAAGAATAGGCACGGTACAGCAGGATACATAGTAGATTTAGATTTTGTAGGAAGTAAATATCAAATAAACTCAACAGTCGATAAGGAGACTATATGAATTACCCAGGACAACCAGAAGTAAAGCACACATATGAGATTATCATCGAATCAACAAAAGCGAAGTTGGCAAGTGTCATTAATGCAAAGTTAAAGGACGGCTACTTGTTAGCTGGTGAGTTCCGTGTAGAGCAGATAAAGGACAAGTTCACATATTTACAACCAATGATGAAGTCAATTATTATGCCACCGACTGCACCACCACCAAGTTCATTAAAGAATGAAGATATTAGTGATGCGGAGTTTGTGCCAGTAGATGCGTAATATCATCGGAATAGACCCCGGTCTATCTGGTGCTGTAGCAAGAATTAGGGAGAATAAGGGTGTCGATCTAATCGACATCCCTACCTTCTATGCAAAGAAAAAGAACTGGATTGACTACTACAAGCTAACGAAGGTTATCTCTAGTCTGTTAAACTGGGGTAATAATGAGGTCTGGATAGAAGATGTTCACAGTATGCCAAAACAAGGTGTAGCAAGCTCCTTTAAGTTCGGTAGGGGGTTTGGTATTCTAATTGGTATCTGCGCAGCACTCAAGATTGATATAAAGTTTGTGCCACCACAGACTTGGAAAAAGAAAATGAACTTATTAAAAACAACTAAGGTGCAGAGTGTCGAATTAGCAAACAAACTCTACAACTTAGATATATCTGTAGCTGATGACGGTAAAGCGGAAGCCCTGCTTATAGCACACTACGGTTTATTAAAACACAAGGAGGATAAATGATTAACATTGTAATAGCAGTATTCATACTCTTACTTATAGCTTTAACTTTACTATTCGTAAAACTAGTAAAGGTTATAAAGGAGAATGATGAATACAAAAGAAAGCATGACCATGCAAAAGCACAACAACGGAAGTACTATAGAACACGACAGAATAAACTTAAGGAGATTCAGTGATTGGGATAAAAGAAATAGACGATATAGCTGTATTTGATTTTGAATTAACCAGTGAAACAATAGAGAAACTAATGGATGGTATCCAACAACTTGTGGTTAGAAATCCAGAAGCTAAGATGTTCGTGTATTTCAGTAGCACAGGAGGGTCTTTGGCTCATGCACAGATATTACTAGACTACCTTAATAAGGTTCAGAATAATGTGTTCCTTGCTGCTTTTCACCAGATCTCCTCTGCTGCATTTAAGATCTTTGTGGACTTTAGGGGTGAGAAGATGGTAATGCCTTATTGCTTTGCAACCGTCCATGAAGGCACCAAAGAGCTCATCTCACGAGAGTTAAAGGATAGGGAGTCCTTTGACTACTTTATGTATACAGACATCATGGAAGAGATGAGTGCTGATATGGGTCTATTTTACAAAAAGCATTTAACCGACGATGAACTCCTAAAGATTTGCAATGGGAAAGATGTTTACTTAAACACAAAAAGACTACGGGATATTCTTGATGAAGATAAAAATTAACTGCTTAAATGCAGAAACGAGAGGTATGTGGGCGAAGAAATTCCATAACTCTACTGATGCGGGATTGGATATCCCTATGGTTGGTAAACCGTGGCAAGTAGTGAATGGTCAAATTAAGTTTGAATTAGGCATCAAATGTGAACCCGATGGTGCATATATGATATTACCCAGAAGTAGTTTAGGTAAGTCTAAATTTAGACTGGCTAATAGTATTGGCTTGATTGATAAAGATTATCGTGGAGAGCTTATAGCTCTCTGCGATTACAATGACATAGCTGATGTATACTTCACTAACCACGGAGACCGTATGTTTCAAATGGTTGCTTTTGATGGTAAACCTATTGAATGGGAACTTGTTCACGAATTAAGTGAAACAGAACGAGGTGAAAGTGGTTTTGGGAGTACGGGAAGATGAATATCTATAAAGTAGCATACAATCCGCCACTTAGCTATAAGGCTAAGAAGGCAATAAGGGAGAGCATCTCCCCATCGGATGGAACTGAATCAATCTACTGTATCGATATGGCAATGGATGCATTAGAGAAGAATGATAGTGATTATAGAGTGTTAGATAAAATCGATACAAGCTATATAGAGATCACATGATAGTTAATCTAGACCAGATATTACATAAGAAAAAAAAGTATGGGAATAGTTTTCCAGAAATCGCTACTAAGTGGAGTGCCTTCCTAGATAAGAAGGTATCTCCACAGGATGTGGCATCTATGATGACTTTAATGAAGAAGGTTAGATTGAAATTTATAAGCGACAATAGATTAAGTGAGAAGGTAGTACCAGATGGCTTATTGGATACAGCTCAAGATTTAATAAACTACAAGTGGATTGCGGGGTGTTATGATGAATACTTAAGGCTGGAGGATACCCTCAAGGAGGACATTAGTGGAATTCAAAACCCCTTTCGCACTAACCATTTTTAAACAGAAGTATGCGATACGAAAGGATGAAACATGGAAAGATTTAGCTCACAGGGTGGTAAATGACGTCTGTGGGGACCGTAAGGGTACAACTGACCCTTTACTATCACCCGCAGATTTAAATGCCATAGAAAGCTTTATTGCGACCATGAAGTTTATTCCAGGCGGACGATACTTATATTACGCAGGGAGAGATGTTAGTTTCTACAACAACTGTTTTCTGATGCGGGCAACAGATACTCGAGAAGGTTGGGCTGAATTAGTTTCAAATGCTACTCTCGCTCTTATGAGCGGGGGTGGTATAGGAGTTGACTATTCTGCATTACGACCAGCAGGTAGTAAACTTATTAGGTCTGGTGGAGAATCATCTGGTCCATTACCGTTAATGAAAATACTCAATGAGGTCGGTAGAAATGTGATGCAGGGTGGTAGTCGCAGAAGTGCGATGTATGCCTCTCTGAGTTGGCGACATAAAGACATTCACGAATTTATGTATGCTAAAAACTGGACATCAGTGGTGAGAGCGTTAAAGGAAGCTGACTTTAATTTTCCCGCAACTTTAGATATGACAAACATTAGCATTAACTGGGATGATTTATTTATGTCGAAAGTTAAGCAAGGTAAGACACCACCGATTTGGTATGAATCAATAAGAAGGATGTGTAAGACTGGTGAACCTGGTCATTCATACAACTTTAAATTTGATGGTAAAGAGACTCTTAGGAATGCTTGTGCAGAGGTTACGAGTGAGGATGATAGTGATGTTTGTAATTTGGGGTCTATCAATATGGCAAATGTTGATAATCTCGATGAGATGAAACGCATAGTAGACCTATCTACAAAGTTCTTAGTTTGTGGTTCAATCAGAGGAGATCTACCCTACGAAAAAGTTGAGGAAACTCGAGAGAAAAACCGAAGATTAGGTCTCGGATTAATGGGTATCCACGAATGGTTACTCGCAAGGGGTTATGGTTATGAGGTTGTACACGAACTTGAAACATGGTTACAAGAGTACAAGGATATTAGTGAAAGTTCTGCGAATTCTTTTTGTGACGAGCTTCACATTAGTCGTCCTGTTAAGTACAGGGCTATTGCTCCCACTGGTACTATTGGTATTATGGCATCGACAACCACGGGTATTGAACCATTGTTCGCAGTTGCCTACAAGCGAAGGTATCTACAAGATGGAACCATGTGGAAATACCAATATGTTATAGATGCTACGGCAGAGTCCCTTATTAATAAATATGATTTAAACCCAAAAGAGATAGAGACTGCATACACATTGGCATTGAATCCAGAGAAAAGGATTAAGTTTCAATACAATATTCAAAGGTATGTTGATCATGCTATATCAAGTACACTTAATCTACCTGCTTGGGGTACAGAACATAATAACGAAGAAACTGCTGTGGATTTAGCCAATACTCTTTTAAAATACTATCACGGTTTACGAGGTATGACTGTGTATCCTGATGGTGCGAGAGGTGGGCAACCATTGACACCTGTGGATTACAATGTAGCTAAACAGTACAAGGGAGTAATCTTTGACGAAGTTGAAGAGAAATGCAGTGGAGGTATCTGCGGATTATGATAATAGGAGATTTGGTAGTAAGTGGATTCGGAGAATCTATAAGAGCTTCGGGGTTCCCACACGAAAACAAAGACAAGACAGCAACGATGAACAGGGAGCGGGCTATAAAGCTCGCTCACGCCCCTATCGGAAGTGGACACGACTCTTTTCTAAAAGGAATAACTGTAAGTGCTGATGTAACAGCGAGTCAGGCTTGGTGGATGCAATTTATGCGTTATCATTTTGTAGACATAGTAAGTAGTACTAGTAAGATGCATAGTTTACTCAAGTTAGATTTAGATGAGATCTGTAACACTTATGTTAATCGAAGGACTATTAACTTCCTAAATGAGTTAATAGAACAACACGAGAAAGAGACCTGTGGTATCACAAAGAAAGAGATCTGGAATAGGATACTCTATAATGTACCAATGGGCTTAGAGCTAAAGGGTAGAGTTATAACTAACTTCCTGCAACTCAAGACAATCTACAAGCAAAGAAAGAACCATAGGTTAGGTGAGTGGGATACTTTCTCAGCTTGGATAGAAGAGTTAGATGAGTGGCGTTTAATTACATGAGCTACAAAGTCTTCACCAATAGACAGTGTGATTATTACCCCTGTCATACTGGAGTGAAAGGACAATACAACTGCATGTTCTGCTATTGTCCGCTATATACATACAAAAATTGTGGTGGTGATTATGTGTTATTTAAAGGTATGAAAGATTGTACTAATTGCATAATCCCTCATTCGGGAGAAGACGGATGGGAAATGATTCAAAATAAACTAGAGGAGATTTATGAAGAAAATAAAGGCACGAGTGGTTGTTCCATATCACATACAGAACTTAATTGTTGAAGAGCATCAGCGTGGTGGGACACAAGCGGAAATAGCAAAAGACTGGAATTTAACCATTAGGCAGATAAGAACAATTCTATACAACCATGGACATGTAGCACACCCCGACAATAGTAATGTTGCCGTGAAGGGGTCAAATACAGCCGTGAAGAGCAAAACTAAAGGCAATATACTCTTCATACCAGATTTACATGCCCCGTTCGTTAGAGACGGTTTTCTGGAGTTCTGTATAGCACAGTATATTAAATGGGAATGCGATGAAGTGTATTTCCTAGGAGATTTAATTGATAATCACTATAGTAGTTTTCACGACACTGACCCTGATGGGTTATCTGCTTCTGCAGAGCTGGATAAAGCTATCGAACAACTTCAGGAATTTTATGAAGCATTTCCAGTTGCTCGAGTGGTACTGGGCAATCATGACAATGTTCCTAATCGCAAAGCTTTTAATGCTGGCTTATCAAAACGGTGGATACGAAGTGTTGATGAGGTTTTAGATGTACCAGAATGGGAGTTTGCAGAACACTTTTGGATAGACGATAATACTCTTGTGTGTCATGGAATGGGTAGAGTTGCTCATAATAGAATGAGACAAGATATGGTTAATGTAATTCAAGGTCATTATCACACTAAGAGTTATATTCAATATCAAGTAGGTTCTGATAGGAAGACTTATGCTATGCAGTTAGGTTGTGGCATGGATAACAATACCTATGCAGCTGCTTATGGTAAATGGTTCTCAAGACCACAAATAAACATAGGAGTCCTACTGGAAGGCAAGACCCCTATCATAGTTCATATGGACTTATAAAGAGTACGCCCCGTAAGGGGCGTTTTTTTTTATTCCTCTATAAGTCTTATTAACTTATCAATGTTTATATGAGCCCCTTCTGACTTAATGATATCAATTATGTTGTCGTGGTATTTTTTTACTGCATCTACGGCTTTAGGATTAGCCTTACCTCCACCGAAGTCAAAAAGCTTTCTTGCTACATAATCATCCTTACGACCATATTTAGGGGAAAGACGAGCAGCGTAAGGAGCTCCTACGCCAAGCTTGGTTATATCCGCTGCTCGCTCTGTTAGTTGTCGATCAAAGCCATTATCTCTAAGAAATTTATTATATCTTTGAATAGTAAATGATGTATAGAATTTATCTTGCTTAAAGATATCTATCATTTTTGGATCTTGCGGCTCCCCCAGGGCTTTACCAATATCCATGATTCGTAAACCAGCTGGTGTTTCATAAACACTAAATCTATCATCTTTAAATTTACCTAAACTTTGAAGATATTGAATAGCTTTAATGAAATCAACTTTTGTGTCATAACCAACTTGCACGGCTACATGGTCTTCTAGTGAATTTATATCTGAATCGTAAGTTGGTACTGCTCCTCCTGTATATATCATAGGCATTGAAACAGCACTAGCGGTAGGTAAATCAGCTTTACCTGTTTGAGGGTTGATTAAATTACCTGTTCGGTTTTGTACTAACCCAGGTTCTTTTCTTATTTCTACATTCCGGCCTCGTCTAACGTCGGAAAATCGATCTCTTAAATCCCCCCACATATCCTTAATGGGGAAGCCATTAGCAAAAGTGGGCGGAATAATAAAAGGTTTTCCGGTTTTCATTGAGTTTTGAATAGTTCTTATTAGCTCCCCCCTCGCCTCGGGTGGGGCGGTGGGACGCGGCACCGGGTGCAACGATACCCTAGACCCCACATCACGCATAACGCCATCACTCGTACGCGGAGGTTTTTGTCTAGTAATTACCCGTGGTGCTTTTTGTGTTTTATATGGTAGTGCTTTTTGTGTTTTATATGGTAGTGCTTTTTGTGTTTCAGGGTATGAGTAAGTTCCATCTATAATATCACCCTTGTATTGCGGTGGTTTGTAGTAATTTATCATATCCATAATCATATCCATGCGCCCATTCTTAACTAATTGTTTACCTGCGCCAGCAGCTATAATTATATCGCCAGCTGCCTGTGTAAGGTGTCCAACTTTACTGGCCGCTTTATACTGACTTGCTTGTTTTTCGTTCATACCTGTTGTGTTCAAATGTTGATTGTAATCAACACCAAACATATGTGCACCTTGCGCTTCGAAGAAACCAGTAAATACAGGGTGATTTGCCTTGAATGCTCCCCACTGCAACCTACCTTCTTCCTTGTCTATTTCCCCAACAGTAAGCCAATCAGTCAATTTTTCTTTTGAACCTATAATTGGCCACGAGTCAGGAATACGCCCCTCGCCTTCTTTTGTGTTTAAGAATCTAGATATTTTTCTACCTGTTTTATATCCCATTTAATCTCCGTAATATCTTGTGCCCATAGGGCCTCGTCTATATTTACCATCTCTTAGTTTCTTAGCTTCTCTTATTGAACCATGGAAAGGAACACCTGATGATTTCTCGATAAATCTTGCTGGGCCTTCTCTTAAGTAACCACTTTCACCAAGTACATCCCTAGCAATTCTTCCGAAGGGAGCCATTGTCCAAACATAATAACTAGACATTTTCGACCAGTCATCATTTAATATTGCATTCATTGTTGGTCCAACCATTCTCATTGAAGGAGGTGTGAACATTTGCAATGGTGCAGCAGCTCCTGGATAAGCACCGAAGAACGCTCTGTCTCTTGTCTCTTCGTCTCCAAAAACTAAATCTGCTAAGTCCTGAGCCCAACCTAATGGAGCTGGTAATGCTGTTTCAAATAAAGAATACATAAACACATTACCTAAGGCAAGTACCATCATATCAGCAGTAATCATTCTTTGGTATCTTTCAAACTCTGGAGTACCTTCATCCCAGCCCAATCGATCCCGTAAGGGGCGTATTTTTTTTTATTCAATAGATTTTTCTTTCTCTTTTTCTTTTATCTTATCAATTCTTTCATCAAGCCATTTGTTTTTTGGCATCTTTTTATTATACCCAATACCAAAAGCATGATGTCTCTTTGGGTTAGTTTTTGCTAACTCGTTCTTGTATCTAGGTATTTTCCTATAAGGTAATCCTGTAGTCTTTTCAATCATCATGCCAGGATTTTTATAAATCCCCACCATATCTCTTCCGATTCTACCAAAAGGAAACATTGTCCATACATGATAATTTGCAAGTTTACTCCAGTCATTTTCATAGAGAGCATTTATTGTAGGACCAACCATCCTCATTGATGGAGGTGTTGCCATTTGAAGTGGTGCAAAAACACCAGGATAAGCTCCATAAAAAGCCCTTTCCCTTTCTTCTGTATCACCAAATAAGAAATCACCTATGTCTTGTGCCCATGCATACGGTTGAGGTAATGCTGTTTCAAATAATGAATATGTAAAGGCATTTCCCATAGCCAATACAAACATATCAATCATAGCCATTCTTTTAAATCTATCAAACTCAGGAGTACCTTGTCTAAAATCCCTAAGCTTTGCTTCTCTTATGACATCATTCCTAAACCTGACTGAGTTCCATGCCCATAACTGGAAACGAGTTACCACCTTACCTAATGCAGTATTAGAAAACATAGGTCTAAATGGAGCTGAATATAGAAACTGCGTAGCTTGAACTCCTCGTTTTGCTATCTCTATTAGGTATGGATTTTTTAAAGGGTCATCAACACTACCACCTAAATTTTCAAGTGCCTGGAGATAGTGTGCCAGGAATGCATCCCTACGAAGCATCTTCTCTGGATTACGCATAAACCACCCAGCTTTCTCTAACATCCCTTCCGTTACCTTGTGTTTCTTTAAAACAGCAGGTAATTCCTTAACCTTACCACTCATCAGGAGATTAAATATTTCAGTTCCTGCTTTTTTCATCCTAACACCCTTAAAGGCTGGGTTAAAGTTTAACTCACTACGGAGAAACTCTTCCTGAATACCAAGTTCCTTTAGCCAACTATTAACATCTTCCCATGTTTTCAGCTTAGGACTTATTGCAGCCGTTATGTGAGAAAGGTTCTTTGCCTTCAAGAAGTTGCCCAATCCAACACTCTCTACAGTATGCATCGTTCCACCGAATATATTATTTAGGGAGGACTTAGGATGAGCTAGGAGTGTTGCGAGTTGATACCGTGCTTCTGCATTCGCCCACTTAACAACATCGTTTGCTGATACTTCATTAAGCCCCTTGATAGTAATTTTCTTTAGTTTTAGTTTCTCAGCAACCTTTTGCATAACTTTTGCTACATGGTTATCTCTCCATTGAGAGAACACACCATTCATTTTCATCTTAGGGTCATTAGCGACTTCGTCAGCTATATTAACTGGATTACCCAAAACCTGTTGAGTGAAAGCATTGAGGTAGTTTGTCCATCCAGCACTAATACCCTTATCCCATCCATTCATTCCAAAGTGTTTGAATTCACCTATCTTTGCGGCCGATAGAATCTGAGCTTGAGAAGAAAAATACTTATCTATCATACCCTTCATATATGAATTAACAAAAGCATCAGAACTGAGATCCCAACCAGCAATGTGATGTTCTCTTCTCTGGGCATTTCCAAATTTATATTGAGCACGAAACCAATTACCCGCAACCTCGCTACTGTTTTTCTCAACAGCAATCTCACCTAGTATCTTGCCGAGTGATTTACTTCTCAATATAACATCCATCTCAACAGGACTGTATACGCCATTTACACTCATATGATATTCAGTAGCTAAACTTTTCTTTACTATATCTTTTTCACTACTACTAAGTGAAGATAAATCAATATCTTTATATCGAGCCAACAAATCTGATGCTGCCATTCTTGCGTCAGCTTTAATATGTGGGTAATAAAATTGTCTTGCCCTTAATGCTGTTGGTTTGATTTTATACTTTTGCATATTTCTAATTTCACCATAAAGCTCCTTAATCTTTTCATTTATAACACCAGCTTCTGTCTTGGTTGTAGCCTGAGTCTTTGCTTTATTTAATCTTTCTAGGTTAGCATTAATCTGTTGCATTTGCATTGATCTAGTAATGACAGACATACCGTCAAACCCTAACTCCATACCACCCTCAACAGCAGTATTGAGATTATCTAAAGCCCACTGATAGTAGGATGACTTCTTATCTCCTCTGATTTTAAAATTAACCATGGGTGTTCCGTCTACGTGTAGTTTTAAAGGGTATTTACCCTTCCATTTTGCTTTTGTCGTATCTCTTTCGAGGAATTGAGATAATAGATTATTTTCAGAGTCACCCGTTATCCACTTACCACCAATATCGGTATACCTTCTAATAACACCCTTGATAGAATCCACCACTTCACGACCAGTCATGGTTTCACCCTTACCACCAACTCTATATGTCTCGTGTTTTGTTTTTAGCCAATTTGTATCTTTAGCTACTTTTCTAAATCTATCTAGATATGTTTTCTTTCTACCGTATATCTCTCGTGGGTTTATTAAATCTTTTACTTGATAAGTTAATCCACCATTAGCGATTTCCATTTCTAATGCTGCAATACTCCAGAAGTTTTCAAACTCAGGATTATTTGCTGATAAATTATAAATATCATCACTAAACTTTTTGCTTAGGACTTCAAAAGCTCTTCGCTTTCTATTACCTGTAGCTTCAGCTATCTTTTGTATATCTGATATTACGTTTGTGGGCTGTAAAGCTTTACCTATAACGGTTCCTTGTTTTGATTGCCACGCTGTCACTTGAGACTTTAACTCAAAACCCGCTTTCATTAGGTTCTCACCAACAGCTTTGGGAAAAAATATGTAATGCCACTTAGACAAAGGAACACCTTCGGAGAAATCGGGTGTCTTACCTTTGTGTATAAAGCCATTTTTTATTTCTAAGTCGGTAAACCAATTCTTTAGATATCTTATGTCCGTATAATCCAACTTATTTAAATCCTTCCCAACTGTGCTACGAATAAAGTCATTCAAGTTATTACCCTTTTCCCATGGATGAGACTCGGGGTTAAACTTATTTAACTTCTCAACAACATAACTTACAACCTTCTTTATGTCTTTGGGGATTGTAGACATATCCTCAACCCCGCCTATAATTTCACGATACATTACATCGTTCATGTATGTTTTTTGTTCAGGTGATAAATTCTTCTCCTGAATAACTTTTCCTGGTTCGGATAACTGTTGCCTCACTATAGGTTTGCTTTCGACAATACTCTTTAGGTCTGTAACCTCGCTAGATTGCACAATAGCTTTCTTCTCTTCGTATGGTTTAACCTCTGGTATCACCTCGGCAAATCTTTTTCTATAATTATTTACATGTTTTTGTAAACTTTCATCACTAATACTGGCAGACTGAAAACCAACTCTCGTATGTTGTGTCTTGTAGTGTCTTCCGTCTTTAAGTAAGCCTAATTCTTCAGCAGTTTTTTTATGCATTAGAGTACCTAACATTATCTGGTCAAAGATATTTCTCATATGCTTTCTAGCCTTAGTCATTTTATTGTTAGGAAATGTGGATTCTAAGAATCCTCCTATCATATCATCAATCTCGCTACGAGAAAATCTCTTTGCATTAGGGTCAATATCGTGTGCATTTTTTGTGTACGCAAGTCCCTTTATTTCGTCAGCTTTTAGCATTAGTTTCTGGATAACGGGAGCAAATTCACTGTTTTTAATATCTATATTTCTTTGTGCTTCATTCTTAAATCTCCAGAACTCAGTCTTTATTGAATCTAATGAAGCCATGTCAGACACCACTTGTCCCAACCAATCTCTAGCTTGACGCTCGGCAGAGTCAAGAGCTTTAGCTCGTTCTCTTGGGTTGCGTAATTTTCTTTCATAACCCAAAAGACCCTCCTTGCTTAGAATATGATCTTTCAATGTAACTCTTCGTGGTTTATATTTTCTATCCTTAGCCTTTACTTTTGTATCTACATACTGCATAGTAAATGGTTCTTCGTATAATTTATCTTTTGGGTCGATAGCACTTAAATATTTTTCATAAACAGAGTCATGCCATATATTGCTTTCAAGTAATTTTCTAATGGGTGAGCCTGGTTCAAAATTAATTTTAGAACTATCGTATCCAGTTATCGCCCTGAGCTCATTGCTATTTTTGTTAGCACCTTTTATCCGTTTACCGTCTTTATCCCTTACAGCACCAACACTTATATTGTATTTCTCAATAGATGACTCTAGCCTTTTCATATTAAACTTACTCAAGATATCAACATCAAGATTTGATTCCTGGACAACATTACCCAGTTTTGAGTAAAATGAATTAAATTCTTTACCTTGAATATTCCTGTATGAGTGTTTCAGTAATCTTCGCAATTGTCTAAATGGAAACTTTCGACCATTTGCATCACGACCCCACACAAGCTTATTGACATGAGACATATCTGACACTACGGGAAGTTTACGAAGGTGCTTTGTGTCTATCGTACCAAGCGGTTTTGCCATATTTTCTTTTGTCATCACATCGAATGAACCAACATGATCAAAAAGTTGACCAAACATAGCCCTAAAAAAATAATCAGCACTCCTTAATCCACCCTGATTCATTGGGTCAAAAGCAAATGAAAGCATTGCTCGTGCTTCTTTTATGAAGTTGTTTTTCGCTAAAGAATCTTTCTTTGGTGAGAAGACATGGCGTACAGCAGGAGCCCCTTTTTTATTAGGCTCAACTATGTCAATGAAATCAATCTTATTGCCTACGAGGTGGTCAAAAGCAGCCAGTAGTTGAGCTTTAGCAGCTACGGTAGGTCCAAGGACACCTCGACCCTGTGCTGCTCCCTCTGCAGCCCTATAACGTGCTCCTGGATCAACCAAACCCCACTTGCTACGCATTAACTCCATATATTTTGGATCACTCAATGTATACTTCATTATCATTTCATCTGATTTTGGATTACTAAGTCTTCTCATTTTTGTATTGGGGTCGGTTTCATAAAACTCTTCTTCAACTTTCTCAAAATCCTTAAACCATTCTGAGTCTAAGCCTTTCTTATGAATTTCTCTCCCACCAAAAAATGTAGTTGCTGTGTCACCATCATGGTCAGCACCATCAAGTAGAATCATCACGCGAGGATGAAGCAATACCCCTTGTCCCTTGATTCCTGTAAAGCCCCCAAAGTAAAGCGTTTGTGCAGCAGATGCCGCAGACATTGGAACTCTTATGTTTAATGTTTTAAAAAATTTTCTATAGGGTGTAAGTACCTTTTCTGATGCCTTACCAGACCTCATAAGTATTGTAAAGTCCTCCCATATTTTACCTAATTTCATTTCTGACCCAGAGAAGGTATATTTTTGATGCCTCCCTGCTTCATTGAAAAATACGAATCTATCTGGATTCTTATCTCCGTATATCTTTTTAAGAACCGAACCCTCTGGAAGGTGTTCTCCTTTAGCGGAAATAACATCTCCAACAGCTCCGTCCCAGTCTACTTTTTCAGTTAAAGCTCTATCCCATACCTGAGTTCTTTGCTTTGTCCCATTGCCAGGCTTAGGGTTTGTGGCACGTGAATAATAATATTGCTTTATAACCTGATCAACATACTTATTTGTGTTCGCGTGTGTTGTCATAGCCATGCTTCCATTATCCATATTCAGTTGGCGTTTTGCTGGATTCTTATATATCTCTTCCATCTCCACAAACTGAACAAACTCCTCTCTGCTCAACTCACCAGCATCATACATGGATCTAACATAATTAGAGTTCTTATCTATCATTTTCATTAAAACACGAGATGCTAATTTCTCGGCACCAGGAACATTTAATACATGTCCCAGTAAATCCATACTGATGTCGTTTAGATTTTCGAGAACAGGCTCTATTAGGGCTGGGTCTTTATTGATTAAGTAGTCACTTATTGTTTTATTGGCTTTAGTTGTTCCGTTCAGACTACCCTCGATAAGGTCACTAAACATAGTATCCATATTTTCACTATGTCCTAATTGTGTAAACATCTGTTTCGGAGCAATCGTTTTATTTGTATTTTTTAATTTATGTGTTTCGGACATAATTGTTTTTACTGATGATACGGGGACATAATCAACTGCATATCCTGACACTACCCGTTGTCCTCGTGAATCGTATATAGCTATATCTTCGTTACCACCAACGGGAGCTAGTCGCCTCATTTTATACAGGGGACTATTTCCCCTTTGTTTAGTTCCTGATTCTCTTACTATTAAATCAATCCCACTATTGGTCATGAATTTATTCATGCCTTTTGGCGGTAGGTGAAACATATCTTTCTGTAGAATACGTCCTTCTTTACCCAGAAACCTAACGTTGGCTTTATGTTTACCCTCGAATGATTGACCCGTAATGTATGCAAGTGCTTTACCTGTTTCCTCCGTCTGGAGCGTACCTCCGTCAGTTGCCTCCATATAATCAAATACAGAGCTACCTTTATGTAGTTTCTTTTGATCTACACCCACCGATTCATCAAACACGCGCAAAACACGCAACACAGGAACACCTTCGTGTTCATAAAACTCACCTTTTGCGAGATTCATATCCCCTGTGTATCCAGCTGTATTGTAGATGGCTTGCCTTTTGTTATATTCAATGGCATTCTTAATAAAGCCATCAGCCTTGAAATATTCCTTGAGACTACCCACACCAGCCATGTCTTTTAGATATAATGCATTTGAAACAATAGCTTTGTCATAAGCAGCTTTTACTCCTGGAAACTTATCCATAACTTTATTTAAGTAATTACGCTGACCCCTGACTGTCTTTATTTGCGATGGCATTAATCCTAATACATCTTTGCCCCTCGACTTGGCAAATTCAGAAAATCCGCGTAGTTGTTTTTCGTGGATATTTTCAACTCCGCCAAACATCTTCATTAGGCGTTTAGCGTTATTACCAACTCCATATCTAATTTCAGGATGTATTGGTACGAAGCGCATTGTTTGGGCATCACCCCTACCACCCTCGTAAATATATCCCGCTTTATCCATTTCACCAAAAACAACTGCTCGTTCTTCTGAATTTAAATCATAAGCATTAACTTCCTTCACCTTACCATATCTACTTACAACTACACTATCTAAATAAACAGTCCCCTGCGGTCTTTTGTCTCCCTTCTCGTAACCTCCACCATTTTCCATCCATCTTTTTTCTGCAGTATTAAAAATCTCATCCATGAATTCAGGGGGTGATGTAACTCCTATTTGATTACCAAGCTTGTTGAACATACGACTACCGTCACCGATTTCAAATTCTGTGCCTTCTATACTGTTGGAAAAGTCTCCTTCTGGTCCACGTCGACCGTAGCCGACAAACATATTAATCATACGCTTATTGTGTTTACCATTAGCATAGATTCCTTTTTGTGTCCATATTTTACCTTTATCTGAATCAGGCTTAAAGGGTTCTTCTCCGTATTGGTCTACCAAGAAATCTGAAACATAATCAGATAATGATGTATAACCAACATCTTCTGGTTTAGCTTTACCGTCGGTTGAATATTTTACTATTCTCCCATTTTTCTTTTGTTCATCAACAACTTTCTCGTATGTGTGTTGGAGTTTTATACCGACATCCAATGCCCTCTGTCTTAACTCACCAGCTGTTGCTTCGGGGTTAGCTGACCAGTATTTCGTGTGTTGCTTTACATACCTATCAACACCACTCGTTAGATTTTCTATACCCTCAACATCGTTGTATGCCTGAAGTTCTGTAAGATTAGGAATAAGGTTCTTCTCACCCTTTTTGAGTCGTGCTGCAATCCCCTCAGCAACCACCTCATCCCCTGTCTTCTGCATAACCTCATGCTTCATCTCAGCAACAGCACGATACTCATTGTAGACTTCTTCCGCCCTGATGAGTGGTATTTTAAACTTACCTGCTATCTGCTCTATCATAGAATTACGACGGTCAGTGAGTCCGAAAATCTTGTTTACTATCAAAGGGACTTCCGCCTTTGCCTTAGTAGATAGTTGGTCAAAACCAACTCCAGTCCCAGCAGTTGATGCGTCTTTACCTGCTTTTATTAAATCATTTACATATCTACCAGCATTACGCTTATAAGCTGGACCTTCTTTGTATCCAAAGTAAGCCCCTAGTAGATACTCATACACCTGCTCCTCTGTCGTAGCTCCGTGCATTGTTGATGGTAAGCCTGAGTGTAGTGACATAGCCGTCATTCGTAGGCCACGGTCAATAGTTTCACCCAATCCTGATTCCACATTACCAACACCTCTAAAGACAGTACCCGTAACGGCTCCATGCCCAAAAGCATTTGCCATTTCCTTAACGCCACCCTGCCACGAACTAATAGCTGATGCAGTTCCCATGTGAAAAGCACCCTTTAGCATATCGGTGGGGATTTCTTTTGACAAGAAACTGGACACCGACTTTACCGCATTAACCTTGCTCGCTGTTCCTTTCACAAGGAGTTTTTTCGCAGCAATACCCGCAAGCGCTTCAGCCTGACCAGCACCATACATAGGGATAGACGAACCTTTTGCGGCTTTTAAAACACCAGCTGTTCTATCCATCCAACCCACACCACCCATTAATTTGCTTGCTGCAGAAATGGGTTTAGATGGTAAGTACCCCACGAAACCAGCCAACTGTCCTATTGACCTTGCAATACCTTCATATTGATTCTTGGGTTGATCGCCTATGTTAATTGTAGTAAAGCCCGAGAGAAACCCTTCTCCAGCACTTCTAATGGCACGAAGCGGACTGAAGGTATTATCTAACTCGTCCTCATCTACAGAGATGTTGTAGTGTTGTGCGTGTTGTTTTAACGACCTAACTTGGTCATGTGAAAAAGCTCTCGGGTTTTTTCTATAAAAGCGAATATATTGCTTTGTTTCTTGTGGTGTGTATGCTATGTTTGATTGAGGTGTGTACATAAAACTCCTTTGGTTGTGTATGGGGGTCACTCTCGTGATCCCCCACCCACATATATTTTCCTTTGTTGAGAGAATCTACATCATCGTAGGTAGGGCATCGCCACCCGACACACGAAAACCTCTGCGTGTCATTGGATTATCCCTGTCTGCTAAATCTGATCTTTGTGCCATTCGCTCATTGTTTTGAAAAGCACTCAGGGAAGCTTCTGACTTTGGACCCCACATACCATCCACCTTAGTCCCAATCCGTCTTTGCATTTCTCTGATTTGAGCATCGGTTTTATCACTCCCCCATCCACTTTGACTATATGGGTGTTGTTGAGAAGGTGCTGCTTGTAGTTGAGTTTGTACAGGTGCACCGCCTCGTTCCACACCACCTGGCAAATAACCGCCCATGGTTTGGTCAATAGCATTATAACCCTTGCTCATGTATCCCTCTCCAACTGGTTGACCACCTGGTAAAACGCCACCTACGGTCTTATCTATCCCTTCGTATCCACCAATTGCGTCATATCCTTTTTTTAGGTAGCCTTCATTGAAATCTTGACCACCTGGTAAGATTCCACCCAACCCCTTATCGATTGTGTTATACATTCTACCAAAAAAACCTGGACCTTGTTGTGCGGGGAGTGCGTTTTCCATTGGTGTATATTGCATGAATTCGGGCGTATTTGACACTCCTCTTATATCCTCAAACTGACTTGCCGTAACTTGATGTGGTGAAACATTGCTTCCGCCGCCAGTTTGTATATCTGGATCAGCTTGTGCACGAAACATATCTCCCTGTCTGTTGAGGTGGTTATAGCCACGCTCCCCATCAGTCTCTACATTAAAAGCACCTATTCCTGTTAAATCAAAATTTGTTGGCACCCCTTGTATTCTTGACATTCTACATCCCTGGCATTTGTGGCATTTGTGGCATTTGCGTTGCCATCATTTCTTCATAAGGGTCATAACTATTATCTTTTCCTTGATGACCCAGTGCATATATACCAGCACCAGCAACGCCAGCCCCAGCACCATATTTCATTAACAAGGCTTTTGCTTGTGCAATCTTTTCCATAGCTTTGGTTGTTTCTAATCCCTTAACACCTAATCCATTAAGATTCATAAGCCCACTACCTATTGGAGCATCTTTCATTCCTGCGAATGCAGCTTGTTGCCATGCTGGCTTAAATCCGCCAGCTCCTTTAGCCAACCGCCTTAATTGTGCAACTCGCTTTACACTTCCAGCTGCACCTTGTTGCCCTGCCATTGCTGACCTTGCCGCCAATGTACCAGCACCAATCATTCTTTTTGCTTGAGCACCCATGCCAGCTGTTGTCATGTTTCTCGCTGCCCACAAGCCAGCTTTGCCGAGCTTAGTAGAAGCTTTTGCTCCTTGTAGGAATCCAGCACCAGGTATAGCTAATGATGCTGCTACTCCACCAAGCCTACCAGCCTTACCCCATCCTTTATTTCTTCTGTTACTGTACCACTTATCGGGTACAAGCCCCAGCAATGCTCCGTCTACAGCACCGCCAATAAGACCAAACAAAGCATCGTCAACGCCAGTTTTATCTTTCTTTCTACCACGACTAACATTCCACCCATACATCTGGGCGGCTTCCATTGCCCGTACAACCTCTTCACCACTTAAACTCTTTGGTCTTTCGTTGTACTTACGAACAAGTTTCCTTGCACTATCTTGGGTCATTTTCATCTTGTTTGATGCAATCTGCATCTGTAAAGCTTGCGGATTCATTAATTGCTCCCGCGGTTGTTTTAGTGCTTCACCATAAATATTATACATTTAATCTCCTTTTTAAAAACTCAATAATGGTCTTCCCCATTTATCCATAAGACTGCCTTTTTCGCCATACATATCAAAATCATCATATTTTTCTTGCCCACTTTCTCCAAACTCTTTCCAATTTTGCTCCTTGTCGCTTACCCCTTTAAATAAGTTGTTTGCGTTAAACTGAATCTTATTTGTCCATGCTTGCAGTGCATCACCCCAGCCACCTTTTTCTAATCCCTCATAATAGAGGTCTTTTGCTCCTGGGATATTATATTCCTCAGGTAAGTATGAACTCCATGTACCCTCATCGTGAATATCGTTTGATGTCATATTTTGCAAAGCTCTAACTTGCGATGGCTCCATCCTTTTGAACGCTTCTTGAATATCGCCTTGGTCAAAGTCATCGCCGTGTCTAGTTTGGAACGCATTGGCGATTGGGTCAAGAAATTTATTTCCCTGTTCCGCCATAACATCCATTAATAGTTGGTCATTAACCTGTGTGTTCAACATACCGTAGTAAGCTTTTCTGTCAGCCGGTGAAAGGTTTGATTCATCCATATAAGAATCAATAGCACCTTTTCGTAAATCAGACTTATCTCGTTGTAGGAAATTAAACAATTCTGAGTTTGATAAATCTTCAAGATTTAGATTGTCTGGTAACTCTAAATCAGACATTTGACTGTGGATATAATCTCTAGCGTACCCCGCCATTCCCTCTTTCATGTTTTGACGATTCAATGATTTCTCATATCTTGCATCCAACACACCTTCTCGTTCCCTTTTTGCAGCTAAAGCCTCAGCGTGTTGCTTGTCCTGGAGGGCTAATGCTCTTCTTTGGTTCATGGATTGTGCTATGTTTTGCCCAAAGTTCCAATTGGTTTGCATTGGTTGAAATGTTGCTGGCATCCTAAATCCCTAGGACAGGCATGAACTGTCCTGCTAAACCCATTGCACTATTTATAAAGCCCATTCGGTTTGCACTGTTTTGATTCATCGTGTTTGCCTGTGCCATTGCAGCAGCTTGTTGCATTTGCATGTTTGATGAGTCTCCCTGGAGTCCTTGTCCAAGTAGCCCCATGCCCATTTGTGCATTTTGCCCCAAAGCACCATTAAAACCTTTAAACATACTTTCTCCTGTCTGTGACGCAAAAGCATTCCCTCGTTGCTGAGCACCCAATCCTCTTCCCATTGCAGCAAGTTTGTTTGACATGTTCCAGTTGTTGTTTATCTGGTCCATTCCTTGTTGCTGAATACCTCCCAATTGACGCTGGTTATAAGCACTGTTTGGATTAAACATTTGCTGTCCAATTTGCTTCTGAAAATCGGTATTAACTTGATCGAAATTCATCGCAGTCTTATAGATGTCATTTGGGTCTGGTCCGAAAAATCCCATTACTCTCCTCCTTCAGTTGGTACTGTGACATTAGTCCAACCTTTCTTTTTTTTAAATTGAATTATTTGTTTCCCGTTCTTTTCAATAACCCTCACTTGCCCTTCATACCCCTGATGGTCTTTCTTGGGATCAACATAGGATTCATTGAGGTCGTGTGCTATTTTGTTAATATCATCATAGATACGCTTCACAGCACTACTCAATGCCTTGTTGGTGTCTGTGGTATCTGTCACTCTGAATGCTTGCAAATGTAACTTTCTCATTTTGTCTTTACTCCTCTGTATCTTATTCCAATACTATTTAATTCCTCATCACCAGAGATACTAAGTACATAGTTTTTTATAGCATTAGTTGGAGAACCCGGTGGAACATAGAAGCCCGCTGTTGTTTCTGCAAAAGGCAAGAATATATTATCTATATCGTTAGCGCCACTAATCTTATAGTCGCTTGAGTACCCAGATAGATTAATGCCATACACCTTAACATCTTGCTGAGGATCTCCGAGGTTAATCTCCTTAGTAACAATATGCCATGGGGATCTCTCGTCATCTCCAAACAACTTAAACCAATTCTCTTTTGTGCAAATATACACATCACCCTTATAGTCCTCGTATTTACCTACCGGATTACCAGTGAACTGTGAGTCATACATCCATGTATTTCTCTCAAGTGAGAACAAAAACATACCGTACGGATTTGCAGAATCGGTGTTGTAAAGTGACCCTGTTGATGTGTGTGCAATTCCAATGATATTGTACTGTGGGAAATGAAATAACAATACTGGTTGATCCCAGTCAATCTTACTGTATGCAGGATAACCCGACTTAGAGTCATAGATCGGTGTTGAGATCATCTTAGCCTGTTGCCCGTTATGCCACCAAAAACCCTTCCTGTTGCCATAAAACAACCCAGCATCGGTAGAGAGTACCATGTCTTGTGAATAAGCCCCCATGGTGTCATCCTTCTGCTCTACATATATACCTTCTGGATTCAAAACGTACATTGACGATGGACTAAATACAAACACTCTGTTCGCAAAGGATGCCATTGCTGTTGGGACCTCATTAATCGTACCATACTTTTCTGGCCAATTAAAGACACTGTATTTCCCCGGCTCTGACTTTATAATGTGTTTCGCTAAATCAAGTTTACTGTCACTTCCAGCTGACATTACGCCACCAACAAACAACTCACCATTTAGCTCTGTCGCTAGTTTATATTGAACATCTACACTATCTAACGTGGATGAATATCCAGCTATAGATTCAAAAGATGCTCCATTGAATGAAGATGGTTTAATCACTTCTATAATCTTCCCACCAGTCTCAGGTTGCCAAGATCTAATATCGATAGATTTTATTAATCTGAAATACCCTAATGAATCTTCATATCCTTTTCTTCCATAAAGCATTAACTTTGTAGCCCTCGGTGGTATCTGGTCAATCTCCACCTCTAGCATTATCCTTATTAGGTGCTTTTCAGCATTACCTGGACCCAGAAAAGCTTCCGCGTTTCCACCTATTATGGTCGATGCGAGGGGTGCGTCCTGGTAGTCATCGTAAAGGAAGCCTAGTCTAAACTGTACAACCTGCTCATCTTCAGGGGCTAATATGAATTGTGTTATTGGGGCTCCTTCTGTACCTAACGCACCTATACCACCCATCTTTATATCACTGACGGCGTTTAAACCCCACTTCTCAATAACGTCATCATCTACAACAAGCACCGCTATTACGTTGTTTGTTGAGAAAAACCACAACTTAGTAACTCCATCAACCTCAACAGCTCTCATCTTGACAGAGCGATAGTTGTCTAGTAAGTTACTTTTATACGATACGTCGTCAACTTCAATAGTTAACTCAACATCTTCTTCGTCACTCAAAACAGTTCTCCACGTATGATTATTTAGTGATGATGTTGGTGTTAGGTTTAGTTTACCGTTTTCCGAATCCCACCAATCAGTATCCTCCTCTCCATTATACACAACGTACGTTCCGTTAGTTAGGAAACCGTCATCTAGTGTGTATTTTGTAATTGTAGTGGAGGTACCATCACTTTCTATATTCGTATCTGTATATTCTGTCTGTAGTCTCAATCGCTTAAGAGATGGCGTTTCTGATAAAGTACTATCGAGAACATAAATACTATTACCAATTCTCTCATACTGCTGATTTAAGCCACCCCATTCACCAAGCATAACCATTGACTGAGAATTGGGAACTTTCGATGGTATATTCCACGGTTTATCTCTATCTCCACCACGGAAGTAATTGTCATCCTCGCTACCACTCGTAGTCATCCAAGCGCGCCCACTTGTAGGCTTGTAATTATATCCGTCTTCAACAGCTGGACCGTAAAGTGAATCTAGCGTCATCGCCACTGTTTGAACATTCCAATTATGATTATCAGCTACTACCGTATATAGGTAGGCTTGATTCTTAATATCGTGGTTTGCTGATGGATATACTAATTCTTTCCTAGTATGCCCACACTTTACACAAGCACTAAAACGCCCAGTCAACATTCCGTAGGTTTTAGCATTATCACCAAATTCAACAACAAACGAAACAGAAGTTACCTCTGTATAGTTTGTGGCATCACTGCTATTACGGATGCGTGTGCTTTGGAGAGATAAACTACGTTTTACGGGGTAGTATTTTGTATTGGAGCTAAACCCATCACTATCTCTATAGTTTACGTAATCACCCTCTGGAACGCAAATTTTAGCAAAGAAAGCCCATGCTCCAAACAATAACAATGCGAGAGCTAATACCGCCCAAGCGACTGGCCCCATAAACCCAAAACTTATAAAGGTCATTAGGGACATGTGCGAGAAAATACCAAGTCCAAGTGCAAGCCACCCAGCAACAGCCATAGTAGCTAACGCCGCTGTGCTTAATGCTATGCTTATGAACCACGCCCACGTTGATCCCCTGGGCCTGTTAGCTACAGTTGAAATACGATCAGTAACTTCGCCATACTCCTCACCAGCATCAGGTTCACTCCGCATCGATCCCTTAGATGATGAGCGTCTAGGTTTTCCTCTCTTAAGGCATTTTAATTGACCTTTACTTCTTGTCCATCCCCAAAGAGACTCACTCCAACTTTCCATAAACATAACGGGTGTTTTTGTCTTCATGGTTAAAATTACATCGTCAAGGTTATTTTCAATATCTTCAACTCTGAATAAGAATTGATTCCTTAGGTCGAAACTAGATTCAGGACTAAACCATGAATCTTGATTGTTGTAGTTTTCGGGTGATAGGAGTATGTATAAGTCATACCTAGTCTCGTGGCTATCACTAGAAAGAATGCCATTATTGAATATCTTGAAATCACCAATATCAAAGCTAGCTAACCCTACGGGATGTTCAAAAACCAAACCAATCACACCCTGAATAACCCCATCTCTATCAAAGTGATATAGTGAGCCTGGACTATTCTGAGTAGCATGTTCATCCATTAGAAATATCTTATCATCTGTCCTTTCTATGAAGGAGGGTGTGAATGCTAACTCTATTTTCTCAAAAGCAAATCCCTGTGTTGCTGTATCGTTTATACCTAACACAACACGAGTGTTATCGGTAAGTGTCTCTATTTCAATATCCTCTGGTGCAAATGAAGAGAGGGTGGTGTCTATCTTATATAGAAAAGATACACCAGTTTTAATTCCAAAGATGGTAATCTCATCAGGTGTGTCTTTTGTAAAGACTACGTAGTCCGTGAACCCAGCTATTGCTGTATACTCTGGGGATTTTAAACCTTCAGGCTGGGCAGTAATACTCTTATCCCGTCCTCTTCCTATCCAATAAGGCTTACCTCCGCCAACAAACGCAGAGTTATTTTGAATAGTTATGGGAGCATCAGCATCAACCCCCCTGCATGAAACCACCGATGATGGTCCATTAATCTCTTCCTTTATGTCGAGATTAACAACAGTTGCGCCGTTCTCGGTATATCCACGACCCTTAATTAACTTCAACCAAAGAGGCTTAACTCCATTGACAACATAATCCTTAACCCCAGTCCACCAATCGTATTTCAATACATTGAGTGTTTTTGCTACCTTGGGCATAAAGCTTCTTTGTAGTGTCACAGGTTCCTTGTTAGCGCTGTATAAGCTTTCTTGCGTTGTGATTGAATCTCCGTTGTGGATAAAACAATATTTATATCTAAGTCTATATCTGAACTTGTATTCATATGGGCGTGACTCAGCCGCCATATCATCCTTTGACTGATTAAGTGTATTTGTTATTAGAAAACCTTTTCGAGGGTTAGCTAATATGTTTGAGCAATTACGCCAAAGGTAATTTTTGTTCTCAAGAGTAGTGTATACGCGTCTATAACTAGGTGGAATTGGTTGTGCGTTATGATCATCAAGACTATTTGGCCACTGCGACAAACTTCCATAAAAGCTGACTGGGTCTGGATTCCATCTTTCTTCGATGTTTCCTATTGCTGCCCTTGGACTATCTTCCATTATATTAAATTCGTTATATACAGTTCCATCTTCACGCCACGCATCATCATAATACCAATCAATACCGTACTGCACCTTATTCAAAACAACATTAGGTAATCTTTCTGTCTGTGTCCAGAGTCCTGATAAGTCATGCATTCTAACCGTAGGGCAATACTTACTGTCTACAAGACTGAATGAGAAATCATTTCCATCAGCATAGTTAGGTTCATAGTCATACTCTTGAACAGCAGCTATTCGTACACCATTATGTATGTCCTCTCTTGCTGTTACATTATATGCCGTGTAATTTACACCATTGACATCTATAAGGAGTTGAATTGTTACATCATTAGAGCTTGTAAGCTGTGGTAGGAAGAATGATTTATAAAAGTTTCCACCAAAAAATACGGGAACTGTATCACGGTAATACATACTCCATGGCTTGCGTTCAGTTTCCACATTATTGTGTGTGTTGTTTGTAAATGTGTAGTTTTGGGCATAATCTGAAAAGAACTTAATCACATTACCTGATGGTTGCGTTATGTTCATTTCAATTCTGTCCGAGAAATACATAGTTAAGAATGTCTCTCGCACAGCAAAAGGTACACTTCCTAATGACAATGGGAGATCTATAAAATCTAATACACCCACGGCATTGTTGTAGGATACTGTTGGATTTATTACGGGTGCGTAAATAGGTAAGTTAAGTTTAGACATAATACCCACAACCCTTGTGTCTTCGTTATAGAAAGCATCACCAGTATCATTTAATATAATACCCAATGGGATTTGACTGAGATACATGTCCATTGTCTCGCTAGCCGTTAACACGGATAGAGGGAAGTTTACATCCAAGACCTCGGTCTGAACAAAACCTGGGTCTACATTTTGTATCTCGTATATACTTGGACTTCTGTAATTTAAGTCAAGTCCATAAAATAAAACAAGTTCCGCATTACCTTCATTGCGGAGGTTTGCAGTATTCTGCCAAAACTCATACCATCCAGTATCCCAACCCAAATAAGAACTATTTTTTTGATTAACATTTTCACCAAAAAGCTCAATAGTACTACATGCATTATTGTTTCCAAGGTATAAGGTTATAGTAGAATAATCGTCTTCTGGGGGAGCGGGTTCTTCCTCATCATCTTCTTCGTCATCTGGTGGTGGTGCGTCACCGCCACTACCACCGCCACTACCAGGTTCCCAGCCAGGTTCCCCTGTATACCACTGCCCTGGATTTGGTTGCCAGTCTTCATCATGCCATTGTGCATCAGGATTAATCCACCAAGTCCATGTGTATGTCCCGTCTTCATTGTCTACCTTCGTGGGGTAAACAAAGAGATTGCCTGTGTCAAACTTCATCTTCCCAAAAACCTGATCCACATCACTCGTCGTGTATGAGTATGAATCGTAGGCTGTTGTATCCCCATTTGTAAATGTAAATCGCACTAATCCGCGACCTAAGTTCGACTCCACGCTCGTGGAATCACAATCTATAGCAACACTTATATCTCTATCCACTACAGCCTCCTTACTATTGTATTGTTATTATCCGTGAGGACTGCATCTTTCGAGACATTAAACACATTTACACCATAAATAGATTTATCTACGATGGAGTCTCTCGTTGTGTGTGTTTTGTTGGGGTTACTTGTTCTATCTATAACCTCAGTACTGTCGTCTTCTGTTATTAAATAATTACCACCAGTAAGAATACAGGGAGGATGCATGAAGTCGTTAGGTAGGTCTCCATCCCATTTTTCAGCCTCATCTTCCATTATAGGTAGTTCGTGTGTTATTTTTAGGTTTGATGAGTATTGGGGAAGGCGTATAACGATGCCATTGCCAGCAGCTGTCTTAACACAGTTAAATTGCTCAGAGAACGACTCAAACAAATCGTCATATCCCTGTGTGGCTACAAACTTAACTTGTCGTTTATTGTGTTTATCTAGCCACGTTATCCTAAAATCATACAAGGCCGTATCTGGTTTCTTTAATTCTTCTGGCATTATGCCTCCGCTGGTGGATCTGGCAAGATTATAATGATGTCGTTATTTTCATCCTCAATCCCATCTGGATCCATTGGTAGGTGTCTTCTCGCACCTTGCACCTTAGTAACCACAAAGGGGTCTACATTTTCACATAAGTATGCTGTTGTATCTGGTAAGTCCTCAAGGTCTTCATTTGTGACCATGCCGTGAAATGTCTTTATTGTATATATCTGCTTAGGCATTCTTCTTCCTCTTTTTAATATAATATGGACACTCATCACCTTTTGGTTTAGTCACGATGTGAGTGTCTCTGGTTTTAGCAATAAAACGCTTACAGTGCCCCTTATCGGAGCACTTAGCGTTGGTACACCAAAGGGACATTAGATTAATTCCAATGCCTTTGTTAAGATTTCGTCTACAACATTTACAGCTTCATCATCGAGCGTGTTGTCTGTTGTCTTTGCCCAGTCAGCTAACAACTTGATTATCAAGTTCTTAATTAACTTCTTTGGGAGTAACCCCAAGATTACCTTTAAAATAGCCATTATCCCTCCTATAAGAATAATTTTATTGCTCCACCCACAATACCAACAGTAAGGATACCCAATATCCAACTGTGTATAATGAGTGTTGCTTCGAGTGTAGCAATTCTGTGTATGAAACCCAGCTTAGGATTTCCATTCCCTATGATAGCTTTATGCATGTCATCTATCTTGTCTTTTGTTTCCACTGTGTAATCTAACATACTGTTTCCCTTTCAGTGCCCCAAATATCGCCATACGGAGCATCTCTTTTTATTTTAGTGTTATTCTTCATCTGGAGTCCATTCTGGCTTCAGGAGCTCGTTTTTAACGTCTTCTATTCTGGTGTATTCGCTGAGGCTTTCGGGTTTATCGCCTCTCCACTTTAGAATTACATTACCAAGACTGCTGGTTACGAGATTTTCTGAATTATAAAAATCGCCACGAAGTGTCGCATGGCAATCATTCATCATCTCTTCAGTTACTAATATTTTTGGGATTATCACATAATTCATGTTAGTGTGCCTCGTAATGAGCATCTGCGTAGGTTGTTAATGGGTTTCCGTTTACTTCTTTTAGCGAAATATTATCTATCCACACACTACCATCACCGTCAAAATCCCATACAATAATAAAGCAATTGTCGGAATCAGTTGCAACAAAATGCATAGTTTTTCTAGTAAACACATCCGATGTTATTGTTTCATTGCAAGCATAACTGCTGCCATTGTGAATACGCAAGGAACAGCTTGCTCCATTTGTTACTTTAATGTCTATCTCACACTTATACATTTTGCCGACAGTTAGGTCGCTAATTAAATCATTTTGGTCTTTGAAATGCTCATACATCATGCTCGGGCGATCCACATAGGTTGCCTTTAATGTCTTATTTTCATTCTCCAACACATTATTCCCATAGGTTCCCCAATGATATGTCCCCACCTCAAATGTGGATGCATCTGCATCGTATAACTCATCACCAAATGGATTATCACTTACGGCCTCATCGTAACCGTTGCCTTCCATTGGATATGAATTAATGAGACCACTAATACCCTTTGCGTAACCACAGCCTTGCGGAGTACCATCCCCAAAAAGTGTTGTAATTTCTGCTAATGAAAGTGCTTTATCGAAAACATGGAATTCATCGACTTTTCCATTAAAAAAGCTTGTATTATTTTGACAACGAGCAATGTTCTGTAAAACAAAATACGCATCAATATCTTCTATTTGGTCATGAGGCACGGCGTTTAGATATATTTCCATATAGTCGCCTGCTTTCACGAAAGCAAAATGATACCAGTTCCCCGGTACCGCAGGAAGTATCTCGTTGTCGGTATATAATGTTGCACCATTTTTTGGCCACAACCTCATTTTACCAGCCGCAAAAAACCTGAGGGCTGAGGCGTATGGACTACCTCCATTGAGAATATACCCCGTTGTTTCATTCATATAAAACCAAAGGGTAAACGAGCCATCACTGCCATTACCAACACTGATTGCCTCATTGAGTATTGCATAATCACCAACACCATCATAGCTTGTGTAGTGTGTGTTGGAGAAGAAGTTCTCTATAAAATTCAAAGCTTCTTTCAAAGTGTACTTGGTTCTACTTACCCCGATATAATCACAAACTATCTCGGAAGCCGTCTTGCTGTTCCAATCATCATCACCGCATACTATCCCCAAAGCCTCTCTCGGTTCGTACTTATTCAAGTCTTCCCCGAGATAATTATTCAATGCGTTGCGTAGGTTCATATATTCGTTTGCGTTCTCACCAGCCATTAGATTAATACGCTGATAATCGCTTTTATTCTGTAGGTTGGCCATATTAAAAGTCCTGTGATACTATCGACCCAAACTTAACTCCGTTTGAGTTGCACCACTTCTTATATTCTTTTTTTGTTTTCTCGAAATTAGCATACATAAGTTGGGCTAATTGTGGATTTAAGTTAGGTGGTTTTGAATATCCCTTATACACAACATACGAAACCAAGGCATCCTGGAACATCTCAGGGATATCTGGCTCTGTTGTTAAATCTGTTGCGAACTTTGTGGGTAATACTGTTCCGTGTATTTCGTAGCCACGAGCTACATCTATTGTATCCCACTCACCGTCATCATTCTTTTTATAGAGCGAGAATACTGTCTTATCTAAATCCTTATGTGTGTTATACGCATAATTATATTGAAGTGCCATTAATCCTCCTCTGTCTTAGGTGTCCCAACTAACCTGGGAATTTTATACATCGTACCATCACTGTCCGCCAAATAGACCGACTCGATATTTAAGATAGAATAAATATAATTAAAATCATCATAGTGATAATCCCTAATACCAGCTGTCGATTTACCAGCAACCTCGTCTCTTACGCCACCAGCCTTGAAGGCGAGTAATTGTAGTGCTTGGTTTAAGAATAGTCTAATCTCAGTTTCACCCATTTGTGGGTGATGTTGATTGACTAACTCTATTAATTGTTGTTGTGTCATTTTTGCTCTCCTTGTGGGATCGCGAACACCTGCATGTATTCTTGTTTTAGGAGCATTAGGGTGTCTTGTAGGTTTTTTATTTTCAAGCTATCAGCCTGTAAATCCGCACCATACTTTTGTATAATGCTTTGTGATTCAGCCGCATACAAAGACATCTCGCTTTGGTGTCGTTGTATGTCACTGGTGTTGTTTGCCATAATAGCCTGTGTTGTTTGGATAGCGTCCTGGAGTAACTTAGTGCTTGTTAACTGTGCATTCGCTTGAGCTATTGCTAAATCTTTTTGCATATCCTGAATAGCGGCTTGATTTTCAGCCTGAACACCCGTTATGAACTCCTGAAAGGATATTTGGTAGGCTGCATTCTCTTGATTGAATGAAGCTGTAGCATTCTGTATGTCACCCGAATATTGTTGTAATATATTATTTTGTTTTTGTAGTTCAACTGAGGCTAGTTCTGAGTCTTCGTCGATCGTTAGAAAATCATCAAAGACATCACCAAACGCAACACTGCATGACTGAGTGTCATACTCTGGCGGGGTACCAGTAAAGGTTGCAGATGATAAATCGACGTCACTCACGGCAACTACCGCCGTTGATGCTGGAGCAGTGTAACTGACTGTATCTAAACTCATAACACCCGGTTTTGTTGCAGGTGAGCCCATTGTGGATATGCTGTAACTCATTATCTTTTCTTGTAGTACTTTTTGAGCTGTGTAGTTAGTTACGAGATGTCTTTTCTCATAAGGGAATGTCTTGAATAATGATACGTCAAATGGGTTGTCCTCCTCATTAAAGAATGATGCATCTACGCCAACGATATACACAGAACCCACTCTTGTTTCATCTGGGTCTGGTTTAATGTAAAGCTTGTTGCCTTTTATAAAAAATATTGGACTGCCCGCAGTGGCCGCATAGATACTAGATGAATCTGATGCTCTTGCTGCATGACTTAGAGGTACTCTCGCCGCAAACACGTCATCACGACTAACCATTGTGACAGTATCCGTGTTCACTAGGTCAACCCCTGAACCCGCGTTGATAGTTGTCTCACTACTATACAGCTCTAATGTTTGGGGAAATACTATCTTTATTTTATTGATAACATCCCAGGCACCTTCAACTAACCAAGCATCTAGTACGGTATCGGTTGCGCCTGCTAGCTTCTCAACTTCTGTTTTCCATGTTGCCATGAACTCTCCTTAATATACGCCCCCCGAAGGGGGCATATTGGTTTAATTACCTGCGTTTTTTGTGTAGTACGCTGTTACTGTCTAGCTAAACTTAAGAATAGCGTGAGTTTCTGGTAAACTAATCTCAAGACCAGCTTCTGTTAGGATGATGTCTTTACGACCATCGACATTATTGTTCTGAACATTAGTGATAATATGCGTATCACGAGAGATACCATTACCAAACAATGGACGATAAGCTACATTCTTAAGGTCAATTGCAATTGCATAATCTTCCCACATTCCGCGAAGGAGTGGTTCAGCTACAAAGTGCAAGTCACCATAGATAGTATTAATCTTAGTCACATTATGACCAAAACTGCCTGGAATATTAGTAACATCATGGCGGTACTGAGAAGAA
>Ga0233412_10000215_pt1 | contig 34345 bp, 40 predicted proteins | sample Na_anoxic_4_MG_FD_180667 | JGI IMG/M metagenome (GOLD analysis project Ga0233412, IMG submission 180667) | Seawater microbial communities from Saanich Inlet, British Columbia, Canada - Na_anoxic_4_MG | ecosystem: Environmental > Aquatic > Marine > Inlet | place: Canada: British Columbia... | reverse complement strand
TTTAGTCTTAACCATTTAATTTTAAAGGCATTTTACGCTATTCTTCCTGCCGGTTTTGGTTTTGGCACGGAATTTGATATAAGAATAGGGTTAAGATGTGAGATCTTTGAAAAACGTTCGGTTTTGGTCAAGGTCAAGGAAGGCGATAATTTCAACCACAGGAATATATTTAATATTTCGAGGATTGAAATTTGAGCCTGACACCGAGATTGGCTAAAAAGGGGCGTTTTGCAAAGGTCTCGCTTAATCTTCTCCGGAAGGATCAAAAACATGAAACCGTGTGACGAAAGAATCAGGGAGACACTTGATCTGGTTGACAAGATCCTGGACCTGGCGGACAGGGGTGACGCAGTGCGTGAAGACAACGGGTGCGGGGTACTCTATGGCGTTTTAAGGGATTCCGGATTCAAGATCAAGACATTGGCAGAAGCGGAACGGGAGGCACATATTAAAAAAGGATGGTGGAAAGATTAAAACCAGGGAGGATAAATATGGCAATACCTGAAGAGATGTGGCAATGTCAGACAACAAATTGTGGATATATATACAACCCGGATAAGGGTGATCGAAAGGGAAAGACCCCAAAAGGGACACTCTTTGGGGATCTTCCGAATAGCTGGAAATGCCCGGTCTGCGGAGCCGGCAAAAAAATGTTCCGGCCCCTTGCCGGGCCGGGATCAATTGCCGTGGAGAAGAGCTGAAAAAGAAAAAATCTGAAATAGTTACACTATAAAACGGGGAAAGGATCTTCCCTGAAAGGAATAAAAAACAACTTTATAAGGAGAGGAGGTATTGAAAAATGGACTTGAAAGGAAGCAAGACAGAGAAGAATTTATTGACTGCATTTGCAGGTGAATCACAGGCAAGAAACCGATATACCTATTTTGCCAGCCAGGCCAAAAAGGAGGGCTTTGTCCAGATCTCAGCCATTTTTGAGGAAACGGCAAACCAGGAAAAAGAACACGCCAAGCGTCTCTTTAAGTTCCTTGAAGGCGGTGAGGTTGAGGTGACAGCCGCATTTCCAGCAGGCGTGATCGGAAAAACCGTGGATAATCTAAAGGCATCTGCGGCAGGAGAAAACTTTGAACACACCGAGATGTATCCGGATTTCGTAAAGATAGCCAAAGAAGAAGGGTTTGATGTTATAGCTATTGTCTTTGAATCGATTGCCGTGGCCGAGAAGCAGCATGAAAAGCAGTACAATGATCTTGCTGCAAATATTGAATCGGATCAGGTGTTCAGGAGAGATACGGATGTTAAGTGGCGTTGCCGAAATTGCGGATATCTTCACGCTGGAAAAGAAGCCCCGGAGGTGTGTCCTGCCTGTGATCATCCACAGGCACATTTTGAGTTGCTCGGTGAAAACTATTAGGATTGATGATTTTTGACTTAAACGAAAATTATTGTGTTTTATCAGTCGTTTGTTAAAGCTGCAAGGTGCTGGAGAATACACCCGATTCGGACGACAAAGGTGTGATTATCTGCTCGGGTATTTAGCTGTTTAACCAAGTAATCAAGGAGGTATAAAAATGGCGGAAAAACTGGAGATTTACAAATGTGAAATATGCGGAAATATTGTAGAGGTATTGCACAGTGGCAGAGGGGAGCTGGTCTGTTGCGGCAAGCCCATGAAACTCAATAGGGAAAACACTGTGGATGCGGCTAAAGAGAAGCATGTCCCGGTAGTGGAAAAAACTGCAAACGGTTTCAAGGTCAAGGTTGGGGATGTTGCTCACCCCATGGAAGAAAAACACTACATTGAATGGGTTGAAATTATTGCTGATGGAAAGGCATACAGGCAGTTTCTAAATCCTGGAGAAGCACCGGAAACCACCTTTAATATCCAGGCCGATCAGGTCACAGCCCGTGAGTATTGCACTCTTCACGGCCTGTGGAGAGGATAGAAGAACAGGCATGGATGAGGAAACAGAAAGGAGATTAGACTATGGGAGAGTGGAAATCATGACAACACCACAACATTGCCCTGGTTTTGAATATTCCAGGGACCTGAAATCATTTAGCTGCAAATGTCCCAACTGCGGAAAAGAGAAAGAGATCTTTTCCGACGAATTTGACAGAGAGCATACGTGTTCAGGGTGCGGAAAAGAGGTTGACTTCACCCATTGTACATTAGAGTCAGGGGCATAAGCACAATAAACCACTGCCTGCGGCAGGCGGGCGCAGTTATTAACCTGGCAACTAAATAGTCTAACTCCGTCATGCCGGACTTGATCCGGCATCCAGCAGCCACCTGGATTCCGGCTTTCGCCGGAATGACAATATTGAGGTATTTAATTGCCGGAGTAATACCTTTATCAGGAACAGGAATATTGAGCAGGAAGATCATGCATGTAAAGCAATTAATATGGGTGGCAGCGGTTCTTTTATATGTGGTAATTGCATCGTTTGATGCCGGTGCCCGGGAAGAGAAAAGCAGGTGTATTACCTGCCATCGTGATATTACTCCGGGCCAGGTCGCTGACTGGGAGTCCGGTAAAATGTCCGAAATGGGCATTACCTGTTCCGAGTGCCATGGAGAGAAACACAAAACCGCAAAAGATGCCCGATTAGCCCGTTTACCTGACGAAACCGTGTGTGGTGAATGCCACGAAGATCAGTTCGAACAGTTTGTTAAAGGCAAACACAATTACGGCTGGACCTCGCTGAACGCCCTGCCGATCACCCATATGGAACCTGATGAAATGATGGAAGGGGGCAAGGGATGCGGAGGTTGTCACAATATGGGTGTCAAAAGTGAGGCACAAAAAAAGGACTTGCGGGTCAAAGGCTACCGCTATCGGGTTAATTCCTGTGACGAATGTCATACGCGTCATGCCTTTTCCAAAAAAGAGGCCCTGGATCCCAGGGCCTGTCAGCAGTGTCATATGGGATATGATCATCCGCAGTATGAAATGTGGAGCAGCTCCAAACATGGTACCCGGTATTTTGTAAAAGAAAAGGGTGAACTGCCCGAAACGGCCGCAGCGCCAACTTGTCAATTTTGCCATTTGCCGAACGGCACCCATGAAAACCGAACCGCATGGGGTTTCTTTGGCGTCCGCCTGCCTTTGCCGGAGGATAAGCAATGGGCTGCTGATCGTGTCACCATCCTAAAGGCTTTGGGAATATTGAACCCGAAAACCGGTGAGCCCACGGCAAGGCTGGAAGTTGTGAAAACCGCTGAAATGATCCGGTTGACCGAAAAAGCCTGGAACATGGAACGTGAAAAAATGATCAGGACCTGTTCCGGATGCCATGCCGGGCAGTATGCCCGCCTGCATCTAAAGATGGGCGACAGGATTATAAAACGCGCTGATCGCCTGATGGCCGAAGGGATTGAGATTGTCGCCAGGCTCTACAAGGACGGGATTATCAAGAAACCAGATCACTACCCATTTGCCTATCCTGATTTCTTATATTTCAAACGGACCGGAGGTTCATACATTGATCAGGTTTTATTCAGGATGTATATGAAGTACAGGATGCGAACTTATCAGGGTGTTTTTCACGCAAATCCGGATTATGCTTATTGGTACGGCTGGGCCGCTATGACAAAATCGTTGGGTGAAATCAAAGAGCTTGACCGAACCATGCGAAAAATACATAAAGTTAATTAGTGCAAATCCATAAATGGCCGGTTTTCGCAATCTCTGCGCTTGCCCCGCAGATCCGGTAGATTGTACCGGAGTGGTTAGAACTCTTATCTTTCTTGAACTTGCGAAAACTATCCCATTTCCGGATGGACACTGATTAGCTTCAATTTAGCAAATCATAAAAAAGAGAAAACATAAGGAGGAGAAAATTATGGATAAGTATGAATGTTCAGTATGCGGTTATGTTTATGACCCGGAGGAAGGAGATCCGGATAATGGTGTTGAGCCGGGGACAAAATGGGAAGATGTACCCGATGAGTGGGTCTGCCCTATCTGCGGGGCAGATAAAAGTGTATTTGAAAAGGAGTAAGAAATTGAAAAGCGCTTAACGAAATATCCAGTGAGGTGATTGTAATGGAAGAAAAGGTTAAGATCTATACTACTCCAACATGACCCTATTGCAAAATGGCGGAGGAGTTCCTTTCGCAAAAAGGCATTGAGTATGATGTATACGATGTTTCCAAAGACAGAAAAGCCGTCAAAGAGATGTTAAAGATTTCCAACGGGGCACGTAGTGTGCCTGTAATATCAATATGCAATGAAGTGGTGATCGGTTTTGACCGCGATCGTGTAGAACAGGCACTAAACTGCCTTGATCAGAGCCCGGACATCTGATAAATTGAAGTAATTTCTGATAGATACCAAGCTTGATAAGGAGTGATTTATGAAACCAATAAGGATTGCAGAGGATATTTACTGGTTGGGAGTAATTGACTGGAACATCAGGGATTTTCATGGGTATTCCACCTATCAGGGTACAACCTATAATTCATTCCTGATCGTGGATGAAAAAATCACTTTAGTGGATACGGTCAAGAAAGAGTTTGCAGACGAACTTCTCTCAAATATCAGCCAAATTATTAACCCTGAAAAAATCGATTACGTGATCAGCAACCATACTGAAATGGATCACTCCGGAGGGCTGCCAGGGGTAATGCATAGAATCGGGGAGGATAAACCCCTCTATTGTTCCAAGATGGGACAAAAGAACCTCTCCCGGCATTTCCCGCAGAAATGGAATTATCGGCCTGTAGAAAACGGCAGTGAGCTAAGTCTTGGTAGGAGGACACTTACCTTTTTAGAGACCAGAATGCTTCATTGGCCTGACAGTATGTTTACTTATGTGAATGAGGATAAACTCCTTTTCTCAAGTGATGCCTTTGGACAGCACTATGCAGGGCTTGAAAGATTTGATGACCAGGTTGGTGATGCAATAATACCCCATGCCAGGAAATATTTTGCCAATATTTTGCTGCTTTACTCACCATTGATACTAAAATTGGTAGACAAGGTTACAAAGATGGGTCTGGACATCAATATGATATGTCCTGATCATGGTATAATCTGGCGTGAAGATCCTTTAAAAATCATCAATGCCTATGTGGAATGGGGTACCCAGAAGCCCAGAAGAAAGGCCGTGGTCATCTATGATACCATGTGGCATAGCACAGAGATCATGGCGGAGGCTATTGTGGACTCCCTTGGCCAGGAAGGTGTTGATGCCAGACCCATGTATCTCAGAAACTGCCATCGAAGTGATATCATGACAGAGGTGATCGATGCAGGAGCAATCATTATTGGTTCTCCAACACTGAACAACGGCCTCTTTCCCACAGTAAGCGATTTTCTGACCTACATGAAGGGTCTTAAGCCAAAAGATAAGATTGGAGCCGCCTTTGGCTCCTATGGCTGGAGCGGTGAATCGGTGAAAGTGATCACCAGGGAGCTGGAAGAGATGAAATTTAAGATGGTTCATCCAGGGGTGAAAACCCAGTATGTGCCGGATGACAAAGACCTTGAGGCCTGCTACGAGCTTGGCAGGAAGATTGCCGGAGAATTGCCTCAGTAAAGGTCTATTATCTGAGGCAGAGCCATCTGCCCCTGACCCGGAGTACAAGGTTTTTCATATTACAATACATAAAATTACAAGAAATGACCTGTGACTTCAGGCACTTACAAAAAGATCAAATGTCCGGATTGCCATTGTTGCCAGTTGTGCAATGAGAGCCGCTGTCGGCTCTGCCGGAAAGGTATCCATGAAGATAGACCATCAGAACTGGGGCCGTGTCTTACCTGTGGGCAGTATCTGGAATGGAAGCGGAAAAAGATAAAAAGAGATAATTTCAATAATTGATCTGTGTGACTGTACGGATTGCGGGCCATATAGAAGTGATGGATCTTCGGGAATATCCTGAAGAGAGGATGCAGGAAGACATTAGTATTACTTCGGCAATTAAATACCTCAATATTGTCATTCCGGCGAAAGCCGGAATCCAGGAGGGTACTGGATGCCGGATCAAGTCCGGCATGACGGAGTTAGACTATCTAATTGCCAGGTTAACCCTAACGTTGCAAAAGTCAAGGATGCTGCAGTTCTTAGGCGGCAAGGGTGAAGCTGTAGTACTTTACCGCAAACCCTTGACAACAACAGAGATGTGGTATCCTCGGCTTTCCCATCGGGTAAATAACATGGCTGGTTTTCGTTGTTTTCAGGATGTCACCTGGAGTGTATTCCGGCTATCGCATAAGGAATGTTGAAAAAGTCTATAATACCAGTCTTTAAGCCCACTTTGCCATGTTATTTATGCAACTATAGGGTTAATATATGTTCTGCTGATTGCATAGCCCGGGAAACAAATTGATGGCCGGAAAATATTTTGAATACACAGTCCCAATCAGGCAGAGAATTCAAACGAAGAGTCTGTGTCCTTCTGAAATCAGCGGATTTTGATCGTTCGCTCGAAGAGATACTGCAATTTCCCGCTCGTCGGGTTATTAACCCCCTTTTTTCCTTCCTCTACAACAGTGATGAACAGATAAGATGGCGGACAATCACGGCTATGGGCGCGGTTGTGGCAAAACTTGCCGATGAAGACATGGAATCGGCACGTGTAATAATGCGGCGTCTTATGTGGAACCTTAATGATGAATCCGGAGGGATCGGATGGGGTTCACCTGAGGCAATGGGAGAGATACTGGCATGTAATGAAACTCTTGCCAAAGAGTATGCCCATATTCTTATCTCCTATATACGCGAAGAAGGTAACTTCCAGGGACATAAACTAATGCAGCGGAGTGTACTCTGGGGCATTGGGAGACTCTCCCAGGTGAGACCTGAGCTCGTAAAAGGCTCAGTCCCATACCTCTTGCCGTATCTTAAGTCCAGGGATGATAGTGCCAGAGGTTTGGCAGCATGGGCCATGGGATACCTTGGGCCGGAGGAGGCCGGCGAAGGATTTGAGTTCCTTACTAAAGATGATGCTGATTTTCAGATATACATAGACCGAAGATCTGTTAAGCACAAAGAAAAAGCATTGGCAAAAGAATCATTAGAAAAATTACACCTGTCATTCAATGACGGATAGGAGCCTTTGGATCAAATCGCTATTTGAAGCAAAAAAAGGCACACTCTTCAGAGCTGTGAGATCTTATTTGGCTTCAGTAAAAAAACAGGCAACATGGTGATTACTGCTTAATTCTTCAAGTTGTGGTGCTTCCTCGCGGCAGATATCCCTGGCATAGAGGCATCGTGTGTGAAAGCGGCAGCCAGGAGGAGGTTTAATGGGGCTGGGCACGTCGCCAGGCAGAACAGTCCGATTGCTCTTTTGTCTTGGGTTGGGCACCGGCGCTGCGGAAAGCAGTGCCTGGGTGTATGGATGGAGAGGTGTTTTGTAAAGTGAGTCAGAGTCAGCCATTTCTACTAATTTACCAAGATACATGACCGCCACCCGATCGCTGATGTGCTCTACAACACTTAAATCATGCGAAATAAAAAGATAGGTTAGGCCAAATTCTTCCTGCAGGTCTTGCAACAGGTTTATGACCTGGGCCTGAATAGATACGTCCAGGGCAGATACGGCCTCGTCGCAAATGATCAGTTTAGGATTGAGGGCCAGAGCTCGAGCCACACCAATGCGTTGGCGTTGGCCGCCGGAGAACTGATGGGGATAACGGCGCATTTGATCCCGCTTGAGTCCGACCACGTGAAGCAGTTCCAGAACCCTTGCTTCACGTTCATGGCGGTTAGTCATACCATGGACAAAAAGGGGTTCGCCTACAATGTGGGCCACGTTCTTACGCGGGTTAAGAGAGGAAAAAGGGTCCTGGAAGATGATCTGCATCTGCTGGCGAAGAACCCGAATTTTCTCACTGCCATAACCAAGAATACTCTCGCCACAAAAAAGGACATCGCCGCCGGTCGGTTTCTCCAATCGAAGGATGAGTCGTCCCAGGGTAGATTTCCCGCAACCTGATTCGCCGACAAGCCCCAGTGTTTCGCCCGCCCGGATGTTTAGGCTGACTCCGTCCACGGCCTTGACCGAGGCAATCTGGCGCAGAAACACGCCTCCAGTGATGGGGAAATACTTTACTAAGTTTATGACCTCAACAAGGGGTGTCTCGGGTTTTTTTTCAGCATCATGCATAGTTATGGCACCGAACTGTGTGATCATTTCCAAGGTTGATAATGGGAGGCTCAATCCGTCTGCATTCCTCCCGGGCCTTGTTGCAGCGTTCGTTGAAGAGGCACCCTTCGGATAGCTTGAACAGCGAAGGGACTACTCCGGGGATGGTACTCAGACGCCGGCGTTTTTCCTCCCGGCCCAGGAGTGGAATCGAATTCATTAGGCCAACAGTGTAAGGATGTTTGGGTTCGGCAAAAAGTGTGTCCACATCGGCTTCTTCCATCACTTTACCGGCGTACATAACAGCTACGTTTTGAGCTGTCTCGGCAATGACACCCAGATCGTGGGTGATAAAAAGGATGGAGGTGCCTGCTTTCTCTTTGAGATTGTTCATCAAATCGAGAATCTGGGCCTGGATGGTCACGTCCAGGGCCGTGGTCGGCTCATCGGCAATCATCAATTTGGGGTTACATGCAAGCGCCATGGCGATTACGACCCTCTGGCGCATACCGCCGCTCATTTGATGGGGGTAGTCCTTGATACGTGACTCGGCCGCAGGAATGCCGACCATTCCAAACATCTTAATGACTTTATCACGGGTCTCGCGCCGGGAGAGGCCCTGATGCAGACGGATGACCTCGGCCACTTGATCACCCACGGTAAAGACAGGGTTGAGAGAGGTCATGGGCTCCTGAAAGATCATAGAGATGCGGTTGCCGCGGATCTTTTTCATCCTGGACTCTGGCAGTTTAAGAAGGTCGACGGCCTCGAATAGGATCTCTCCCCCGGCGAGCTTACCTGGTGGCATTGGAACAAGCCCCATTATCGAAGCCGCGGTCACGCTCTTGCCGCAACCTGACTCACCCACCAGTCCAAGCGTCTTACCTGCCTTGATGGACAGGCTGACATCATCCACTGCTTTTAGTATAGACCTTCTGATCTCAAAGTAGGTCTTGAGGTTTCTTATTTCTAATAGGGGTTTTGTTGCCATGATTCTAATCCCTCAACCTTGGGTCCAGCGCGTCACGCAGACCGTCACCCAGCAGATTGAAGCCCAGCACTCCGAGAAAGATAGCGATGCCCGGCAGGGTCATGACCCACCAGGCCCGCAGGATCATGGACCGACCCATAGCGATCATGGCACCCCATTCCGGTGTTGGAGGCTGGGCCCCGAGACCGAGGAAGCTTAGGCCCGCTGCGTCTAAAATGGCCGAACCGAAACCCAGTGAGGCCTGAACAATGATAGGAGCCATGCAGTTTGGGAAAATGGAGTTAAAAAGGATACGCTGATTTCTGGCACCCACGGCCCTGGCCGCGGTGACATAGTCTTTCTCGAACTCCTCCATTACAGAGGCCCGGACAATACGGGCAAAGCGGGGGATGGTGATGATCCCGATAGCTATCATGGCGTTTCGCAGGCCCGGTCCCAGGTAGGCCACTATAACAATGGCTAACAGAATATGAGGGAAAGCCAGGAGAATGTCCATGAAGCGCATAATGATGCTATCCAGCCAACCCTTATAATAGCCGGCAATGGCCCCCAGCAGGGAACCAAAAATCAGGGCAATACCCACGCTGACTACACCTACCATGAGCGAGACCCTGGCGCCATAAATAATCCTGGAAAGGATGTCTCGTCCCAAGTCATCAGTTCCCAGGATGTTTTTAAACGAGCCGCCAGGCGACCAGACCGGCACCTTAAGCTGGTCGTAAAGGGAGTTCTCCACCGGATCATGAGGGCTTATTACAGGTGCCAGCACGGCACATAGGATAAAGATCGTTATAATGATTAGTCCAGCCACACCGGTCTTGTTACGGAATAATATCTCGATCTGGTCGAATATTGGGTGTCGGTCTTCAGGATTTACTGCTATTTTAAAAAGCTTCATGAGTGGTTCAGTTTACTCCTGTGTCGGTTACTTGATGCTTATACGGGGGTTGATGATAGCATAAAGCACGTCCACTATCAGGTTGACAACCACAAAGCAGGTTGCCACAATAAGGGTTCCGCCCTGGATTACCATGTAATCTCGTTTGACCACACCGTCAAAAATCCATTTGCCCACTCCAGGCCAGGCAAACACGGTTTCGGTCAAAATAGCTGCTCCCAGCATGATGCCGAACTGAAGGCCAATCACAGTGATGACGGGGATGAGTCCGTTTCTAAGGGCGTGTTTCAGCACAATCTTGGTCTGTCCCAGTCCTTTGGCCTTGGCTGTCTTGATATAATCCTGTCGCAGTACTTCCAGCATGGACGAACGGGTCATACGCGCTATGATGGCTAAGGGAATAGTGCTCAAAGCAAAGGCCGGCAGGGCGAGATGCCAGAGCACGTCCTTTAAGGCCGGCCAATTACGGGTCAGGATGGCGTCCAGCACGTAGAAGTTGGTTATGATCTCAAGGTCAATGCCTATACCCATCCGTCCGGACATGGGGAACCAACCCAGGTTCAAAGAAAAAACGAGCATTAACACCAGACCAAGCCAGAATACAGGTATACTCACACCGAAGAGTGAGACAATCATACTCGTATAATCAAACCATGAATACTGCCTGGTGGCTGAAATGATGCCTAATGTTATACCGAAGAAACAGCTTAGAAACATGGCTGCAATGGAGAGCTCTATAGTTGCCGGATAGCGTTGCTTGATTTCGTCCCAGACTTTTTGGCGGGTCCAGATAGTCTCACCTAAATCAAATTTAATCAGTCTTTTGAGAAACATGCCATACTGGACGTAAAGCGGTTCATTTAGCCCGAGGTGTTCCCTCATGTTGTTCAGGGTCTCCTCTGTGGCCCGTTCTCCTAAGAGCAGTTCAGCCGGATCGCCAGGGGTGATGGCCAGCATGAGAAAAATGATAATCGACACACCCAACAGGGTGGGGATAATGCTCAACGTTCGCCTGATAATAAAACCAAACATGAGTATAAGGCAACCTTACAGTTTGTTAGGTAAGTACCCATCCATAACCTATTCCTTTAGGGTACAGGTTATATGGGCCTCCGGTTCCGCTTCCAGCCCGTAGGGCTTACAGGCCGGAGGGTAGAGTCTACGCCTCGTAGAGCAAAAGGGGCGTTTTGCAAAGATCTCCTCATTTCGGGATGGGCACTCCGTGATGTGATGAAGCCGGGGAGAGGTTTTCCCCTCCCCGGACAGTTTGTTTGGTACTTTACTTCAGCCAGACACTCTTTAGCCTGACCGAGCCGGTAGGATGGAGTTTGAAGTTATTGACTTGTTTTAGAGCCGGCCACATGACGGTGGAATGGGCAATGGGAACCACAGGGACTTCGTCGTACATCAACTGTTGTGCCTTTTTATAAATAGCGGTTCTCTTGGCCTGATCAACGGTCCTTTTCCCATCCAGCATCAATTTGTGATAGGTCTCGTTTTTCCACTGGGTTCGGATTGAGGGCGATTCCAGGCCATCGAATAGTACAGCCAGGAAATTATCCGGGTCTCCGTTATCCCCGGTCCACCCGAGCTGGAAAAAATCCATGTCCGGCGGCTGCTGCCTTTGTCTCTTCAGATAGGTCCCCCAGTCATAGCTGACGATTCGGGCTGTAAGGCCAATCTTGGCAAGATCACCAATCATGGCAATGCCGACCTTCAACCCTTCGGGGTTATAGGGTCGGGGAACAGGCATAGACCAGAGGGTAAGTTCATCCAGCCCCTTTCCTTCGGGAAAGCCGGCCTTGGCCAGTTCCTGTTTGGCCAGTTCCGGGTCATATTTGTAACCAGGTACATCGGTGTTGTATCCCCACATGGTTGGCGGAATACAGTTTTTTGCTACTTCACCCATACCCTGATAGATGTTATCTATAATGGCTTTGCGGTTAATGGCATGTGCTATAGCCCTGCGAAGGTGGACATTACTCTTCCAGGGTTCCTTGGTGAGGCCGAATCCGAGGTAGCCGATATTCATGCCCGGCTGGCTGAAAATTTTCAATTTTGGGTCCTTCTTTGCAAGAGGAAGATCTGCAGGATTGGGAAATTGGCAAATGTGGATGTTGCCTCCCTTGAGCTCCAGAAAACGAACCGAGTTCTCAGGGATAGCCCGAAAGACAACCTTGTCCAGGTAAGGGCCTTTATCTTTGTCCCAATAATCTTTATTGGCCTCAAGGACTATGCGGTCATCCCTGATCCACTTGGAGAACTTGAAAGGCCCGGTTCCCACCGGATTGCGCAGAAATTCCTTGGGGTTTTTCATGAAGGCCGTAGGGCTGATGATGTCGGCAAAATCCATGCCCAGGTTGTTCAGCGTTGGCGCATCCACTCTCTTAAGCTTGAATACGACAGTGTACTCATCCGTTGCTTCGATAGAATCGACTGTATCATCCATCCCCATCATTTGCCAGTATTCGGGAGGCCGATCCTGCTTTGGGAGTTTCCAGCCTTTGCCATTGAATTTGACATTGGGTTTTTTCATCATACGCCCGATAGAGAAGACCACGGCGTCGGCGTTGAAAGGTGTGCCGTCGTGGAACTTGACTCCTTTACGCAGGTGAAAGGTATATGTCTTACCATCCTTGCTGATATCCCATGAAGTGGCCAGACCGGGTTCGAGAGCAGTAGACTCATCCTTATAAAAAACCAGGGTTTCGAATATGTTGTCGCAAACCATAAAAGAGTTTCCGTCCGTCTCATAAGCCGGATCGAGCCCTACACTGTCACCGCCCCTGCCGAATACCAATGTGCCTCCCTTTTTGGGTGTATCAGCCAGGGCCGTACCTGTTATAGCAAATGCAAGTACGATCATAATAATCATAAATCTTTTCATTGTTTCCTCCCTTACAGGTTAATAATTATTGCCGACCTATATACGAAAATAATATATATTTTGTCAGTATCATAGCGGTATGTCAAATGATAAGTCGCCGGATTGGGTTTTTTTTATTGTAATCACACAAGGTGAAAACCCCGGGATGAGCGGCGCAACTCAGCCATTGGGTTTTAGGTGGGGGTTGAAACTGCTTCCAATGAAATTTCAGAGAACCTTTGGATAAAACGATCCAGTAGCTCGTACAGTTTGTGAATGCTTGCGATATTAACATGTTCTTCTGTACTATGATGGCTCATCTCCCCATCAGCACCCCAGACGATCCCTTTGATTCCGAATTGAGAAAGATGACGGGCATCGCTGGATCCGTGCTCGAAACCTGCAGAGGTTCCTCTGGCGATACTGAGCAGCAGGTCGAGATACGGTGAATTGCCGCTCATGAAAAGCGGCTCATTTTTTTCAACGATGATACGGCCTTGAATATTGTTTTTGATGTTTGCAACCAGTGCCTCAATGTCGTCGTTTTCTGTGTAACGGACATCAAACACCGCTTCGGCATAGTCCGGCACCTGATTGATTGTTTTTCCGGCCCGCATCAGGCTGAAATTCAGGGTTCGCAGCCACTGTTCAGGGGCTGACTGCTCAAAATTGGTCTTTATTACCTGGTAATCTGCAATCAGGTTATCTATGGCGTTAACGCCGAGCCACGGTCGCGCGCTATGTACGGACTTTCCCCGGGATATAAGCTTTAAGTGCAAAATACCTTTTTCCTTGACAATAATTTTGTCAACCCTACCGCCATCTATGGCGACACAAAAATTTGTTTTTACCTGTGCCAGCGCTTTTCCGGCACCGTGGGCTCCTCCCACTTCCTCATCACCGGTGATCAAAATTCCAAATGGCAGACTGTCAAGGCTACCGCCGGCCTTTTGAATTTTTTTAAAATTTTCTTTAAGCAGCACTAAAGAAAGAGCCACGGCATACTTATCATCAAGGCTGCCCCGACCGTATAAATTACCGTTCTTTTCATATGGCTTATACAGTTCTGCCGGGCCTTCAACAACATCAATATGGGTCATGAACATGACCGGCACAGTACCCCTTTCGGGAGCAACAAGAATAGACGGAATATTCTCATGGTTTAACCTCCGGCATGCGATATGGTGTTTTTTTAGATAGGTCTCAATGAAGTCAGCACAGCGGTTGATTTCTTCTCGGTTGTCATGTGTTGATCTGAAACCTATCAGGTCTTTGGTCAGGCAGATAATCTCTTCCATTGGTAAGTCTACTCCATTCAAGACTTTCTCTGTTTCGATAATCTTTGGTTCAAGCGAGATGAATCCTGGTTGCGTAAGAACCCCAAACGCTTTGCCAAACTTAGCTGATAATAGAGTTCCCTTTAAAATTGTGGAATCCCATCTCCATTTTTGCAGACGGATTGAGCGAGAATATCCACTTGTTTGAACTGTATGAAAGAATTACAATATATGTGTTCCGGTAAGTAACGACGGTTTTCATCCAGATGACGGTGATTGGAATTTAGGTAATAGATGCGAACTGATTTGTCAACTGGAACTAGTAAAATAAGTTGACATCGAGTATTCCTGTTGGTACCTCTTCGATTATGCCCATTTTCTGTTTAGAAGCGGCCCCAAATGGATTGCAGCGCTGATAGCAGAGTTCAAATAGCGGATTTGTCAAAGAGACTTGATATTAACCTGGCAACTAAATAGTCTAACTCCGTCATGCCGGACTTGATCCGGCATCCAGTACCCTCCTGGATTCCGGCTTTCGCCGGAATGACAATATTGATGTATTTAATTGCCGAAGTAATATGAGACTTCTGCGGTGAGCTATGCAGTAAAAAGAGAAGAGGAAATAACGAAAGAGCAGGTTACCGTCTGGACGGTTCAGTTATTTGAGCCCCCTCCTCACTTCTCAGAAAAGGAGTCAATTTCATGTTTATTCTCGGATTACAAGGGAGCCCTCGTATTAAAGGAAATACGAGTGTTCTTCTTTCTGCTTTTCTCGGAGAGGCCGAAAGATTTGGAGCGCAAACAACATATTTAGATGTTCCTGAAAAAAACATCGTACCCTGTCAGGAGTGCGGCACTTGTGAGAAGAAAGGTTTTTGTCCCATTGATGATGACATGCAGGAGATATATCCTCTGCTTCGCCGGGCAGACATCATACTTATGGCAACACCTATATTCTTTTATGGTCCTACGGCCCAGATGAAAGCGCTTATTGACCGATCCCAGGTGCTCTGGACAAGAAAATATGTGCACAGGCTCACTGACCCCGGCAGGAAGTGGCGGGATGGTTTTTTACTGGCCCTGGGAGCTACAAAAGGGAAGAACCTCTTTGAAGGTGTCAATCTTACTGCCAAGTATTTCTTTGACGCGGTTGGTGCAAGTTTTAAAGGGAGCATTGCTTACAGGCGGATCGAAGAGTCGGGAGACATTAAAAAACATCCTACGGCTCTTCCGGACGTAAAAGAAAAGGCAAGGGAATTTGTGACGCCCTTTCTTGACAGAAAGAAAATACTTTTCGTTTGCACGGAAAATGCCTGCCGAAGCCAGATGGCAAGTGCCTTTGCCAGGCATTATGCCGGCGACAAAATCGAAGCAGAAAGTGCAGGGAGTATTCCTGCAGATAAGGTCAACCCGATCATGGAAGAGGTTATGAGAGAGAAGGGTATTGATATTGCGTATCTCAAACCAAAATCGATTGAGAATATTTCGCGGTTTAGAAAACCGGATTTGATCATATCTATGGGCTGTAAGGATGCGTGCCCCTTGTTTCCCGGTGTTAAGAATGAGGAATGGAATATGGAAGATCCTGCAGGAAAACCCATTTCCTTCATGCGGGAAACCAGAGACGAGATTGAACGTAGAGTGACGGGGTTTGTAACATTAAAGGAGTCTGTTCCCGGTTAGCCTTACAGGTAACTAAACGGTCAGTTTCTCAGATTTCAAGGCATATGCCATGACGATACCCACTCCAAAGCCGACGGCAAGGTTTGATGCCAGAGTAATCCCCAGCATTATAAGACTCACAAACAGATCTTTTCGGTCTTTAATGTCAATAATAGTGAGAGCGAGCTGACTACCGGCGAAAATCAAGAGGACCCCCAGTACAGAAAACGGGATAAGGTTTATAATTGCAAGGGCATGGATTCCCAGGAAGATTGCCAGTGCAATAAAGATCATTCCGATCATTAGGTTAGACCCGGCGGTGCGAGCACCAAACCGGTAATGTGCTGCCAATCCTCCTGCTCCGTGACATAAAGGCATCCCTCCCACGAGAAAACATAAGAAATTAGCCAGGCTCATGCTGAGACACAATGCCTTATGAGTTACTTTTTGGGAGTCTTTGTTAAAATATCGCTGCGATAGATCAGCATTGGCTATGACAGCGTTTCCTAATGTCATGGGTAGTTGAGGAAGGACAAGAACCATGAGGGCAAAAGAGAAATCAGCATTAGTCGGAAAACCAAATGGCAGTAGTTCAGGCAGGTAAATACCGGGTCTAAGCTCATTAAACCCGTCATAAGTACCCAAGGTCAAACCCAGTATGAAGCCGCAGAGGATAACAAGGAGTCCCGCAGGAAGTTTTTTATTATTCAGAAACAAGAGAGTAATTATGCCGGCGATGATTCCAATGATAATACCTATCGGGATTGACCCCACGCTCTGGATGCATAAGTAAGGTTCAGCCACCCCTTGAAGGAGTTGGTATTTCGAAGTGCCTATCACAAATTTGACACCTTGGGTCATCAACAGGGTTCCTGTTGCCATCTGAACCCCCCTTATTACTGACTCCGGTATATATTTGCCCACAAATGTGATTGTACCCGTCCCCCCAATAACGAGAAGAAACAGGCCGATCAAGAGTCCTGAGGCCGCAATTTGAGATGCACTTAAGGCTGTGGCAATAGCATAGGCTCCAATGACCTTCATGGGTTGGACTGGAACCGTTATTCCATAATACACCCCTGAAAGAATATAGAACAGACCAATGGAAACAAAAATTCCGGATGGGTTTAGGCCATTAATCGTGATCATTCCTATGGACAGGGGGAGGAGTACTCCCAAATCACCAAATGCCCCTGCCAGTTCCATGCGATCAAATTTATAACGGGCTCCCATCCCTTTTCCCTGACCCTATTCGTTAGGTTTCCGAACCAAAATATTTTGATGCAGTTATCCACTTATTTCTTTGTTGCCGGCTCGATCCCTTGATTGGGCCGAACTCGGTGATTTTCACTACCTTGATGCCACAAAATCCAAGAATTGACCTTTTCATTTCATTGTGTCCAGGTCTGTGATATACCCAACGGTAATACCAGGAAGGGGTATCCATAGTCACTAATAGGTGAGCAGTTCGGCCTGAAAGCAATTTATCCCAGAGTATGGAATTCTCACGATAGTTAAAGGCGAAACCAGGTAAGAAAACCCGATCAAAAAATCCCTTCATTAATGCCGGTATAGTTCCCCACCAGTTGGGATAAATAAAAACAATATGATTTGACCATAGAATAAATTCCTGGGCTTTTTTCAAATCAGGTTCTAACTTTTGAATTTTTTTGTAGCCCTTCCAAAGTATTGGGTCGAATTTTAATTCACCGAGCTGAAGCTCACGAACTTCAGCCCCGATCCTTGCAGTATCGATGTAGGCCCTGGCTAATGAACCACAGAAACTATCTGTGTCGGGATGACCAAGAATGACAAGTATGTTCTTTTTCATTTTTCCCTCCGTAGTCTAACTGTTCTAATCTGCGCGGTGTGGGTCGTCAACTCTGATTCGTGCTTGATTAGCTTTAAAATAATCATTCTTATGAGTCCGCTAAAATATGAGATGAAAAACCAATATATTGAAAATAATATTTTGGATTTTTTAGTGGGACAAAACACTCTTGTCTCTGTTGATAATATGGTTTTATTGTCTTTTCTTGATAATCGGAAGTTCCAAACACCTTTTATATAACGGGGATCTATAAATTTTTTAAATTCATTTGGCAGTACAACCTTGATCTTTCTTAGGGTTACTCCAAATAAAAACCCTAATACAATTTCTTTGTTTTCATGTTCTTCGAGAAGAATAAATCCACTATCAACAAAGCCATCAATGCTGTTCATTTTTGCAGGCAAACCCCGAACAATAAAAAGAAAGTTAAGGAATTTCGACTTTCTAAAGTTGGTATTCTTAATAACCGGGAAAATTTGTTCAGCCCTGTTTCTGACTACAATACTGTGATATTCAGAAAATTGGTATACACTTAAATAGTCGTCTATTAACATGGTTCAATTTTCGGCATTGTATGTTTTTACTAATCAATAACATTTAAATCAGCTAATGTTTCATCGGTCGAATGCACTTTTTTGACTTGCTTTTTTCCGCGCCGTTTGTCCCTTATATACATTTGAGCATTATCAACCATTTTTATTTCAAATATATCAACTGCTTTGATTAAATCACCTAACTTTTTGTAACCATAATTTCGTGAATCAGTAGATGCTTGATTTGAAATGATTGCCCCAATTCTTCCGAGATACGCCCATCCATCGTCGTCTTGCTCAGCATCTATTGCATTGCGTATTAAGTTCATTAATTTAGTGTCCGATTTAAGCTCTTGTCCTGTTTTCTTTTTATTTGTTGTAGCCTTTCCCTGATTATCTTTGTCATCGTCAAGATATAAAAATTTGGAACATGCATTAACAAACGGGCCTGGAGCTTTTCTTTCCCCGAACCCGTACACAGGTTTACCTTCAGCCAGGATTCTCATTACGAGAGGAGTAAAATCACTATCGGAGGAAACTATACAAAAGGCATCAACATTTTTTGTATAAAGGACATCCATAGCATCGATGGTCATAGCCATATCGGTTGCATTTTTACCCTTTGTAAGATCAAACTGTTGAATAGGCTGAATTGCATATTCATGAAGGTTTTCCTCCCAACCTTTAACGGTTGAGCTTTTCCAGTTGCCATATGCTTTCCTTATGTTGACAGCACCATATTTTGCTAATTCAGATAATATTTTCTCAATTTTTTTAGCGGGAGCGTTATCAGCATCAATAAACATAGCGATGTTTTGATTTATTTCTTCCATTATAACTCCTTTAATTTAATTAGTATTACTTCGGCAATTAAATACCTCAATATTGTCATTCCGGCGAAAGCCGGAATCCAGGAGGGTACTGGATGCCGGATCAAGTCCGGCATGATGGAGTTAGACTATCTAATTGCCAGGTTAATATCCATCCTTATATGAGACAGCTTTTGCAAGATCAGGGAAGATAAGGATATTACCCCCCCCCGGAACGATCTACCGAACCTGCGGGGCACACAGGAATACACCGAAGTATTTCGAGGATTAAAATCCGAATCAGACCAAATATGGGCGAAAAAGACAGTTTTCGTTCAGACACTAAGTTGCGAGGTATGGGTGTCTGCCTCAAGGGGTTGATTATGCAATTTTCTTGGACTCATATGTTACAGGTAAATGCGGTGTGCTATTTACATGAAGCTGGAAAATGTCTGGTCTTGCGTAATGACCAACTATATCAAAATCTACTTTTGCTCTAACTATTTCAGACAAGTCTAAATCCGCATATAAGATACCCTCTTCATCATAAAGAGGGCCTGCAATGACTTCACCAAACGGTGAAACGATAACGCTTCCCCCCCGGCACATGATATCAGGTTGAATAGACAGTTCTTCAAATGTTTCTAAATCAGATGGATACATGTCTTTGGTCACAAACTGGTTGCAGCCAAGTACGAAACAACGACCCTCACAAGCGATGTGCTGCATTGTCGCATGCAATGTTTTGCGTGAGTCTGCGGTTGGAGCGAAATAAATCTCAACACCTTTTCCATACATAGCCATGCGAGCAAGAGGCATATAGTTTTCCCAACAAATAAGGCCGCCGATATTTCCAAGCTCGGTTGAAAAAACGGGCATTGTACTCCCGTCACCTTCCCCCCAAATTAATCGTTCTGCACCGGTAGGTTTTAGTTTTCTATGTTTGCCTATTAAATTACCGTCAGGGGCAAAATAAAGTAATGAGCAGTATAAGGTCCCCTGGCTATAATCACCATCTCGTTCTATTACACCAATGCCTAAATATACGCCGGCTTCTTTAACAGCCTTTCCCAAAGTTTTCACTTCAGAGCTGGAAATTTCAATAGAGTTATCCCAATATCTTTTCCATAAAGAACGCCCCGCATCGCTTCTGCTGCCTACAACCATACCGAAGCTAAATCCTCTCGGATAAGCAGGTATAAATGCCTCAGGTAAAAGAACTACTTTGCTCCCTTTGGCACCAGCCTCCCTAATCAGATGACAGGCCTTTTCTATTGTCAAGGCCTTATCGAACAGAACAGGTGCAGCCTGCACAACAGCAGCTTTAACGGTTTTAACACGATTTGCCATATAGCTCTCTCCTAAGCGTTTATATTACTCCGGCAATTAAATACCTCAATATTGTCATTCCGGCTAAAGCCGGAATCCAGGTGGGTACTGGATGCCGGATCAAGTCCGGCATGACGGAGTTAGACTATCTAATTGCCATGTTATTTATGCAACTATAGGGTAAAAGCTACTGCTCGAATTGGTGAACCATCTGCATTCTCAAAATTCAAAGGAAAGCAAGAAAAATTAAATTGACTACAAGGTAATTTATCAAGATTTGTCAAATTTTCTATGATAACCGTATCATTCCGTAAAAAAGTTTTATGTACAGAAAAGTCTTGAGTATCAGGTTCATCAGCAGAAATCGTATCAAGACCAAATCCTTTTAGTTTAAATTTACTTAACCAATCTGCTGCCTCTAAAGACAAAATATGATAATCTGAAAAATAGTTTTCGCAGCCCCAATATTGACTCCAGCCCGTATTTATCAAGAGAAAGTCAATCTGTTTAATTGTATCCCGGTGGGGCTCTAAATCTTTAATATTAATAGTTTGGCTCTTAATATTTTCAAAGTTGAATAAAAATGCTTTCCCATGGAAATGCTCAATCGGCAGTAAATCGAGAGTCTTAGCACCTTTAATAAGATGGGCCGGAGCGTCTATATGAGTTCCTGTGTGAGAATACAGGGTTATCTTTTTTTCTAAAAAACCTATATCATCAATTGAACATCCTGTTGTGAATACAGGTGGTTCCGTGCCTGGATATGCCGGCATATTCGGTGATATGGAATGGGTTAAATCAATTATTTTCATATATTCTTTAATATTTTCCTTTGGAGACATACTAACAGAAGTATTAGCTGATTTCAAGCCGAAGATCCCGAATTTGCCGCGGGGTCAAAGAATCAGAGCTTTTATCAAGTTATACTATATTCAATTACGATATGGTAATTCAAAACCGTAATCCGAACTATAAATCCCCAATACCCCGCCATACAATATAATCAGCAGGCCAATAAATTAAACAGTAATATCAATATCCTACACGCTTGATTAAAATATTTACTCCAATGGCACACTCCTTGCTGAAGCATATAACCAAAATATGAGGCACCTGGGACTTAGAATGCCAGGCAACAAACATCAACTTTAACAGGGAGGGGAATCATGAAATTAGTAGAGATGGCAAAGAAATTGGTTAAGGATGAAAGCGGTATCAGTGCTGTGGAATATGCACTTCTGCTTGCTATGATCGGTGCCGGCATTGCCACAGCGGCTTTTCTGCTTGGCGGTCAGGTAACGACTAACATAGAAACAGCTACGACAGACCTTACTGGTGGTGGAGGCTAATATAATGAACCGGAAGGGGGGGAAGAGAACTGCAGTTCCCCCCCATTATTTTTATCTTGAACATGAGTAAGCACGAGATAATAACTATGATAACTGATAAATTAAAACGATTATTGAATGATGATGTGGGCGCCATAACAATTTTGGCAGCAATTCTTTTGCCTTTCTTTATTGGTTTTATTGGAATGGCTATTAATTTGGGTTTGCTGCGACCTGCGAACGCGCAACTCAAAAATTCTGTGGGTGCAGTTTCATTTACCGTTCCCGGACATTTGATCAGCGATAATGGGGGGGGATTGGTTGTGGTTAATTACTTCGATTCTGCAGCAGCATTTGAAGTATTAACCGAAGCAAATGAATTATGTATTGAAACCGGTATGTTTAAGACCATGCCTTGGGATTTTGACATCGGTAGCTTTGTCTATACCGATTTCAGCAATGAACTCAATGATCTGACAGCAGCGCGAATCACGCTGACACGCACTAATGATTTGACCGGTTTATTTGCTGTACCTCGAATTACACATCTGTCTTACTGAGTTTCCAGGTTTTCCCTTCTTTGAAGTAATATTCTATCTAAATATACTAATAATACTGTTGTTAAAGGTAATGCTATCAAGAGTCCTATTGTTCCGAATATATAGCTCCAAACAGATAATGAAACCATCATTATTGCCGGATTCATACTCGAAACACCTTTCATTATTTTTGGGAAAAAAAGAAGTTCTTCCAAAACTGAAACGATAATGAAAATAGATAAAACCAATCCGAAATACAAAAAGAAACCGTGATTTTGTTCTATGGATAATGCCCAACAACTTAGTGATAATGGTATTAATGCTAAATAATGAAAATGAGAAATATAACATAAAAAGCCGGCAATTAAACCAAATACAATAGCTCCGGGGATTCCTATTATAAAGAATGAAGTTATGAAAATAAAAGTGGATATTACAACAATTTTACTGCGCTGACGAAAGTACGTTGAAAATGTATTATTAAAATCATCTTTTATCCCTTCAAAATATTTATTTCGCTTTTTTTCTCCTCCAAAATATTTTTCGAAACTATTTTCAAAATAATTATAGGTATAAATTATAAAAATAAAATAACCCATTGAATAGATGAAAATAAGAAACCAATTTAAATTATGTTTACTGTTTTCATCTTTTTCATTTGACCCTAAAAATGAAGTAATATTTGATAGAGATTCTTTGATAGTTTCGGAATTAAAGTCTAAAGAATCCATTTTTGATTCTTTACCCAATTGCTTTTCTAAATCCTTTTTCGGATATATCTTTTCAATATATGATTTTATTTTATTCGTAGTTTTATCAATTTCTTCATTATTATTCTCTGCAAAAATTAGAAAGGCGTTATTTAATTGCTTAAAATCATTTACAACCTGATTTCCGAAAAGCCAGACAAAACCTATTGAAATTACTGCTGTTAAAAGTAATAAAAATGTAACTGCTAAATTTCGATTGGGTATGAATTTTTGAATCTTTTTGATAAGAGGTTTGAGAGCATACGCAAGAAACAAACCAATAATAAATGGTAAAATGATTTCCCCAATGTAGTAAAATACTACAATGAAGACTAACAACAAACTAAGGAATATTATATGTGATTTGTATTTTCCCATTACTCTTATGCCTCCTTAGTATATTGTGATACAAAAATCAACAAAAAGGGGATTGAAAAACCCACTTGCGCAGCGCAGTGACTGTAGCCTATTATCAGACTCATAGAGGTGTTTTCAAGACGACAAAACCCGAAATCATGATATAGTTCCTGTTATTTGGAATATCCGGCAATTTTCTCTGATATTGTCTTTGCACATTTCAAAAGTACTTTTTTTGCCTGTTCAGACCTTTGTGTGATGCTCAACCTGACATAAAACCTGTCCTGAGAATATTCTACCATATAGCCCCCGCCCATTTCCAAAGTAAGTCTTGATCTGGTTCCAAGGTTTTCTAAAGGCACTGAATTGTCTGTTTCAAATTCTTTAAATAATTTCTCAGCACTTTTCTTGAAATCTGTCTCATAAATCTCTAGCATAAGATAGACCTGTTTTTTTTTATAATTAACAAAAGCGGCTTTTCGGGTCCCAAGTTCCATGTAACGGGGTGCTGCCCCGTTTATAACCATGGACAAAATCTCTTCGTTAGTTGCAATAAAGGGTTCATCCTCAGCATTCCATCCCTGATCCCCCATTTTTTGGGGAAGAATGTTTTCCAACTGGAATTGATTTGCAGACAAGGGCGGTACAACAAAAAAGCTTATGAGTATAAAACATACAATTTTTGGCCATTTCATAGGTAATCTCCTTTACCTTAGAACAGACTCAATAACCTGGATATTATCCGGATTGCAGGTTCCAAGACCCATCGATTGTGCAGTTTGTATATGTATGGCCATCTTCGTGACGGGATCTAAGTCATTATGCTTTCTCTCGGCATTTATGATCTGCATGCCTGTATAATCCAAAGCAACAGGATCTATTGAAGCAAGAATCGAATTGTATTTCCACTGGGGTGCTCCTAAAGGCCCGCCATCATATATTCCGAAAGCCGCGTCACAGATAATTAGTTTGGTCTTATCCCTGATCAGGGGTGCAGCATATATTTTACCTATAAACGGATCACAAAAATTTGAATGGTAGTCCCTGGGGTTATCAATGGTACCGTAATGGTTTTTAAGGCTCAAGGTTACACCGGCTTCACTATGGTCTTTTAATACCGGGACATTGACAAGATAGGTGCACATCCCGGTTAGAATTCTGCTCAAATGGGAGATTTGTCCATCACCCATATCAATTGGTATCTTTTTATCATACCCGATACCGTCATCTTCGTTTTGTTTCATTGTCAAAATCCATCTGGCAATACTGAAACTGTCAACGGTTCCAAAACAGCGGATATTTTTTTCTGATTCATTGATGGTATATCCCGCCTTTTCCAGTTCAGATGAAGAACGGTCCCAGATAATAATATTATTTGGATCTATTCCCAATGAGTCAATCATACTATTGGCAATGCTATAGGCGATTTGCGGGTGAGTGGGACATTTTCGGTTTATGCCATTGACTTTCAGGCCAATGGTGTCCTTTGTTTTTAAGTCGGGAAAGACCTGCATCCAGGCGTCTTTTATATTCTTTTTTTGGGTCAGCATTAAAAGTGCTTGATCCACAGTTTGTCTGGCGTTTCTAATAATGATTTGATCATCCTGATTGATCATATTTGCATGGCTGATATTGACCACCCGGCTTTTCATGCCACTTGATGCTGCATCAGCGACTAATGCCAGTGAAGGCGCTAAATAGATGCCTGCAACTCCGGCGGCTGTTGATTTGATGAATTGACGTCGGGTAAAACGCTGTTTGTTTAAAGGATCCTTGTTGTTGTGTGTTGTCATATATTTATCTCCTTCTTGAATCAGCGTTATGCATAACCTGCAGCTTTTATTAGTGGAAGTTTACTACGTACAAAAACGCCATTTCCCCTGCCAATTTCCCTTCCTTCTGAATTATAAGCGATAGACTCGGCTATAAACTGCGAATTGTTTTGATTTACGACTTTTCCGACAGATCGCATTTTTCCAGTTGCTACAGGGCGAGTAATGTAGATTGTAAATGAAGTTGTCAGGACAAAGAATTTCGGTTCGAGTGAATTAGCTGCGAAAAAAGCCGCATCGTCAAGCATCTTAAAGTAAACGGAACCATGGACTCCACCAGCGGAATGATGAAACTTGCTGCTTAGATCAATCTCGATCTCAGATTTACCTTCCGATACCTTTATTGCTGGACGGTAGATTTCATTTATTTGTGAAGCAGCGTACATTCTAATGAGACTTTCAAAATGGTTTCGTGTTTCCATTACAAATCTCTTCGTCTATGGTCAATGCCGCCATGGGCGTAATCGTTTCCGTGGCGAATTTCTTGTTTTCAAACGAGGCCTTGAGCTGAATCGAACGTTTTTCAAAGGTCTCAGGATGTTAAATATTCCACTTAATTTTATGTTAAATTAGGTGAATCCGTAAAACTTAGCATTGTTTTTTCCATGTTATTTGTGTATATCAGATTAGCACTAAAACAGGCAAGCCAAAATATAAACCTGATCCTCAGTTGAGACTTCTCATATTCTTGAAAGGGATTGCAAGGAGGCAATAATGAAAAATAAAAAGACATCTCTTGACTATACCAAGGAAGTTAAGAAAAAAATATTCGATCTGGGAGCAGATCTTGTAGGCATTGCGGATGTTGAGCCCTTAAAAAGACTTAAACTTACCCCCCCTGATTTACTCGATCCTTTTATTAGTGCTGTCTCAATCGGTTTGCAGCTTCCCTCAGCAGCATTCGAGCAGATTGTCGATCGGCCGACGCCAATATACAAATCAGTTTACCAGACTGCTAATTTAATTCTGGATCAGATTGCCTTTCGTACTGCAATGGCCCTCCAGAACGACGGGTTTCATAGTCTTCCAATTCCAGCGTCCCAGGTCCTGGATCAGGAAAACTGGTACGGGGCGATCAGTCAAAAGGCTGTAGCAAGAATGGCCGGATTAGGATGGCAGGGAAAAAATCTGCTTCTCATAACTCCTCAATACGGGTCCAGGGTTCGCCTTGTAACTGTCCTTACAAAAGCCCCTCTGGATGTGGATGGACCTATAAAAAATCGTTGTGGAAACTGTACTGCATGTCAGGATGCCTGCCCCGCGGGAGCCATAAAGGGCGTTAATACAAAAACCCATTATGAAAACAGAAACGAGGCCATGTATTTTTCACGCTGTGTGGAAAAGACTGTAGGGGAATTTGCAAAGATTCCTGAAATTGAGGTTCCTATCTGCGGGATTTGTATCAAGGTATGCCCTTTTGGGAAATGAATGATTTATGATGCCGTGGTGAGATTGCCATGGTAATTATGCAACTATAGGGTTAAGGAGTAAGGTGAGTAAATCCCGGACACAGGTTATAAGTAAGGAACGACTCGAAACCCTTTATACTTTCTATAATTCACGAAAATGGGTTCACCCTGATCCCCTTGAATTCCTTTACGATTGCGGCAGCTTAAGAGACAGGGAAATCACAGGCCTTATAGCCTCTTCACTTGCCTATGGAAGGGTGGCCCAAATTCTAAAAAGTGTTTCAAGTGTTCTCGATAAAATGGGCCCGTCTCCATACGATTTTTTGATATCCGCTACTCCGTCATCCATAAGGCATACTTATTCTGGCTTCAGACATCGATTTACAACCGGTGAGGACCTTGCCATGATGCTTATTGGAGCAAAATCGGTAATCGAAAAATTTGGGTCACTTTATTCCTGTTTCCTTTCCGGTTTCAATGATGAAGACGATACAATTTTAGCAGGACTTTCCTTTCTTGTAAAAGAATTAAGGGTGAACATAAACGGCAGAAGCAACAGCCTTTTATCCTTGCCTGAAAAGGGCAGTGCCTGCAAGAGATGGAACCTTTTTCTGCGCTGGATGGTTAGGAGGGATCATGTAGATCCTGGAGGGTGGGATAAAATCAATCCTGCCAGGCTGATCGTCCCATTAGACACACACATGTACCGAATATGTTTTTTGTTGAGACTGACAGAGAGGAAAAATGCGGACATGCGAACGGCAAAGGAGATCACATTTGCATTTCGGGAAATAGTGCCGGAAGACCCTGTCCGGTATGATTTTGCACTGACCCGGCTGGGTATTCGCTCAGATACTGACCTTGATGGATTCTTAAAAAATATTGCAGTTAATTAAACAGTCAATTAAATGTTTGACAAACATGTATTCGTGTATAATTTACAAACAGAAATCAAACGATAAATCTAATGAGGAGATGGTTATGTTTGAAGTAACGGAAAAAGCGAGCGAAAAGATCAAGGAATTTTTACAGGACAAGGAAGAGGTCCCGGGCATCCGGATAGTACTTTCTCAAGGAGGGTGATCTGGACCCGCTCTGGGCATGGCTCTGGATGAGCCAGGAGATAAAGATGAATTGTTTGATGATAGGGATATTACTTATATCATCGAAAAAGAGTTGTATGAAAAAGTCAAACCCATAAAGGTAGATTTTGTTAATTCACCTATGGGTGCCGGATTTGATATTTCTTCCTGTCTTGCCAAGGATAACGCGTGTGGAAGTTCCTGTAGCTGTTAATCATTAAGTTATTTTAGCCACTATTCTCAGGATAATTGCGGATCTGAATCCGTCCAGATGATAGTGGTTTTTTTTATGGAAAAACCCCGGAACCCCATCAAGAAGCACGGGATTATTTACATAGGGATTATGGGATGGGAGACCCTCTGATTCTCTCGTTCTGAAAGAACAGGTCTCAGGGATGAAAAATTTATCATTTATCCTTGACAGCATACTAGAGCGTCATTATTCTATATTAAAACACTATAGATTAAGTTGCTGTATAATATTACTCCGGCAATTAAATACCTCAATATTGTCATTCCGGCGAAAGCCGGAATCCAGGAGGGTACTGGATGCCGGATCAAGTCCGGCATGACGGAGTTAGACTATCTAATTGACATATTAACAAGTTGAGAAGTAAGGAGCTATAAATGTACTTTGTGAATAATCAGGAACCGGACGAAACTTTAGACCTGGTATGTCGGATGTGTCCCTTGCATCTCCTGGAGCCCGGAGAAAAACTCAGATGTCTAAAAAAAGGTCAAGTGTTGGAGGTATTGACTGACTATGACGGAGCGCTGGAGGATATCCCTGCGTGGTGTGAAAAGTGCGGGCAGGAATTTATTGGAATGGAAGAGGAAGAGGATTGCTATAAGCTGTATATAAGAAAAATTAAATAAGAGGACAATTATGGATAAAATTTATCTGGATCACGCATCGGCAACGCCAGTGAGAAAACGTGTCATTAAAGCTATGCTTCCATACTTTGGGGAGTATTTCGGGAACCCCTCAACTGTCTATGATATGGGTTCAAGTATAAAGCAGGTCATTGAAGATCAACGGGCAAAAGTGGCCGAGCTAATTGGCGCTAATGCAAAAGAAATCATATTTACTTCATCTGGAGCGGAAGCAAATAATCTCGCGGTAAAAGGTGTTGCCTTTGCCGGACAAAAAAAAGGAAACCATATTATAATTTCCGCAATAGAGCATCATTCGGTTCTGAATTCTGCAAGGTTTTTTGAGCGGATGGACTATGAAGTAACTTTTCTGCCAGTGAATGAATATGGGCTTGTAAATCCTGAAGCCCTGCGTGAAGCCATAAGGCCGGAGACAATCCTTGTATCCATTATGCACGCAAATAATGAGATCGGGACAGTGGAGCCGATATCGGAAATTTCCGCCGTATGCCGGGAAAAAGGCGTTCTTTTTCACACCGATGCGGTTGCCACAGCGGGCAATATACCCGTGGATGTAAATGAGCTGAATGTAGATCTCTTGAGTCTTTCAGGTGTTTCCCTCGGCGCTCCCAAGGGCATTGGAGCACTCTATTTCAGAGAGAAGTTGAGACTTATGCCGCTAATTCATGGAGGTATTCAGGAAAGCGGCAGGAGAGGCGGAACAGAGAATGTTCCGGCAATTGTCGGGCTTGGCAAGGCAGCAGAACTTGCTTCGGAGGAACTCACTGACAAAGTTGGACATGTACGGGAATTAAGAGATTGTCTTTTTTCAGGTATTAATGATAGAATTGATCAGATCAGATATACCGGACATCCACACAACAGGCTTCCCGGCCATGCGAGTTTCTGCATTGGTGCTATTGAAGGGGAATCATTGATTTATATGCTTAACCAGTATGGCATTTATGCGAATACAGGCTCGGCCTGTGCTTCAAAAGCACTTAAGACCTCGCCTGTTTTAGTGGCCATCGGAATTCCCCCTGACCTTGCTCAGGGGTCTATCGTATTTACAATCAACAGCACGAATACGATGAAAGAAGTTGAATATGTGCTGAACAAACTCTTTTTGGCGGTTGCAAGGCTCCGGGAGCTTTCGCCTGTCTGGAGAAAAAGCAAAGCTGCTTGATGGAGGAACCTTGAAATGAAATTTTCAACGAGAAGCCGTTATGGTACAAGAATGATGATAGACTTGGCACAGCACTACGATAAAGGTCCGGAACAGGCAGGTGAAATTGCAAGACGTCAGGGCATTTCCGTGAAATACTTTGAACAACTCATTATCCCGTTGAAGAGGGCAGATTTCATTAAGAGTGTCCGTGGCCCCAAAGGAGGCCATATGCTGGCAAAGCCACCGGGAGAAATTACTATTGGTGAAATTGTTAATGTACTCGAAGGCGGATTAGGTCTGGTGGGTTGTATTGACAACCCGGATGAATGCAAGCGATCCGATAATTGTTTGACCAAAGAAATCTGGGAAGAAACAACAAAAGCAATGTCCGATAAACTCAATTCCATGTCTTTATCTATGTTTGCAGTAGACCTAGGAAAATGCCCTTTACCCTCCGTTACAAAAATAGAGGATAAGGCAGTAAAGAGACTGCAAGGAGGTGGAAAATGTATACGGAAAAAGTGATGGATCATTTCTCTAATCCAAGGAATGTTGGTACCATTGAGAACGCCGATGGAATCGGAGAAGTCGGCAATCCAGTATGCGGCGATATGATGACATTTTATATCAAAGTGAAGGATGACAGGCTGGAGGATATAAAATACAAGACATTCGGGTGCGTTGCGGCAATTGCCGTATCCAGTAAGGTCAGTGAAATGACAAAAGGAAAAACCGTCGAAGAGGCCAAGGAACTGACGAAAAAAACCGTTGCCGAAGCCCTTGACGGTCTCCCGAAAGAGAAGATGCACTGTTCCAACCTTGGCGCACAGGCCTTGAGTGAGGCGATTAGATCATACGAGGAAAAGAAAAATGGGAAACCTGGAGCCGTGATCAGGGCAACGAAAGTGGGGAAGTCAAAAAAACATTTTACTTGTAGTCAATGCAATACTGAAAACCCGGTAGCTGCAAAATTTTGTATGGACTGTGGAGAAAGACTCGGTAATTAAATGAAGATTGTATCCTTGGCCATAAGCAAGAAAAAAGGGACACACAAAACCCAGGTTGAAGAGGCTTCTCTTATCAGGGAACATGGGCTTGAAGGAGATGCTCATGCCGGACCATGGCACAGGCAGGTTAGTTTTCTTGCTGCCGAAAGCATTGAAAAGGCTAAAGAGGGCGGTCTTGATGTCACTTTTGGAGATTTTGCAGAGAATATTGCTACACGGGGCATTGACTGGCATAAGGTACCTGTCGGCACCAGGATAGCCCTGGGAGATTCGGCTCTGGTGGAAATCACTCAGATAGGCAAGGAATGTCACAATAAATGTGCTATATACTATAGGGCCGGTGATTGTATAATGCCCCGGGAAGGTATTTTTGGTCGAGTACTCAAAGGAGGGGGCATACGTTGCGGCGATATGATTCAGATTGAGAGTGGACCTTGAAAGATTTTGCTGTTAAACCATTGAACCCTGAACCACATAACCCAGACCGATCTAATGTCCAATTCTTGAACAAAGCCCTGAAAACAAAGGAAATTACAGGCATTATTACTCCGGCAATTAAATACCTCAATATTGTCATTCCGGCGAAAGCCGGAATCCAGGTGGGTACTGGATGCCGGATCAAGTCCGGCATGACGGAGTTAGACTATCTAATTGCCAGGTTAATAAATAACTGATCTTTACAAATTCCGCATTTAATGCTCTTATGAAAAAATAGATATGGATAGTATTCAACCACAACCTGTTATTTTACATAAAATGGATACCTGCGAGACTTACGAGCAGGAATTGATTGGTGAAGAACCTCTTTTGATACGTATTGAAGATCGACCATATTCGGTCGTAATGCGTACCCCTGGTGAAGAAATCCCTCATGTAGCAGGTTTTTGCCTCGGTGAAGGACTGGTGGATGAGTTCGATGATTTTTCAACGATTGGTTACTGCGAACAAATGGATCCCAATGTGGTCAATGTTAAACTTCAACCCGCAAGGCAAATAAAAATAGCCGACTTACTAAAAAGACAGGGTTTTATCAGTCAAACAAGTTGCGGCATCTGCGGAAAAGAAATGATAGAGGACATATGTCAAGACCTTACTCCTGTCACAGATAAAACTGCAATGAATATTCAAAAAGTCATAGCGTGTGTTGACGAGATAATACATTTCCAGGATTTTTATAGAAGGACCGGTGGATCTCATGCAGCCATGCTTTTTGATGCTGAGCTCAATGTATTGTCAATGGCGGAGGATGTTGGACGTCATAATGCTCTTGACAAGACAATAGGCAAGATTTTCTTGAACAGGCATCTGGCAAAAGCTCGCCTCGCGGTTCTTTCTTCCCGGATCAGTTATGAGCTGGTCCAAAAAGCGGCCCGGGCACACCTGCCCATATTGTTCAGTATATCCCGCCCTACTGCCTTAGCCGTTGAATTAGGGCAGGAACTGAATATGACTCTGGCTTGTATGGGCAAGGAGTCTGAGATGTTGATTTTTTGTGGGGAAGAACGTCTTATAAGGGAGTAATATGCTAAATCATCTTGATGATAAAAAAGTTATAAAAAAGATCCTGGCTGTAAAAGAGTCCCTGGGTAAAAATCTTCTTATCTTGACGCACCATTATCAGAGAAAGGAAATCGTTGACCTTGGCGATTTCCGGGGAGACTCCTTTGGACTGTCACAAAGGGCCGCTGCGGACAGAAAGGCCAGGTTTATCGTTTTTTGCGGTGTTCATTTTATGGCCGAAAGCGCAGAGATTCTTTCCCGTCCACATCAGATCGTCCAGATACCTGCACTCGAAGCAGGTTGCTGGATGGCCGATATGGCGGATGTCCGGATGGTTGAAGAAGCATGGAAAGATATTTGCTCTATAATCGAAGAGGAATCGGTTGTGCCCATTGTCTATATGAATTCCGATGCCGGGCTTAAGGCATTCTGCGGCCGTCACGGTGGCGCTGTCTGCACGTCATCCAATGCCCCTGATGCTTTTACATGGGGGTTTAAAACGCATGAAAAGGTATTTTTCTTTCCGGATCAGCACCTGGGCCGCAACAGCGGATATATCCTTGGGATACCACAGGAAGAAATGATAGTATGGAACCCGGAGAAGCCTCTTGGCGGCAATAATTTGGAAAGTATCAAACGGGCCAGGATTATATTGTGGGACGGATACTGCCTTGTTCATACACGATTTAAGGTGGAACATATCCGGGAGATGAGAAAGAAATATCCGGATGCAAAAATCGTGGTCCATCCGGAATGCACGAGGGAAGTGGTTGAAGAGGCGGACGCGGTTGGGTCAACAAGTTTTATAGTTAAATACATTAAGGATGCGCCCCCGGGGGCAACGGTTATTATTGGGACAGAGATCAACCTGATAAACAGACTGTCCCTGGAGCACCGGGACAAGAACATTCTTGACCTTTACTACTCTCTCTGCCCCAACATGTTCAAGATAAACCCGGGAAATCTCCTGGAGACCCTGGAAAATATCGGCGAGGCAAACGTAATAACTGTTTCTGATGCAATTAAAAAAGATGCCGGGTTAGCTCTTGAGAGGATGCTCGCTTTAAAAGGCTGAAAAGCTCTGGAATTAAAGACTTCACATACATTTTCCAATGAACTTCGTAAGTGCCGTATTAAAAGAGATCCTGTTCTTCTTTAATGAAGTATCTATCTATCTTCTTTTCGGCTTCATTATGGCGGGGCTCCTGCATGCCCTGTTTCCCGAATCGATTATCCGCCGTCACCTGGGCCGAAACTCTTTTTATTCTGTAATAAAGTCAACCTTATTCGGTATCCCTATCCCGCTTTGTTCCTGCGGTGTTGTACCTGTTGCAGCTTCTCTTAAAAACAGCGGTGCATCGAAAGGTGCAACCATATCCTTTCTGATCTCCACACCGCAGGTGGGTGCAGACAGTTTTATGATCACATTCTCACTGCTCGGGTGGGTATTCGGGCTTTTCCGTATTGCAGCATCCCTCATAACAGCCATAATCGCAGGGCTTATTGTAAATATTATCAGTGGAAACAGCAGATCTCAACCCGGTGAAACTCAATCAAATGGAGCTTCCGATGAAAACTTTGGCCAGCGCCTTAGATCAATGTTCGATTATATCGAATATGACCTGATGGGATCCATCGCTAATGCGCTACTTGCAGGAATCATTATTGCCGGAATAATCGGAGCCCTGATTCCGGATGGCTTCTTTGAGAAGTATATGGGTTCCGATTTTATCTCGATGCTCTTAATGCTGATAGTTGGTATTCCAATGTATATATGCGCTTCGGCTTCCACTCCTATTGCTGCTTCATTAATAATGAAAGGTATCTCTCCGGGGGCAGCCCTGGTCTTTCTCTTAACCGGTCCGGCCACCAATGCAGTGACTATCTCAACGGTTATCAAGATACTTGGCAAGAAATCCACTGTTGTTTATCTTGCGGCCATCGCTGTTGTCAGTCTAAGCCTTGGATATCTGCTTAACATCCTTGCTGCACGATATGGTTTTCACCAGATTATTCTGTTACACCAGCATGAGATGCTGCCGGGATGGTTGAAAGTCTTTGGGTCTGTTATATTGGTGTTGATGCTCGGATGGTATTATATTAAAACGAAAATCCTGAACAAGGTCGGGAGCGAAATAATTATGAGCGATAATAAGATAAGTCTGGATGTCAAGGGTATGACTTGCATGCATTGTGCCGGCAATGTGAAAAAGGCCGTTGAGTCTGTTGTCGGGATATCCGGGGTTTCT
>Ga0233412_10000214_pt1 | contig 34360 bp, 25 predicted proteins | sample Na_anoxic_4_MG_FD_180667 | JGI IMG/M metagenome (GOLD analysis project Ga0233412, IMG submission 180667) | Seawater microbial communities from Saanich Inlet, British Columbia, Canada - Na_anoxic_4_MG | ecosystem: Environmental > Aquatic > Marine > Inlet | place: Canada: British Columbia... | reverse complement strand
TAAAACAGGCATAATATTACCCCCATATATTTCTCATAACACATTTTATATCATCCGGACTTTAATAAAAACCCTAATTGATCATATATCCCCCGGATGAACTCGCAGCTTTAACATATCCGGTGCAAATGGTTTGATTTACCTCAATTGCGGAAATGCTTGTGATAGGATATTATTAGCAGGTAATAAATTCTCTGGGGGCACGCATGGAAAAAACAAAACAAAAATATCCTGCATGGAGAAAATGGTTTTTCGGCGCAGGGGAAAATGCAGCTACGTTATCTCATACTATAGTTGCCTTTTTTTTCCTAATTTACCTGACTGATGTTATTGGCATACGCCCCGCCCTTGCCGGCTCTGTTGTGCTGATTGGGAAAATTTGGGATGCGGTCACAGACCCGCTTGTGGGCCATATTTCAGACAACACACGCTCCCGCTTCGGACGAAGGAGAATTTTTCTCATTGCATTTGCACTCCCTCTTGGGGTAAGTTTTTTCTTCCTGTGGGCACTTCCGCAAGGACTTCCGGAAATGACTGTCTTTGCCCTTGCTGTCATAGCATATATGATTCATATGACATTTATGACATTGGTTTTGGTTCCGTATCAGACGCTCCTGCCTGAAATGGTTGATGATTATGATCAAAGGACTTCCTTTACTGCATATAGGATGCTTTTTTCAATATTGGGAGGACTGATTGCTGTAGCAATACCTGACATCATAGTGGGCGGGCAGGCTGACAAGCACATGGGATTCATGATAATGGCTGTTATTTTTGCCGTCATAATCGCCATATCTCCACTCTTTCCTTTCTTTGGATGCTATGAGAGAGTTAAAGTTGAAAAGAAACAACCTTTTCCAGGTTTTAAAGCCTTTCTGAAGCCAATCTTCGGCAACATCCCTTTCAGGATTGCGGTTTTCGTATACTTTTTTACCTGGTCCGGCATAGCACTAGTGGAAGCAATGTTCATGTACTTTTTTACTTATTGGCTCAGGAAACCTGATTTATTCCTTATCCTTGTAGCGACCCTCTTTATTCTGGCAGCTGCGTTTTTACCGATTTGGGTTAAGCTATCTGAAAAACTGGAGAAAAGAACAGCCTACATAATAGGAATTGTTGAACTGGCAATTTCCCTGTTCCTTGTTATTTTCATTACTCCTGAAACGCCTGTATGGATAATATTCCTGTTAATTGCTTTTATCGCACTAGGTGTCAGCGCCGCACATGTCATGCCCAATACCCTTATTCCGGACTGCATTGACTATGGGACGATGGTATCTAAAAAGAAAACAGAAGGCGTATATTACGGATTGGTTACGTTTTTCCATAAAATGGGCGTTGCGGTTGTTATCTGGATTTCCGGAATAGTCCTTGACATAACCGGCTATATCAATCCGGAAATTTACGGTGAAGCCACCCAGCCTGACTCCGCGCTGTGGGCGATAAGAAGCATGCAGGGACCTGTTCCCGCTTTCATCTTGATTTTAGGTGTTGTATTCATATATATTTATCCAATAACAAGAAACAGGCATAAGGCAATATCGAGAAGGATTGCCAAAAGAGAGGACTATTAATAGTGGAATATAGAATTGTAGAAGTTACAAACAACAGATTGCTCAGGGAATTCATAAATCTGCCTTATAAACTTTATAAAGATGATCCTAACTGGGTTCCCTTGGTAAAGCTGCTCACCAGGCAGACTGTCAAGGGTAAAGACAATGCCCTGTTCGCCAATGGAGTACACATTACCTACATTCTTAAAGAAGGGAAAAATACAGTAGGACGCCTGATAGCCGGAACTGACGAAACCCGGAATGCTGAAAAAGAAGTGAAGCGCGGCTATATTACACTCTTCGAATGCATTGAAGATAAAGAAGCTGCATTCATGCTGTTTGACGCTGCTAAAACCTGGCTTAGGCAAAAAGGAATGGACTATATTGAAGGACCCGTCTCTCCAACTAATGGCGATGATTACAGGGCACTTCTGCTAAAAGGTTATGATTCACCGCCTGTCCTGTTTGACAGCTATAATCCCCCGTATTATCTGGAATTATTTGAAGCCTATGGTTTTCAAAAATACAGAGATTATTATGCTTTTCATTTTGTAGCCGACAGATTTCCCTCCGACAGGTTTGTCAAGGTTGTTGAGTATTCAAAGAAGAAGTATAATTTCCGGATAGACACCGTCGACCTTAAGCAACTCGACCGCGAGATTGAAGATGTCCGAAAGGTGTTGTTCAAGGCTGTACCGGAGAGCTGGGAAGACCACTTTGTTATTCCTTCCGCAGAAGATATTAAAAAAGAAGCCAATATGCTTATGAAATTCCTAGATCCGGATTTGGTTTGCATCGCAAGGAAAAATGACACGAATGAGCCAATTGGATTTGTAGTTGGAGCACCGGATTATAACCAGGTTTTCATGAAAATGAATGGGCATCTGCTGCCTTTGGGTATATTCAAATTCCTTTATTATAGAAAAAGAATCACCCGCGCACGCATTTTCATACAGTTTGTCATACCTGAGTACCAGGGTAGGGCGGTGAATGCTGCGATTTTCTACAATTACATGAAGATGGCCGAAAGTAAAGGTATTATTGACGCCGAAGGCTCAACCGTCGGTGAAGAAAATGCCCAAGCGCTCCGCGTTCTTGAGGCGGCCGGGGGCGAGAGATACAAGACCTACAGGATGTATAGGATGAATATATAAGCACAGCTATATGGTATAATCATTTTAAATGCTCATTAATTTTGGACCTATATTTATTTGGAGGCTTATATGAACAATTCCGGCAAGACCAACGGATGCTTGATTGCAATCATTATCTTTTTATTAATCACTATTTTATTAGCTGCAGCAATATTCTTCATTTTCTTTTTTAACAGACCCGACAGTCCCGATATAAATGAGTTCATTTCTGAAATTGAAAATTCCGAAAGAACTACTGATAATAACAGCTCAATAACAGATGTTATAAATATTAGATCGGAAGAAGGCGGTGTGTCTGAATTAACCATAACCCTCACAAATGCCGATTTAACTGCCCTGGCTAACGATACTGTTGACAGCAACGATAATATTCCTATTGAAGACCTGCTTTTCAACTGCAATGCAGATGAAACTATTGACGTCACAGGAGTTGTCACCGACCTGACGATATACGCAGACAGCCCTGATATCCCGGGCATTGTAAAAAGTCTCCTCGGCACCGCCAACGGCAAGCGTTTATTCGCAACAGTATACATAAACCATGTCGGTGGGAATGAATTTGATATAGAAATATCAGATGTGAGAATCGAAAAATTGAACATACCGATGGTTCAGTCAATTTTCGAACCCATGGCTAATGATATTGAGGATATGCTTAAGTCCCAGCTTGATTCGCAGGATAATTTCGTATTACAGGAATTCCAAATTGAAGAAAACCAACTGAGTTTCAGCGGCACAATCACCGAATAAATCTTGATTAAAACAAAACACCCAATCATCCCATGGATGGTTGGGTGTTTTAATATTCTGATGTGAAATTACGGATTCCAACGGTAGTTTTTCATGTCGATTTTGCCGTTGGCTTTGAAAATGACACCTTCAGCTTCAAGCATTGCCCGTTGGTGCTTTTTGCTTTCAAAAACATAATCAGGAGCTGTATCGCCGGCTGTATTGACTACCCTATGGCACGGTATATCCATTTCACGGGGAGCATTTTTCATGGCTCTTCCTGCCATTCGAGCCCCGCGGGGATTTCCTGCCATAAATGCAAGCTGGCCGTATGTTGCAACCTTCCCTTTAGGAATCATCAGGGCTAATTTGTAAATTCTCAAATAAAATTCTGTATTATCATTTCCCATAATAAAATTATACCAAATAACCAGCAGTTAAAAAGCCCTGGTTTCTTTCTTAATTAGAAATATTCCAAGGACATATTTTAAAGATGGACCAAGTACTCTTTTCAGCAATCAGGACCGTGTCAGGCAGATATTAAATTATTAAAATGCTTTTCCAGGACACCCGCTATCAATTGCTGACCCTTTGCGTTCGGGTGGATTCCGTCTTCACAAAGGCAATCCCTGAAATCATACCTTTTAAGAAACTCATTGCGGACATCTATAAGCTCTACCCCCTGCTTTCGGGCAATGTCCTGGACTGCGGAGTTATACCTTTCCTGCCACCAATAAATTTTACTTACGCTTCCCAGCCAATCAAGGATATTATCGCCGCGAGTCTTGTCATTATGGGATATCCATTTAAAATAAGCATCCGGATTAAGTGGGGTCAGATTCATAAGTATGGGGCGTTTGCCGTCTTCCATGACTTTAGACGTCATTGATTTAAGTGATATGCTGAATTGTTCAATCTCAGTATTAGGTATATGTATTCCCTGTGGATTTTCCGAAATTTCATCCCAGTTAAAATCACAGTCGTTTCCACCAAGCTCAAAAATCACTACATCCGGCTTGTTTTCATTAAATGCCTTATAAAACCTTTTTTCCGCCCTGGATACAGTATTGCCGAATTTTGATATATTGAGTATATTCGTATTGAATATTTTATCCAGCATACCTGCAAAAGCTTTTTCACACTTCTTATATTTATTTGCAATACTATCGTAGATTATACCTTTTGAGATTGAATCCCCGCATAGCATTACTTTATTTTTTAGCATCTGTCTCTCCTAACCGTTGCATATGGTTTTCATTACTACTTATCATTATGTCGCTATTATATAAGGCAATTCCGTAACTGTCAATAGTAGTTAACACTATTGCGCCATAACTTTATCAAGGATATAATAATAGAAACGGAGGATTTTCATATGAACAGAAATATTGAAGAAATCAGAAGAATACTAGATGGGCTTACATCCTATGAAGGTATCCCCGCAGATGACATTCCCGATATAGCACTGTATATGGATCAGGTCACAACTTTTATGGATAAGAAACTTGATAGCTTTAAAAGAAACGATGACGATAAAATCCTAACAAAGACCATGATAAACAATTATACAAAAGCTAAACTATCCTTCCCTCCGGTAAATAAAAAATATGAAAAAGAGCACATAATGCTTCTTACTCTCATTTATCACATGAAACAAATAATCTCTGTAAATGATATGGCAAAGTTGCTGAATCCAATAATTAATTACATGGACAATTCCGGAAATAACACTAAAAGTGCAGAGGAATTATATTCAATATTTACAGATATGGAATCCGAACAGCTTAATCTATTTGACAAAGGCGTTGAAGATATAATATCCGATTTATCAGCTAATAACAGGCTAAAGAGTATTTCCGGCGATGCATTTATGATTTTAATGGTTCTTACTCTCATAATCCAGGCTGAACGTAGAAAAAACCTGGCCGAAAAACTAATCGATAGATTTTTCACACAAGAAACAGATGAAAAAGATAAGAAGAAAGAAGACGAAAAACCTAAAGAAAAAAGTAAATCAAAAAACCAAAAAAGACAAACCGCCGAGTAGAAGTAGTTTGTTACACAACTGTAATGTGGTTAACATTGACACTCCCGGAGCCGTTGTATATAATTGGCATCGGATTAAAACTATTTTTTAGGAAGGAGGAAGAATAATGACTTATGTAAGAAAGAACCCTGTGAAGATTAAATTCGCAGCTTCTAATTTATTCATGCCTCCGGTCTGTAGTCACTAACTTGTTAGATTTCTCACCAGGCCGCAGGTATTGGAAATGCCTGTGGTTTTTATTTGTCTTAATTTAGGTAAACCCCGGCATTAAACCAGATAATGTTGTTTCGAAGGGAGGTACCAAGTGAAAAAGCTGAAACTGTTATTATCATTTATGAAAGGCACCCTGGCTTCATACGCCGCAGCAATACTTTTAATATTCGCAAGCACTGCCGTCGCATTGATGAATCCACTGGTAATTAAATTTGCTCTGGACTCAATATTAAGCGACGCCTCTCCTGAACTGCCCGGATTTTTATTCAGGTGGTTCGAAAACATTGGCGGTAAAGAGTATTTCCTGCAGAACCTATGGGTGGCAGGACTTGTACTCGTAGTTCTCTCCATAATAAACGGCTTCATGTCGTACTTTTACAGGAAAAACGTTGCCGCTTCATCAGAAATCATGGCGAAGAATGTACGTACCATAATGTACGATCATATACAGCATCTATCCTATAGCTATCATGTGAAAGCTGAAACCGGAGATCTTATACAGAGGTGTACCAGCGACCTTGAGACGCTGAGGAGGTTTCTCGCAAATCAGTTTTTCCAGGTAGTCAGGGCGGTTGCGATGGTAGTTTCGGCTCTGACAATTATGTTATCGCTGAACTTAAAACTAACATTGATATCGTTCTCGATAACACCTTTCCTGGCAATATCCGCCTTCCTGTTTTATAAATTTATCAAGGCAAAGTTCAAGCTTGCAGATGAAGCAGAAGGGAAAATGACCACAGTGCTGCAGGAGAACCTATCCAGCATGAGGATTGTCAGGGCGTTTGCCAGGCAGGACTTTGAAATAAAGAAATTTGTTGACTCAAGCGACGATTTCAGGACTAAGGATTTCGTAATTTCACGCCTTATGTCCTGGTACTGGTCTTTGTCAGATATGATGTGCGATATACAGATTGGTTTTGTACTCATTCTTGGAACATTATGGGCTGCGCAGGGACTGCTAACCATTGGAACGCTTTATGCTTTCATGAACTATACATCCAATCTCATATGGCCTTTAAGGCATTTGGGAAGGGTGCTGGCAGACATGGGAAGGGCCAGTGTTTCATTGACAAGAATTAAAGAAGTCCTGGATGAGTTGAATGAGGATAAGGAAGATTCTACCGGCCTGACACCTGAAATCAGAGGCAACATCAGGTTCGAGAATGTGTCCTATGAATATGAAGAAGGTCATCCGGTGCTTAAGGGACTGTCCTTAGAGGTTGAACAAGGCCAGACAGTGGCCATACTGGGAGGAACAGGTTCAGGCAAATCCACCCTGGTTAACCTGCTGGTAAGGTTGTTTGATTACCAGGAAGGTTCAATAACAATGGACGGCATCGAACTAAAGGATATAAACAAGAAATGGATAAGAAGGAATGTGGGAATTGTCCTGCAGGAACCATTCCTGTTCTCAAGGAGCATACGGGAAAACCTGGCAATAGCAAATCCGGACTGTCCCATGGAGGAAATTGAAAGGGTAACTAAAATAGCATCAGTATACAAAGTTATAATGGACTTTGAAAAAGGTTTTGACACCATGGTAGGTGAAAAGGGAGTGACTCTGTCCGGCGGTCAGAAACAGCGTGTGGCAATTGCCAGGATGCTGCTTGAGAACCATCCGGTAATGGTATTTGACGACTCCCTGAGCGCCGTTGACGTTGAAACTGATGCATACATAAGAGAACAGCTGAAGGCACAGTGCAGCGATACTACTACTTTTATCATATCCCACAGGATCAGTACGCTGATGCAGGCTGATAAAATACTAGTCATAGAGAACGGCACGATAATACAGTCCGGAACTCATGGCGAATTGCTTGAAGAAGGCGGATTATATAAGGAAGTATTCGACATACAGAACTCGCTCGAAGAAGACCTGAGTACATCCGTCATGACAGGAGGTGAATGATTTGACTGACATGCATGAAAATAATGAAGAATTCAAAAAAGGATTTGACCTGAAACTCTGGAAGAAGGTTTTCCGATACATCACAAGCTACAGGAAGCTGACCTTGCTGCTTGTCGCTGTCATGGTAACCCTTGCGGGCACCGATGCGGCGATGCCGCTGATGACCAGATATGCCATAGATAATTATGTGGCAGGCAAGACAACGGAATCCATAGCAATATTCATACTGGTATATCTGGCACTGTCCATAATAAAAGCCATAACCATATTCCTTCTGATTTACCTGGCTGAAAAACTAATGGTGAACATAGGGCATGACATCCGCAGCGAAGGTTTTAAAAAACTACAGGAACTATCATTTACTTTTTATGACCATAACACCGTAGGCAACCTGGTGGCACGGCTGACCTCCGATACAAGAAGGCTGACAGGGATCATTTCCTGGGGCCTCGTAGATGTCACATGGGCTATAAGTCTGCTGTTAATGATAACTGTAATCATGTTCACATTGGATGTGAAAATAGCACTGATAGTCCTTGGGGTCATCCCTCTGTTGCTTTTTGTTTCGATGAAGTTCCAGAAACTGATACTCAAGGCAAGCCGTGAAGCCAGAAAGAACAATGCTATCATAATTTCATCGTTCAACGAAGGCATTCAGGGTGCAACGACAACCAAGACACTTGTCCGGGAATCAAAGAACCTTGAGGAATTTGATGAAAAGGCAACCAAGCTGCGCTCAAGTGCAATAAAAGTAGCCATATTTTCAGCCATGTTCTATCCAATTGTTACAGCAATAAGCACATTGGGAACATCCCTCGCCTTATGGCAGGGCGGCATCATGGTTCTGGGAACCGCTATGACACTTGGAACGCTGACGGCATTTATGTCCTATACCGTGCAGTTCTTCATGCCGGTCAATGACCTGGCCAGTATTATGGCAGAAATGCAATCGGCTCAAGCCGCAGGCGAAAGGATTATGAGCCTACTGGAAACAGATCCCAAGATTAAGGACTCTGAAGAAGTCATCGCTAAATACGGCATGGTCAATCCTTCTGATAAAGTTCCCAAACTTGAAGGCAGGATTGAATTCAGGGATGTTGTATTCCAGTATAAGGACGGCGAGAAGGTTCTTGACAACTTTAACCTTGACGTTAAACCCGGCGAATGCATCGCAATCATTGGCGAAACCGGGTCAGGAAAAACGACAATAGTCAACCTGGCCAGCAGGTTCTACCAGCCGACGGCAGGCAGCATATTAATTGACGGGGTCAACTACAGTGAAATACCCCTGATGCACATACACGGCAACTTGGGATATATGTTGCAGACCCCGCACCTGTTCAGCGGAACCATTCGTGAAAATATAAGGTACGGGAAGCTCGAAGCAACCGACGAACAGGTTGAGGAAGTTGCAAAGCTTGTAAAAGCCCATGATTTCATAGCAGGTTTCGATAAGGGCTATGAGCATGAAGTCTCACAGGGCGGCGGCGGGCTGTCCACAGGGCAGAAGCAGCTGATTTGCATAGCCAGGGCAATAATTGCCGACCCGTCGATATTTATATTGGATGAGGCGACTTCCTCTGTTGATACACACACTGAGAAAATTATCCAGGAAGCTATAGCAACTGTAATTGCAGGAAGGACCAGTTTTGTTATTGCTCATAGGCTGAGTACTATCAGACAGGCAGATAGAATCTTGGTTCTTGAAAAAGGTATAATCGTGGAACAGGGCACCCACTCGGAACTAATCAAGAGTGAGGGCAGGTACTACAATCTATACACCAGCCAGTTCCTTGAAGAACACGAAGTCGAGGTACTAAATGACTAATTTTAAACAATTTGAAAGCCGGTCTAAAAGGACCGGCTTTTTCTTTACCGAATTATCTCCGGGATGACTTGACTAATTTCAGGATTGTTTTGTCAGGATTTTATCGAGTTCTTCGAGCCTGTCGGGAATTTCAATTCCCTGCGGGCATTTCTCAAGGCAGACACCGCATTTAACGCAAAGGTCTGCTGTGAACCTATTCTCCTCCCTGTTACGCCAGATTGCATAAGTTTTAAGTTGTCTCTCCTTGTTGCTGAATTCAGTATAAGTATTGTACAGCTTGAACATCATGGGTATCTTGACACCATGGGGGCACGGCAGGCAGTATTTGCAATCGGTGCACGGCACGGCTCTGCTGTTATCCAGGATTTTCATTGCACCTTCAATGACCCTAAGTTCTCCTGCATCCATACAATCAGGTTCAGCTTTTTCAAATATCCTAAGGTTATCCTCAACCTGTTCCATTGTGCTCATGCCGCTCAAAATGACTTTAATTTCCGGGAAATTGTAAAGCCACCTGAACGCCCATTCAACCGGGCTTCTGTCTCCGCCGTTTTCTTCAAAATGTTCCCTGAGGTCATCAGAAAGATTGTTCGCCAATGTGCCGCCTTTCAGCGGTTCCATAATAACTATATTGTAGCCTTTTTCACAGGCATAATTGAAGCTTTCCATACCAGCCTGGACCTTTGTGTCTGCATAATTGAACTGTAGCTGCACCATATCCCAGTCATAAGCATCTGCTACTTCCTTAAACACCTCAGGCGAGTCATGGAATGAGAATCCTAAGTGACGTACTTTCCCCTGTTTCTTCAGCGAATCTAAAAATTCAATAACTCCCAGTTTCTTGCAGTTCTCCCAGCTTATCCTGTTGACCGCATGCAGCAGATAGAAATCCAGATATTCAACATCAAGCTTCTTCATCTGCTCATTGAATATCCTCTCCATGTCTTCTTTTACCTTTAGTCTCCCAACCGGAAGTTTTGTAGTTAAGTATACTTTTTCCCGATAACCGCTCTTAAGCGCTTTCCCTATAAAAATCTCTCCGTTTTCCTTGTGATATGGATATGCAGTATCAACATAATTAACCCCGCTGTCAATTGCGTGGCGAATCATTTCTATGGCTTCTTCTTCATTTATTTTTCCATAATCATCATCAAGAATCGGAAGCCTCATGGCCCCGAATCCCAAAATTGAAGTTTTTACATCCAGTCCGTTATGTTCTCTGTACCTCATAATATCCCCTCTTCTCTGTATACTAATTATACCACTGTACACGACATCCGTTGGATGGTAGGCACATCCAACGGATGTCGTGTACAGTGCCTTTTTTTGATACTATTGGTTTTTAAGATCGAATAGCGTTACCTGTTTCCTGCGGGAGTCGGCTTTTGACAGTGCACGTCCGACGGCAGGCACATTATTAGGCCGATAAGTATCCGCATCTTTCAACCTGGCTTTTTTCACAGGAACAATTTCTGAAACAATATCACTATCCTTTAGTTTAATGATGGTTATTCCCTGAGTGCCTCTGGTGGTTTTAGTTGCTATAAAATCGGTATCGAATATCAGTGCTTTCTTCTCCTTAGTGATAACAGCCATCTCAATTGATTCCTTTTCACCCATAAGCCTGATATATTTTAGTTGTGATTTATCATAATACGCCTTAGCGAGCAGCTTCCTATTTGTCTTTGTTTCATAAACCCCCAGCGGAACCTTCGCAAATTTACCGTTTGCAAAACCATACAGCATATTGCCCTTGAAATCATCGGTAACAACAATATACACAATTGACTCATCTTCTGGTAATTCCAGGTATACCGGTAGAAAAATCCCAAACTCGCCGGCTTTGCTTTCATTCAGCTGATGCAGCTTCATCTTATAAGCATTGGCCTTATTGGAAAACAAAATTAACTCAGCTGTGTTATGAGTCGAAATCTCCTGCATTATCCTGTCGCTGTCTTTTAGTTTCTGCTCAGGGTCTGTCCTCAATGCAGTCAGATGTATCTTCTTAAGATAGTTTTCTTTTGTAAAAAGCACCATACAGTTATAATTATCAATCTGCTCAACTAGACTCCTATCATCCACATCGTCCATTTCACGGATTTCTGTTTTTCTTGGTGCACCATATTTATCCCTGACTTCCACAAGCTCATTGACGATTATTTTACGTATTTTGGAATTACTTTTGAAAGTGTTTTCTATTTCTTCAATTTTCTTCTTCAATTCTTTTATTTCATCAAGCCGTTTGAGTATATATTCCCTATTTAGATAACGCAGTTTAATTTCAGCGATGTAATCAGCCTGTATTTCATCAAGCCTGAAAGCCTGCATCAGGTTGGGAATAACATCCGCTTCCTTTTCAGTATTACGTATAATATGGATAGCTTCGTCAATATCAATCAATATCCTGTCAAGACCAAGCAGAAGGTGCAGTCTTTCCTTGTTCTTACCAAGGTCATAATTAAGACGCTTTTTTATACAGCTTATGCGGAAAGTCGTCCAGTTCGTCAGAATATCCCTGATGCCCAACACCATTGGGTTTCCTTCAATCAATATATTAAAATTACAGTTAAACGCATCCTGAAGAGGTGTTTTAAGAAACAGTTTATTCATAAGTTTCTTTATATCTGTACCACTCCGGATATCTATGGTTATTTTTAAACCTTTTAGGTCAGTTTCATCTCTGACATCCTTTATTTCTTTTATTTTATTGTTCTTAACCATGCTGATGATAGCATCAATTATGACTTCTGATGTTGTAGTATATGGAATCTCTGTAATTTCAATGTGTTTCTTCTTTTTATCAACAATATACTTGCCGCGCATTTTAAAACTACCGCGGCCGGTGTTGTATATAGTATTCATTTCTTCTTGGTTATACAACAAAACTCCACCTGTGGGAAAATCAGGCCCCTTAAGTGTTTGTGTAATATCTGCTTCAGGGTCTTTAATCAATGCAATCGCTGTATTACATACCTCAGATAAATTAAAACTGCATAAGTTACTAGCCATGGCAACTGCAATACCCTGTGACACATTAACAAGGACATTCGGATAAGAAGAAGGAAGCATTGCAGGTTCCTTCACTGTCCCATCATAATTATCAGTAAATTCAACCGCATTTTTTTCAATATCGCGGAACATCTCTTTGCAGATAGCATTAAGCTTTACTTCTGTATATCTTGATGCCGCTGATTTCATGTCTTTTGAATATTGTTTGCCGAAATTTCCTTTAGAATCCACAAAAGGATGAAGCAATGCTTCATTACCACGGGTCATTCTGACCATTGTTTCATATATCGCCTGGTCACCATGAGGATTCAATTTCATTGTCTGACCAACAACATTGGCGGACTTGGTGCGATTACCTCTAAGTAACCCCATCTTATACATTGTATAAAGCAATTTTCTGTGCGAAGGCTTAAGTCCGTCAATGCCGGGAATTGCTCTCGAAACTATAATGCTGACTGCATATGGCATGAAATTTTCATCAAGAGTGTCAGATATTTTCTGTACTTTAAAATTGTTCTGGTCCATTGGTTCCTTTCCTTAGCTAACGTCTGCCATTTCCAGATACTTATAGCTGTTTTCCTGTATATATACTTTCCTGCCCGCTAGGTTATCACCAAGAAGGAGATTAAATTTATCTTCCATAATACGTGGAGACTCTGCCATCACCTGTATCAGCTTACGAGTTTCTGGATTCATGGTTGTCTTCCACATCATATCCGGTTCGTTTTCCCCCAGTCCCTTTGATCTTTGCATGGATGATATTTTGATTCCTTTTTCTTTAAGAAATTTCATGATTTCAACTTTCTGAGGCTCATTATATGCAAAATATGTTTCACCTTTGGCTGTTATTTCAAATAGCGGCGACTCAGCAATATACACCTTTCCTGCATTTATAAGTGTGGGCACCAATCTGTAAATCATTGCAAGAATCATTGTCCTTATATGAAAACCATCAACATCGGCATCTGTACAGATTATTACCTTGTCCCATTTGAGCTTATCAATATCAAACGTACTGAGATTTTTATTATGTTTAGTTTTTATTTCAACACCACAGCCCATGACTTTAAGAAGGTCCACAATAATCTCATTCTTAAAGATGCTGTTGTAATCCGCCTTCAGACAGTTGAGTATTTTACCGCGGACTGGCATGATGGCCTGGAAATCCGAATTCCTGCCTAATTTAACAGATCCCAGCGCGGAATCCCCTTCTACTATGTACAATTCGCGTTCATCAACCTTACGAGATCTGCAATCCACAAATTTTTTGACTCGGTTGTTCATATCTACACTCTTGGAGAGCTTTTTCTTTATGTTAAGACGAGTTTTTTCTGCAGACTCTCTGCTCCTCTTATTTACAAGAATCTGTTCAATAATTTTAAGAGCTTCGGGTTTATTCTCGATGAAATATATCTCAAGCTCGTGTTTTAAGAAATCCGTCATGGCATTCCTTATGAACTTATTGGTTATTGCCTTCTTTGTTTGGTTCTCATAACTGGTAACCGTTGAGAAAGAATTACTCACCAACACAAGGCTGTCCTGTATATCGGCGAAAGATATTTTCTTTTCTCCATTTCTATACTTCTTATTATCCGCTAGAAGCTTATCCACAGCATATGTAAATGCAGTCTTGACTGCCCTATCAGGCGATCCGCCGTGTTCCAGGAAACTAGAATTGTGATAATATTCAATTAAATTAACTTCATTGCAGAAACAGAAGGAAACTGCCATCTTCAGTTTATACTCAGGTTTATCTTCCCGGTCCTTCCCCTTGGTACTAAGATGAGCGGTATGAATATCAGTGAGTTTATAGCCATTGGTCAATTCTACGAGGTATTCTTCCACGCCGCCTTCATAATGGTACTCGAATTTCTCCCCGCTTACTTCATCCAAAAGTCGGAGTTTAAGCCCTTTATTAACAATTGCCTGTTTCTTCAGCATATCCTGGAAGTATTCCAGTGGTATATCAATCTCTGTGAATACCTTAAGGTCGGGTTTCCATCTTGTCGTGGTCCCCGTGCCGGAATATTTCTTTTTCTTCTTCTCAAGTCCGCCCTTATTCACACCTTCCTCAAAGTGAAGGTTGTACTGGTATCCGTCCCTGAACACTTCAACATCCATGTACTCTGCGGCGTACTGCGTAGCGCAGCAACCCAAGCCATTAAGACCAAGACTAAACATGTAGCTTTCGCCTTCGTTATTTCCGTACTTGGCTCCGGCATATAGTTCACAGTAAATTAGTTTCCAGTTGTACTTGCGTTCTTTCTGGTTGAAATCAACAGGCATTCCCCTGCCGTAATCCTTCACTGTAATTGATTTATCCTTATGACGGACAACATCAATGACTTTGCCGTAGCCTTCACGAGCTTCGTCAATTGAATTGGATACTATTTCAAATACAGTGTGCTGACATCCCTCGAGTCCGTCTGAACCGAATATTACCGACGGGCGTTTCCTGACCCTGTCAGGACCCTTGAGAGCAGTGATGCTCTCATTGTTATAAGCATTCTTTTTATCTGCCATTCTTCTATGTCCTTTTCATTTGTGTATTATATGTTTTGTCTCTGCCGGGGTTAATTCCTTTGTCAATATGCAATTGCAAATTGTGCTAAAACCCCTTAAAACTAACGTAATTATACCATATATGCTATCCTTGTTCAATATAACAGGATTAGTCTAAGACCCGTCCGGATACTGTATTTTGCGCGTATTGATACCTTTTCACAGTAAAAATAATTGATTTTATTGCAGCATAATCCATGCATTCATCCAATATTGCAGATTGAATTTCATTTAGCGGATTTTCCGGTATTATAATTATTAACTCTCTTGAATCTATATCTTTACCAACTATCATGACTTCCTCATATTCTCCATATTCATAGGAGGCTAGTTCATCTGCTTTTTGGATAATGGTTTTCTTCAGGATTTGTCCATCATCATATAATCCCAATGTGCTATCAATGCTCACAATAGAAGCTGCATGTCCGGATATCATGTCATATGCGTCAAGAACGGGAAAAAACTCCGGCAGACCTCCCCCGAACAGTGACTCAAGTTCTTTTCCCCTTTGGGCAGGCGGAAGGTCCCATACCGTTTTATATCCTTCGGGCGAATCTCCCGCCCATTTTGTAAACAATGAATTCATCCTGACTCTTATATTCCCAATCATTGAAACATATGTGTATGATGCATTCAGTTTTACTTCTTCTCCCCAGTTTTCACAGTATATTATTAGATTCTTAATTTGACCGTTCCGTATTCTTTCAAAGTCATTGGCCGCAATGAGCCCGGGAACATCAAATCCCAGAACATATCCTGCCATAGCTGTATCCTTTGCTTTTTCATCGATGAAGTCTTTAACCGCAAGATAAACCCTGCAATATCCGGTAATAGAAAAAAACAACGCAAATAAGAGTATAACAGCACTACAGCAAATTGCTGCTTCAGCGGTTGCGAATCCCTCAGTACGATTCTGTAACGGAAATTTCAACTTCATGCCTGCCTCCGGTCAGACTTCTGAATGAAACCACTGCGGTAACCGTAATTTCAGTATATGCTTCATAAATATTGAAATCAGCCGGCGAATTGAGAGAAATTATATCCAGTATCCTTAGAATTTTCTTATCAATCGGAACTGCCGAAAGATACAACCTAAGGTAATCGCCGTAATCCATTTTAAGAAATTCAGGCGTTATGCTGCCAGTGCCTCCAAGCCCAATATCCGTTATCCAGTCGCCTTTGTTTTTGATTATTGGAACTGATTCTCCGTTCCATAGCCTGCCTGTGTCTGCACCTGCCTCAGCAATTGCCCACGATATTTTTATAAGGTTCGACATGACAGGGATTCCTGATCCCATTGTCCACCAGCCCGCAGTAGCTGCAGCAATGGCATTTGCCCTTGCACATTTGCCCGAATCCGTGTACACATGAATTGTATCAAGCACAAACCGCGTTGACATGATAGCTGTTTTGGTAAAGAAGATATTACTGTTCTGACTTTTTAAACCCCATAACATATATTCAATTTCATTACCAAAGAAACCCTTTTCCGGCTTGCCATCAGTTTTGGGATTTTCATAATTAAAATGCTGTAGAATATATTCATTTATAGCCAGATTCCTTATAATTTTACTACCAACTGAATCAACTGATTCAGATAATTCATAAATCTCATTCTCGCTTGCTTCAGTATCCTCGCCCAGCGAAGTAGCTGAAAAATCTGATGAATCGCTGCCGGCACCCATCGAAGGCAAAATAATATCATCACCGATTTTCACTTCCCCGCCTATTTGTTTTTCCAGCACTTTCTTACCCAGACTTTCAAAAAAGCCCCTCTGGTCTTCACCCCTGCCGGGAACAGCATCATCTTCGAGTAGATATGTGATGCATGAATTATACCCGCTTACGGGTATTTCACCGGCATCGAGATCGGCTTGCGTCCCTTCTTCAATTGTACTATTGAATATATCCCTAAGACCTGAAAGCATTGATATGTTGCTATCAAGTTCTTTTTTTATCTCTTCAAAAACCTGTTCAAAAAAAGACTCCTCAATATCACTTATTAGTTCGGTACAAGCCTTAAGAATTTCCTTAAGATAAACCGGACAGTCTTGTATTTTTTCTATCCTGTTCTTTATTGATTCTGAAATAATATGGATATTAGTATTTTCAATAAATATGTTCTTAACATACCCAATTGCCTCTTCATTGGCCTCCCTGAGTCCCTGGATAAATCCTTCGATAAAAGAAGTATAAACTTCTGCCGCTTTTTGACGTACTATCCCTGCCTGTTCCTCAAGAAGAGTTTTCAATCCTGCTTTTTCACTGGGTTCTCCATTCAATTCTTCGCATAAATTTAATATTTCCTGTTCAATTGACTTTAATTGCAGTCTATATTCATTGAATCGACTAACAGCATCTGTAAATTCTGAATCGAGGCCCGTCATATTAACGTAATATTCCAGGTCGTTGTCCCCGTTTATTATTTTCTTCAAGGCATGCATACTGTCCTTTATATTCTGATATGCTTTGTCTAGTTTCATTTTGAGGGTTATTATCTCAGCTGTCCCGGCTACTCCGGACAACACATTAAATCGGTCAAGAAACTCATCAATCAAGCTTTTGTAAACATCGTCTGCGGCTATTTTTTCAAGCATAGGAAGCATATTTCCAATATCAATCAGCTTATTTCCCATCATTACGCTGATGTCTTCTACGTTGAAGTCAAACATCCCGGAGTTCCCCAGGTTACTTTTCAGATTATCGACAGCAATTGATTTCGCGACCTCTTGATTCATACAATACGCATACAGGTCATAGTTTTCTTTTAAATAACCGGAATACTTCCCGAGAATGGAATAAGCGGATGCACCGACGCTGTTTTCAATTATCCGACTGCCGGAATCAAATAGGCATGCATCGGACAGAAGCACGCAGGCTCCTATTACCACAGGCATGATAACCGCTGTGAAAACTGTTGCAGATCCCCGTCTACTTAAAAATATCACTGATTATCTCCGCTTTTCTTTTTATAGAATCCGTGATGTGAATCCTGTCAATGAATGCTTCTGTGTTTTCAGGCTCTTTGTTTTTCGGAACCACGAATGTAACCAATACAAATAACAGAACTATTATCAGCATTAGAAGCAACGGGAATGTGAGTGCAGTTTCAACTGTTGAGTAACCTTTGCTGTCCATATGAATGCCCTTCTCCGGGAAGAATCCGGTTAATGACATAATTTTACATTATTATGTTGTGAAGGTCATTATACCTGTTGTTAAATTTAGTATGAAATTTATACAGGCTGTTAAATATGAAGGAGAATTGCCGAAAACAATCCTGTTACTTTATCCCTTGCGAAATACTTGAAGAGATAGGTTTCGAGTCCATTGCCAAAGTCAAATGCACCTATGTTGCAGGACTTATATAGTTTCTTCGGACTTTCTCCTATCCTTGCAGGGAAGAAATACCTACAGTTGTTTTCATCTTTTAAAAATGCAAATACCATTTCTTTCGGGAAGGAATGGTCACCGAGAAAATCCGGTATATCCTTTGAGCTGTAGGATGACATGAAGTCATACCTAAGGTGCTCAACAGCCAAAGAGTCATCGCCGGCAAACCCGGCCAAAGCTTCATACTTATGATTTCTGGAAATACCTTTAAGACTGATTTTCTTTTTTGCAAGATACGCAAATAGATTTTTATAAAACTCATATGGATTTCTTGATTTTTCATACATATATGAAAGGAATGTCCTGAACCGCCCCGTATTATGAAACATGTCAATGCATCCCGATATCTGCTTGATTTGGCTCAGTTCACCAAACGTCAACCATGGCGTTGCTAATACTTCGTAAGGAGGATTCTCCTCATATATATATCCATCCATGTTCCTTGCAGCTGTTCCCTTCAGTAATTTGAGAAATCCAACCTGAAGCATATGCGGTCCGGTTATCAAGGTCTCGTTGAATGAGGTTTTAAAAGATTCAATCCCCTCATACGGAAGTCCCGCAATCAGGTCAAGATGTATATGCATATTACCGGAAGATAATAGTCTTCTCATATTTGACAGAGCTTTTTCAGGGTCCTGCAACCTTCCGGAGGCCTTGAGAGTACTTAAATTCACAGACTGTATCCCGGCTTCCAGCTGCACTTTCCCAGGCGGCATATCTTCAATGGCTTTCATTATTCTATCAGTCAGCCCGGCGGGGAAAATTTCCAGATGGAAGCATGTTTTAGTTTCGGTTTTTCCAAGGAATGCAAGTATTTCCAGAGTACGCCCTTCATTACTGTTAAACGATCTGTCTGTAAATTTTATGATTTGAGGATTATATTCCAGTATGGCATTCAAATCACTGAATACCCTCTCCAGAGGGAAATACCTAACGCCGTTATTGGCTGAAGACAAACAGTATATGCAGTTGAACGGGCATCCCCTTGATGCTTCATAATAAATCAGCTTCCCTTTTTCCCGATTCATCATGTAGTCTGTAAACGGTGTTATTATAGTCTCTAAGTCTTTTATCTTTGTAATACCTTTATCAATAATCTTCCCGTTTGCTTTATAAAAACACCCGGGTATATCGGGATATGCACCGGTCATAAGACCCCTGACCGCCCCTAATATGGCAGCTTCACCTTCACCGCGGATAATTAGGTCAGCTCCGCTTTTTTCGAGGGCTTCGGCAGATTCATAAGTTACCTCAGGCCCTCCTAGGACTATTTTTATTCTACTGTTGATTTTCTTTATATCTCTGCATAATCCATATATCAGGTTAATATTCCAGATATAACAAGAAAAGCAGATTACCGCTGGTTTTCCAGTAAGAATTTCATTTAATATATCTAGTATTTCATCATTAATGCTGAAAGATTTCACATCTGCATCAAATCCGTCGCGCACAAGTATTCTGCGGAGATAATATACTGCCGTATTGGAGTGTATGAATTGTGAGTTAACCGCTGCAAGCAGCACCTTGTTACTATCTGGCATATCCGCTTGAGAGTAGGAAAAGAATCGACCAAATCACGCTGATTAGTATTGCCAGAGCGCTGAATGAAATTCCTGTTATGGACATAGCCTTGTGATTCAGTTCACTTTTATCTTGCTGTGTAAGCGACACTACGCCAAATACTATGGCGATGATTGCAGGAACCAGTCCGATATAATTACAAAACGGTATTAATGAAAGTATTACGGATATTATTCCAAGTATGAGAGCTGTGAGACCCAATTGAATCCCTCCTAGAAATTAGTTGCTAAAAATATTATAACATATATGGATGTGAGAACGACCAGCAGCGTATGGTAAGTGATGTCTGTAAAAATAATCCCTTTGATTGTTTTCTGCCTTAAACCGGAAACCGTCAGTATAATCATAGTCCTGAATGCAGTTTCAACCAAAGCAAGTAAAAAAACTATCATTGATAAAACACTGGCGCTGTCAAAATTAAGCCGGTAAAGACTGGTTACTCCCCTGGTAATACCACAGAACGGACACTCGCTTCCTGTGATCCTCAGGAAAGGGCATACCCAAATCCGGGGAAGCATCTTCTCCATTATCGGCGATAGCAGGGGAAGGAGCATTCCATACAGGCATAATCCCAGCACTACTATTGATACAATCTTATAAACCTTTCCAACATTACTTTTCATATCCTGATTATAACTCAAAATGAGCATTTATCCCTAGAGGCAATTTTTTCATGTGGTATACTTATTTAAGTAATCAGGGGGTAAAACAATGAATATCAGCAATAAGATTGAAATGTTTGTGGATGATGCTTTAATTGATTCCTTTAAAGGGTGTTCACTGAAACTTACCAAGCCCATTCGAAAAGAAAAAGTAATGACATTCGATCAGCCGTGGGAGTCCGAAACCTCCGGATATATAACGGTTCTTAATGACAATGGTGTAATCAGGATGTATTACCGCGGAGCTACTGACAGGATTGATAACAAGAGCTATGAATATACATGCTATGCAGTGAGCAGTGATGGTACTAACTTTTCCAGACCCAGGCTTGGTATTCATGAACATAACGGCGATATACTCAACAATATAATACTAAAACATGTGCCCGAGTGCCATAATTTCGCTCCTTTCATTGACACGAACCCCGGGATTCCTAATAAGCATAAATACAAAGCCGTTGGCGGACATGAAAGGATAGACAATAAGCACGCAAAGCTGTATGGCTTAGTTTCAGCCGACGGCATCCATTGGGAGCGTATCAGTAACGAACCAATAATAACAGACGGTATGTTCGACTCCCATAATTTAGCCATGTTCGACCGGAATATTGGCAAATACAGGTGCTACGCAAGGTACTTTGACCAAGAAGGACTCATAGAGCCTAAGCCATATCACGGAATCCGGTCTATAAAAAGTTTTATATCCGATAATTTCGAGACATGGGAAACACCGGTAAATAATTCATATGATGTACCATATAAAGAAGAATTTTATACCAACGCCACCGTATGCTGTCCTGGAGCCGAACACTTTTACCTGTCTTTTCCAAAGCGCTTCGTAGCAGACAGGCAGCGTGATTTTTTTACCGCAGCTCCGGCAGTATCTGATGCTATATTCATGAGCAGCAGGGATGGTATTAACTGGAACCGCACTTTCATGGAAGCATGGGTGCGTCCAGGACTTGACAGGAAAAACTGGGTTAACAGAAACAATATGCCTGCATGCGGCATAATCGATACCGGAGGCAACGAATTCTCAATGTACATAAGCGAGAACTACAGGACAGCAACCAACGGCATCCGCAGGCTGGCAATCAGAAAATACGGATTTGCGTCAGTAAGCGCCGGGTATGAAGGCGGTTCATTTACAACCAAACCATTTACCTTTAAAGGCAATTCATTATTCATAAATTATTCAACGTCAGCGGTCGGTCATGTAAAAGTGTCGTTACTTGATGAAAAAGGTTCTTTACTTTTGGAATCAGCTGCTATTTACGGTGATGAGATTTTTGAAAAAGTTAATTTCGGTACTTCGCTCAACCAATTCGGGGGCAGACAGGTAAGACTTGCATTTGACCTTAAAGACGCAGATATATATGCAATTAAATTTGGGGAGTAACACAATGAATGTCGGATTGAAAAGAGAAAGCTATAAACACACAGGTGCCATGAATAAAGGCCTGTTAAGCAATAAGACAATCACACTGAAATGTGTCAGGAACAGTTTTGCGGCTTTCCAGTTGATCATTGAAGCAACTGAGCATTGCACCGTTTGCATGACCAACGCCCCTGCCTTTACCATTTATCCGGAGCGACCGCTGTATAGGATAGCATCATCTATTGATGGTATAGGTCTTGTTTCTATAAGCAATATAAGCCTTCTGCCGGATGACGATGGAGTCCTAAGAGCTGACTGCATTGAAAACAGGGACTATTTTCATATGGAGGCCGGTGAAACAAAGACATTCTGGTGCGAAACCCCAGTTCCAAAAGATATTTCCCCGGGGATATATTACGGCAAAGTCTCCATCTGTAAAAGGAAGCTGTTTGAAAACGAATCCGTTGAAAAATCAGTGGATATTACACTGGAAGTCGTAAATATTTCATTACCTGATCCAGGTGACTATTCAATGCACCTTGACTTATGGCAGCACCTTTCAAATATTGCACATAAGCATGACATCAGGTTGTTCAGCAACGCTCATTTCGAAGTAATAGAAAATTATGTTAAATCCCTTGCAAGACTGGGCCAAAAGGCAATCACAATAATTGCATCGGATATCCCATGGTCAGGCCAACGCACATTTAACGACCTTGATAAACCAACAGACCTCTTTGAATACAGCCTGGTTACCTCAGTCGAAGATGAAAACGGAATTTTTTCCTTCGACTATTCAAAAATGGACCGATACATCGAAATGTGTTTTTCCCATGGGATTGACCAAAAAATTGAAGTTTTCGGTCTTTGTGGAATATGGATGACTGAAGAAAACGGCTTTGGAAAGGTTGCGCCTGATTTCCCCGACGGGGTGCGTGTGCGATATTATGATAAATCTTCAGGAACTTATTGCTACATGAACAAAGAAAAGCACATCCGCCTATACATAAATTCTCTATACAATCACTTTATTAAAAAAGGCTGGCTGGACAAAGTCCGTATTGCCGCGGATGAGCCGGGCGATATTGAACTATACCGAAGGACAATAAAAGTAATCCTTGAAGAAGCACCGGGGTTCAAACTGTCCATTGCAATAAACAAAGCCGATTTTACCACTGAATTCGATGATGTTATGAGCGACGCCACACCATCATTGAAATGCCTTGCGGAAGATTACAGCTTCATAAAGGAAAACCTTATGGGCAGAGATGGCAAACAAGTCAGCTGGTACGTCTGCTGCCATCCTCATTTTCCCAATACTTTCCTTCAGTCGCATTTACTTGAAAGCCGTCTAATAGGAATATTGACTTCACTGTTTGGCCTTGATGGATTCCTAAGATGGAATTATACTGTTTGGCCGGAAGACCCAAGGAAAGACCTCGTTTTCAGGTCAGGCGAATGGTTTGCCGGGGATATGAATTTCGTTTACCCCGGCAATGACGGCGCTCCCCTTCTTTCATTAAGATACAAGGCCCTTCTGCGCGGAATTGAAGACTTTGAGCTTATGACAATGGCAAAAATAAAAGGCGTATGCCCTGATGATGAAATTTATGCACTTCTCCTTGGAAATACAACGTTGAAACAGCTTTCGGACACGGGTTATGACAATCCCCAGCTTGGCAGACCTTTCAGTACAGATGCCGATGACTATGAAAGTTTCAGGGAAATGTTGTATAAGGTTTTATAATGTGTGATTGCAACGATTGTAATTCGGTGCTATAATCATAGCCACAATATGATGCTTTGAAGGGGAAAAGTAAGCGAATCCCGTGTGAAAGAGAATGTCCGCCGCCGGCTGTAAACGGACATGACGCGAATCCGTCGAAGTGCACTCCTGAGCTTAGCGGCCAAATACCGCTACGGTGTCCGCACCGTTATCAAAACAAAGAACAAATTAGAGTGGAACCGCGATTATACCGCCTCTATGCATATGCATGGGAGCGGTTTTTATTTTTTGATTCACAAAGGAATCCTAGTAGAATTTTTTTAGAAGAAAGGCTGGTCATATGAAATTATATAACTCGATGACAAGAACTAAGGAGGAATTCATCCCCCTTGAAGATAATAAGGTTAAGATGTATAACTGCGGACCTACTGTCTACAACTATTTCCATATTGGCAACGCCCGTAATTTCGTGGTATTCGACACACTGAGAAGATATCTTATTTATAGGGGTTATGATGTAACTTTCATACAGAATTTTACTGATATTGACGACAGGATGATCACCCAATCTATAAAGGACGGTGTCACAGTAAAGGACCTTGCTGACAAGAATATTGAAGAGTATTTCACCGATGCCCGGGGCTTGTGTGTCTTGGAAGCTGACGTCCATCCGAAAGCCACCGAAAATATTGGTGCCATTATCAAGCTTATAAAGAAAATTGAGGCCAATGGGTATGCCTATGAAGTTGACGGAGATGTTTATTTTGATACATCGGCTTACGATGGATACGGCAAGCTTTCAGGGCATAAACTCGACGAACTGGAAGCGGGCGCTCGCGTGCAGACTGACAGCAGGAAAAAAAATCCTGCGGACTTCGCATTATGGAAGGCAATGAAACCCGGCGAACCATCATGGGGAAGCCCGTGGGGAAAAGGACGCCCCGGCTGGCATATAGAATGCTCCGCCATGTCCATGCAATATCTCGGCGACAGCTTTGACATTCACAGCGGCGGGAAGGATCTTCTGTTCCCCCACCATGAGAACGAAGTAGCCCAAAGTGAAAGTGCAACAGGAAAACCATTTGCCAGGTATTGGCTGCACAATGGATTTATAAATGTTGATAATGAAAAAATGTCAAAATCACTCGGTAATTTTTTCACTGTAAGGGATGTTGTCAAACTTTATGACTACGAAGAAATCCGTTTTTTCTTATTATCGGCCCAGTATAGAAGCCCCGTTAATTTCTCAGATAAACTCCTGGACCAGTCCAGGAATGGATTGTCACGCTTATATGAATCCTTAAAAAACCTGACTAATGTCACTGGTGCAGGGTCTCCTGACGCTGATGAAAGCAATATAATAAAGAACATCACTGTCTTCAAAGATAATTTCATTGCTCATATGGACGACGATTTGAATACCGCTGACGCTATTGCCGATATATTTGACATAGTAAAAGAAATCAATATGTCTTTGTCTAAAGGACTTCTTAAAACATCAGAAACTGCCGGCAAAGCCGCAGCAGTTATCAAAGAAATAGGTGGTGTCCTCGGTATTCTCCAAAAGGATATTGAAGTAGAAATAACACCTGAAATTCAGGCTCTTGTCGATATGAGGATTGACGCCCGTAGAAGAAGGGATTTCGCTGCATCAGACGAAATCAGGGATAAACTGAAGGAGCTTGGGGTTCTTATCGAAGACACCAAAGACGGCTATAAACTTAAGTATTTGTAGAAAGGGCTATGACTTATGAAATTAGCATTGATACAACCAAAATACCCGGTTGATTATGATGAGACCATAAAAGTAATGGAGCAATTTAAAACTGCTCCTTACGACTGCCCCCCGGAAACGGACCTGCTGGTTCTGCCGGAATACTCCAACTGTCCCGGAATGCCGATGAACGGTGTGGACGATATGTTTGCCCATTGCCGCAGATCCAATGCAGCTTTCCTTAATTCATTGAAAACCGCTGCATCTGACACTGGTATTACGATTTCCGTAAATATGCTTTTTGAACGCAAAGAGGGATTTGCAAACACTACATTCATAATAGATGGTACGGGTTTGATAATTTCTGAATATGATAAGACTCACCTGGCCTATACAGAAATTGATGCAATGAAACTGGTTCCCGGTGAAAAACCGGTGTTTCTTGATATCCTTGGTGCTAAAATCACTTTTGCAGTATGTTTTGAGTTATATTTCCCTGAGTTTTTTGAAAGACTCTCAGCTGTATACCCGGACATTATCCTTTGCCCGTCATACCAACGCTCTGAAGCTTCTGAAATATTGCTCAAGCAAGCGATGGGGCGTGCGCTGGACAGCGAAGCTTTTCTTGTCAGGGCTTCATATTCCATGGGTGAGGATTCCAAAAACGGCGGAACATCCTATGTCATTAGTCCTTCCGGAGACATCCTTTTGAATGCTGGTCAGAAGACAGGTATATTCACAGTTGATATTAAGCCGGAAAATAAACGAATGCGGCCACTTGCCCATGGTCTTAGAAAAATGCCTTCAAGGGAAATTGTTGAAAATTTCAGAATTCCGTTCCTATACAGGCAAAACACTCCGGGAAAACAACCGGACATGATAAAATTTCCCAAAGTTTGCGCACATCGCGGATTGTCAGGCCTGGTTCCGGAAAACACTCTTCCGGCCTTTACGGCTGCATTAGCGCTTGGAGCCGATGAAATTGAATTTGATATCCGTCTTACCAAAGATAAAAAATTGATTGTGTGCCATGACGGCACTGTTGACCGTGTTTCCGACAGCAGCGGAAATGTATCTGATTTTACATTCGATAAAATCCGAAAGCTGAACGCCGGAGAGTATATGGGTTGGAAATCAGTTTCATTTCCTACCCCAAAAGAGATATTTGAGTCACTCGGAAGCAGGATAGCAATGAATATTCATGTGTATGAGGCGGGCGATGATGGATTCGTTGTAACAAAATTAAAAAATTTGATTGATAAATACGACATTGCTGATTCGGTCTATTTTGCAGCCCAGGAAAAAGAAATGGAGTGGTGCCTTAAGCTGGCTCCTGAAATTAATCGCTGTATGCTTGAATGTTTTGATGAAAAAAGAGATATTGTAGATATTGCCCTTGAATATAAATGCAAACGGGTCCAGCATTTTTACAGGGTCTACTCACCTTCTGTTGTAAAAAAAGCATCTGAAACCGGTCTTATCAGCAATCTATTCTATGAAGACGACCCGGGAAAAATTGAAAACCGGCTAAATGATGGAATAGATACAATATTGACAAATTATGCTGACAGGATTATTTCGGTTTTGAAAAGCCCATAGCCTCATCGGAGGCTTCCATTAGGTTCACCTTGCTGTCCCGGTAAGATTTTATGACATTCTTGAAACAAAAAACAGTAATCCAAATATAGGCTGCGACAACCAAACCTGAAGAAACTATGAAAATTAGATCCTTTCTTGGAATATGAATTAATGCAAGGACCTGGGCTACGTTGATAAAAACAGCAGTGGACATGACAATAAATTTAGCAAGTATACTCTTTCTATTATCGTAAATATATGCGATTAACAAGATCGCTATAACAGGAAATATATACCTTTCATGCATCTTTAATCCAAATGCATAGATTCCTGTCATTAACATAGCCGTCAGTATGAATATGTTTTTATTATCCCGATTAATAAAACTTAGGACAAAGTAGAGTATTACAGTAGCGGCTAGGCCAATTATTCCCCATATGCCCAGCGACAAACCGAGTTTCACTGTGTCCGTCGGAACCCAGTTCAAACCGAACATCCCGAATATGTTGGCTGAATTGAGTGTTATATAGTTATAACTGCCAATGGTTCCCATATATTTTTCAAAAATCCAGTACCAGGGCTTATCACCTGTGAATGGAATAACGGCGGCTGCGAATAATGCCAGCGAACTGAAAATACTAATCAGGAAAACTTTAATAGCCTGCCCCCATCCGCGTTCGCTTATATATTTTATAAAGACCACAGCCAGCACCGGCCCGAAAAACAGCATCTGGGGTTTGATCAAAAAACCAACGGTGAAAAAAAGCGAAGCGCCGATAATATTTTTCTTGTAAAGTGTTAAGAGATAACCGGCTATCGCCAGCATAAGAACAGCGTCAATTTGTCCCCATGCAGCCGAGTCCAGGATAACAAGCGGATTAACCGCATAGAGGAACGCTATTATCAATCCCATTGTGGGTTTGAGTTTTTTTACACACAACCTGTACAATATCCATGCCATGGCAATGTCTGCTAATATTGACGGTATTTTCAGTAATAAATTATAACCTTCGGTGCCGGCTTCAATTCCGATAATTTTACCGATGCTGCCAACGATATGGAGTATGAATATATATCCGGGCGGATAATCGCAGAAGGTGGTGGTGGAATAAAACTTAAAAAGACCATTACCGGCCGAATCGGCTGACCATGATGTCCAACAGGACATATCAGTAGGATAGCCTGTTATCATCATACCTACATAAATTCTCATTATGAAAGCGAATATAAGGATAACAATGATCATTCCCGTCCTCTTATATTCCCTGTTGTCACCAATAACTTTATCATTCAGTGAAAACATAGACCAAATAGCAAACAGACAATAGCCTATTGAAACAGCAAGGATAGTTATTGTAAAACTGCCCGACATGAATTCGTCAGGATCTCCGAAAATAAAAATACCTGCGACCATAACCGCAGCCAGTATTGCAGGCACAAGAACCCATAAATTTGTGTTATTATTTTTCCCAGTCACTCGAACTACCCCTCATCTGTATTTTATCACCCCTATTCCTCAGTAGCAACATTTCATCAGGCTTTGCAGTAACCTTGGCCAATGTATACAATCCGGTTAAATATCTATTGATTTGGCTATGTTCATGTGATACTTTATGACGGAGGGAGAAACCTATGCTTACAGAACAACTCGAGAAGCTTAAAAACCTTCTTCCGGAATCATATAAACCGTTCCCGCTTATTGATGACCGTAATTTCTGGAACAACGTTTCTTCAGATACAAAAAACGCCTATATTTCCCAAACCGAATCATATATGGAATCTGACATACCAGTGATGAAAGCTTCACTATTTATGGAATTCCACAGGAATGGAAACCGTTCAAATTATCAGAAGTTTTATTCTGCACGCAGAAAAGCATTAAATACCGCAATTCTTTCAGAACTCATGGAAAATAAAGGACGCTTTATTGATTTTATTATTGATATATCCTGGATGATATGTGAAGAAACAACATGGATAATACCTGCTCATAACAACATTGGAGGGTATAAGCATACCAGGCTTCCTCTTCCTGATCTTGATAGGCCAATAATTGACCTTATGTCTGCAGATACCGGCGCTTCAATGGCCGCGGTATTATATTTTTTCAGGGATAAACTTGATGCTGTAACCCCCCAGATAAGCAGACGTATCAAATATGAACTCGACAGGCGTATAATCCGGGAATACCAGAATCACACTGATTATTGGTGGATGGGTTTCATGGGTGACCGGATAGAACAGTTAAATAATTGGAATCCATGGATAAATTCTAACATCCTGCTAACCCTTCTGATGACCGAACAAAACCCAGAAGATAGATTCTATATACTCCAAAAATTGACTATGAGTCTTGATGAGTATCTTGCCGGATATCCAGAAGACGGCGGCTGTGATGAAGGGCCTGGTTATTGGGGAAAAGCCGGAGCCTCACTGTTTGAGTGTATTGAAATACTTCATGAGTTCACAGGTGGAGCTATTGATATATTTACACATCCTAAAATTAAAAATATGTGTGCGTTCATACACAGAGCCCACATCGGTGGAAATTTATTTGTTAACTTTGCCGATGCATCTCCAACCGCAACCATAAATCCTTCACTAATTTATAGGTTTGGTAAAAGCACTAACAACCCTGAGTCTATGGCATTTGGGGTTAAACAGCAGAGTCTTCAGATATCAGACAATTCAATTCTGGGGCGATTCGGACTAAATGGCCCTATAAGAGAATTTATGGTCTTCGATGAAATGACCGGGTACAAAAAGGAATATATAGCTGAACCAAGTGTCTTCCTAGAAGATATTGAAGTAGCATATCTTCGGACATCAACCAATAAAGGCGAACTTTTTATTGCCGCAAAAGGCGGAAATAACCTTGAAAACCATAATCACAACGATGTCGGCAACTTTATCATATACGGTGACGGAAAACCTTTTTTAATTGATGTTGGCAACATGGTATATACTAAAAAAACTTTCAGTCCGCAGCGATATGAAATTTGGTCAAACTGCGCATTATGGCACAACACACCTGATATAAACGGTTTTAAACAAATATGCGGTCGTAATCATAGGGCAAACAATGTTTTGTTTGATGATAGCCCGGAATCCTCAGTCATGACAATGGAAATCCAGGAGGCATATCCCAAAGAGTCCGGTATTTTAAACTGGACCAGAACTGTGACAATGGATCATGATGATTCAAAAATAATCATTGGGGATTCATACAAATTAGAGTCATCAGGTGACAAGGTATATCTACGGATGATGACCCTGCCTGAACCAGTGATAAACAGCGGCCTGGTAAAACTCACTTCCGGTGATAAGACACTGGAAATTTCATACAGCGACAATCTGGAGCCTGAGTATGAAAAAATCAATCTGGAAGACCAGTTTCATAAAAAGAACTGGGGCGAGACTATTTACAGGATGTCTTTCAGATTTAAAAATGCAGCTAAGAGCGATAGCTCATACCTGAAATTTAAATTACTATGACCTTGGAGGGTTAAAAAATGAAAAGCCATTATAAAAAACTTGTTCAGCTTGCAGACAGAGGTGTGGAACTGACACTAAAAAGACAGTGTAAAGATCCCATGGACCGTGAATACGGCGGATATCCTGATATGAGAAAAGGTTTTTCCGAGCATTCAGCAGGGGTTGGTTCTGCACATGCATTGGCTGTGCTTTATTACAATGAAGATTCAACATACCACAGAGATAAACGGCTTCTGGATGCCGCTAATCTTGCTATGGATTATACCCTAAGAGTTCAAAATGATGACGGAACTATTGATTTGGTTGAAACAAATTTCCACTGTGCTGCATCTGCAGGTTTTACGTTGCAGAACTTTGTACCAGGTTATAGAGTTATAAAGAAATATAACCAGCATACTGAAGGCGAAGATGAACTTCAGGCAAAATGCCTTACTTATATAGAAAAAGCTGCAAATGGAATGATGACCGGGGGTTTCCACACTCCAAACCATAGATGGGTTATCGCCTCAGCACTTTCACTTTGTTACAATGAACTTGGAAATGAGGACTTCCTGGCAGAAATTGACCTCTATCTGAATGAAGGCATAGATTGTAACGAAGACGGAGAGTGGACTGAACGTTCTGCCGGAGTTTATAACAAAGTTAATAATGACGGAATGATAATCATGGCAGAAGAGCTTGGCAAATGGGAGCTGCTTGAAGCTGCTCAGCGCAATCTCTATATGATGTTCTCCTATCTTGAACCTGATGACACTATCTGTACAATGAATTCACACCGTCAGGATATTGGCATGAAAATGTATCCGATGAGATATTATGAAAACTATTTAATGACAGCCCATTATCTGAAAAATAAGCACTTTGCATACATGGCCGACCATCTGTTCAACATGGTAAATGATTTTCCAAAAGACAGCGGTCCTCTTAATGCAGGTACTATTCCAAAATGTATCGCAAGATATATGCTCCAAGATTTCCTTCGTAATAACGAACTTGAAAAGGAACCTTATGACTGGACCGAATTTGAAGAATTTTATAAAGATTCCAATATTGTCAGGAAGCGCAAAGGCGATATTATTACTACCATCATGGGGGACAGCCCCATGTTCTGCAAATTCCAAAAAGGACGTAATCAGGTTGCCTTTAGGTTCGCATCATCATTCTTCGGTACAAAAGGACGCTTTACTCCTGATTCACTGGTTGAAATCGAAGGCGGCTACAGGCTTCATTATAGAAGCGACTGGGGTTATGTGCGGCCCCTCGGACGTCCGGATCATCCAACCAAGAACGGCCATACAAATATTGACCACCGAGATACTGCCAACATGCAGGTCTTTGAAGTTAATATAGATATTATGCCTTCAGATGACGGCATGCAGCTGGTTATTGATTCTATGGGAGTTGAAAATCTCCCCTGTAAACTTGAAATGATATTTGAACCCGACGGCTTCTTTGATTCAGCCCAGGCAGAGTTTAAGGCAATTGGAGGTCAGCACATTATGCTCAGATACGGAAAGTTTGATTATATAAAGGGTCATGATATGATTCGTATAGACGGTGCATTTGGAGAAACAAATTACCATACAGATTTAAGAGGTTCTCTACCTGAAGTACCAAATGCATTCACTGTTTATTTCACAGCTTGGTCACCGACAAAACGTATTATCAGTATAAAAGGGATTTAATTCATAATAAAAAAAAGGGATGCATCAGCATCCCTTTTTTTGATGTCTTTATTTCCTTTTGCGGTAGTTGCCTTTTGAATCTTTTTTATTCTGTCTGTCATATGGCTTGCGCCCTGATGATGAAGGTTTAGCAGTGCTTTGTTCCGGTTTTTGGTTCGCTTTTGCAGGTGTCATCTTTATTGTTTTTCCCTTTATTCTCGAGTCGCACATTACATTAAGAACTTCAAGCGCACATTCATGGGGAATATCAACAAATGTTTCTTTATCGTTAATCCGTATTGCACCTATCATTGATCCATGAATTCCGCTTTCCCCGGCGATAGCCCCTACAATGTCACCAGGTCGAATTCCCTGGTCTTTGCCTGCATTGATTAAAAGCCGCACCATACCTGATTCTCCACCCGTATCGGTAATATCTTTCTCACTGAACTTTGGTTCAGGAGCAAGTTCTTTATCCATTGTAATTTTAAACATAGCCGCCGCTATATCAACTGATGAATAGTCTTCTTCCATCAGTTTATCAATAATCTTCATGTAGCCTTCAAGACTGCCTTCTTCTATAATTTCTTTAATTTTCGTTGTCATTTTGTTGTTTTGGACTGCATTTGCATTTGTACCTGAAGGAGTTTTCATATATTCAATGTCAACATTGGTATATCGCTGTATTTCCTCAAGTTCCTTAAGCTGCTTATGGTCTGATACAAAAGTGAAAGCCCGTCCGCTTCTTCCGGCCCTTGCTGTTCTTCCGATGCGGTGCACATAATACTCCTCATCCTGCGGAACATCATAATTGATAACCATTTCAATATCATCAACATCTATGCCCCTGGCTGCTACATCCGTCGCTACGAGAATATCAATTCTTCCGTCCCTGAAACCATTCATTACCCTGTCGCGTACTGTCTGCCGCATTCCGCCGTGAAGTCCTTCTACAATATATCCCCTTTGCTGCATCTGGCTGACCAGTTCGTCAACCATCCTTTTTGTATTACAGAATACAAGGCTCTGCTTAGGATCATGAATATCAATCAGGCTTCCGAGCACTTCGGGTTTTCTGCCATATGATACTTCAACATAAAATTGGTCAACCTCGGGAACCGTCAGCGCATTATGAATTATCTGCACATATTCCGGGTCGTCCTGATAATAGTATGTTATATCCATTATCGCAGTCGGCATGGTTGCAGAAAATAACACAGTCTGCCTCTTTTCAGGAACTCCTTTAAGAATTGTTTCAATATCATCCCTGAATCCCATATTCAACATTTCATCCGCTTCATCCAGAACAACCATTTTCAGCTCACTGAAATCAATTGTCTTTCTTCTCATATGGTCCATGACCCTGCCCGGCGTACCGATAATTATCTGTGCACCCTGTTTCAGTGCCTTTATCTGCCTGTCAATGGGTTGTCCTCCGTATATAGGAATGATTTTGACCCCTTCAATATACTTAGTAACCCTTCTGATTTCGCCGGATGCCTGTATAGCCAGTTCCCTTGTTGGACATAAAACCAGCACCTGCGGTTTTCTGTTTTCCGGATCTATCATTTCAATAGCCGGAATACCAAATGCAATTGTCTTTCCTGTTCCGGTTTTTGAATGACCTGTTACATCCCTGCCATCCATGATTAGCGGTATACAGGCAGTTTGAACTGCCGTAGCTTCTTCAAAACCTATATCTTCTATTGCCCGGAGTATACTCTCGGAAATTTTTAACTCCGTAAATTTCTTTTTTTCCATTATTCTTTCCTTTATTCTTTTTTGCTTCTTTGTTATATATAGATAAGTTAATTATATGCTATCCTTACAATTAGGCTGACACATCATAACACAAGTTGTTCTATTTTCAAAATTATTTTTCAGATTCTATCCACTCATATATTTTAAGGAGAGCTTTTTGAATGTCATCAACGACATAGTCGGCTTTAGTTGCCGCCAATTCCTCGTATGAAAAGGCTGTTGTTATCCCTATGCAGGCCATACCGGCCGCCTTAGCTGCAGCTATTCCGCTTTTTGCGTCTTCAAGGACAATACAGTCAGCCGGGTTTACTCCCATATTTTGTGCTGCTTTCAAGAATATCTCGGGATCGGGTTTCTTCCTGCTGACATCACTGCCGGTTATAAATGTATTAAAGAAATCTTCT
>Ga0233412_10000213_pt1 | contig 34491 bp, 44 predicted proteins | sample Na_anoxic_4_MG_FD_180667 | JGI IMG/M metagenome (GOLD analysis project Ga0233412, IMG submission 180667) | Seawater microbial communities from Saanich Inlet, British Columbia, Canada - Na_anoxic_4_MG | ecosystem: Environmental > Aquatic > Marine > Inlet | place: Canada: British Columbia... | reverse complement strand
TATCACATATAGGAAACCACATGTGTAAATTAATATCCCAATAATATATATCATGAGTATTAGTATTGATGTGTAATGCGGGTCTTGATTCATCTGGTGGTGAATCATTTGGAATATTATCTGATATAAATATATTATTTGAATTGATATCTATACATAATGTTCCCGCATCTCCTTCTATAGTAATACCTCCATCACTTTTGAGAGTAAGTTTACTATCTGTTGTAATTGGTAAACATTCAGAAGGATTTATTGTATCATCTGTTAAAATTGTAAATAATTTGCTTTTCATATCAGAATTATTTTCAACTATATCGTTTAATGTTTTAATTTTACATTGTAAATTATTTACACATCTTAAAATATCATTGGTGCCTTGTAATTGATAAAAATTATTACTCATTATATATAATATTATATATAATAATATATTAAAAAATTAATATTTTAACTATTGAAAAAATCTAAAAATTTGAATCGTATTTTTAATAAATATTTTTTATAAAATTAATTATATAATGTCAACCAATACAGAAGAACATAATTACCTCCATCTTCTCCAAAATATTCTCAATCACGGTGAAAAACGTGGCGATAGAACAGGTACAGGTGTTCTCTCAACTTTTGGTGAAAGTCTGAGATTTAGCCTCCGTGATGGCGCTATCCCGGTTTTAACAACCAAAAGAGTTTATTGGAAAGGTGTAGTTGAAGAATTAATCTTCTTTATTAAAGGTTTAACCGATAATAAATACCTTCAAGAAAGAAATGTACATATTTGGGACGGGAATACCCGTCGTGAATATTTAGATAAAAATGGTCTTTCTCATCTTGAAGAAGACGATATGGGTAGCATATATGGATTTAATTGGCGCCATTTTGGTGCTGAGTACAAAGATTGTCATACCGATTATACAGGAAAAGGTGTAGATCAATTAGCAAAAGCTATTAATCTTATTAAAACTAATCCCACTTGTAGAAGGATTGTTATTAGTGCGTGGGATCCAACTGTTTTAGATAAAGCATGTCTCTATCCTTGTCATATTTTGTTCCAATTTTATGTTAATGTGGAAAAAGGTGAACTAAGTTGTCAAATGTACCAGCGTTCAGTAGATTGTTTTTTAGGATTACCATTTAACATCACATCTTATGCTTTATTGACGCATATAGTGGCAGATATTTGTGGGTTGAAAACGGGAGATTTGGTAATGGTATTAGGTGATACACATATTTACAGTAATCATATAGAACAGTGTCAGAAACAGTTGACAAGAGATCCAAGAAGTTTTCCTAAATTGAATATTAAAAATCATCATGAGAAGCCAGAAGATTATGAATTTGATGATTTTGAATTAGTTGGATATGAACCATATCCAGGTATTAAAGCGCCTATGGCAACATAAAATTTTTTATTTATAAAAAAATTGATAAATATATTTTAATTAAGAATAAAATTAAAATAAAAATGGCTCAAAAAGAAGAAGAGAATACTTACTGCAAGTGCAATAAATGTGGGGAAAACACCCGATATCTTGCTAAACTAAATACGGATACTGCGTACAAGCTCGCATATTGCACTAATTGTAAAGATCCCGGTCCGTATAGTGTTTTACATGAAAAATGCAACGAAAACAGGGAAAGGGAAAATTAATTTCCCTATTTTTTATACATAAAAAATCTATTATAATCTATAATTGCTACTTACAGTAAATATCAATATAAAATTTTTATTTAAATTTTCAATGGTGTAAAAAAATTGAAAAAATATAATCAATACAATTAATTATATATTTATAATGTTTTCTTACCAAGAAATAAACAATACCCCTTCCAGAAGGGAAAGGAGAAATAAAGAAAGATATCTGCGTAGAAAGATGAAACGGCGTCTGAATGCGCAGATATGGTATTGGGAGGACCAATTGAAAAAAATTGGGTACATCCAACGTGGAAGAGAAATTGAAGCAGGTGTTGGGCATTTTAGTAAAGAATGCCGCAAGTCTGGGTGTAAAAAACTCGTTGAATTTTATCATCCATTTCTATTTACTAATTACTGTTATTGTCATACAGTTTTAGACTTTCAAAAAAAAAAAGGTTTACTACTGAAGAATGGGTGGGAAGAAGTAACTTTTACTAAAACCACCATAAAGCAAAAAACTTACATTAATCGGAAATGGATAGAGAAATTCATCCGGACAATAGAGCCTTGTTTTGGGAAATCGTGTAAAGATCCTTTGATTGACGATCCAAAAATTGGTTTTGTCCAGAAAGAGAATCCTACAGAAAAATTCTGTTTCAATTGTGCCCATCGGAAACAAAGCCTACTCTCTTAAAAAAGATCAATTCCAAGATCTATTATAATCTATTATATTCTAAAAAATTATATTTAATATCTTCTTTAATATAATCTAAACTTTTACTTGTTAATTTATAAACTTCTTCATCTATCTCTGGAAAAAATCTATCACAATTAAAATCTTTATTTATCCTTGTAATATATAATTTCTGACATTCTTTACGATCAATGGCATCACGATACAACATTTCACCACCAATCACAAATATTTCATTAATATTAACCATTTCTTTCACGGAGTTTAAAGCTTGATTTAAATTGCGACAAATATGATCACAACTATCTACAGTTTGCGATGAGACTACAATATTAATACGATTCTTTAGAGGTCTATAATTTTTAGGAATACTTTCCCAAGTTATTCTACCCATAATTACAACATTTCTCCCGTTTTTACCATCACCAGTACTAACAGATTGGAAATAGCGGAGATCTTCAGGAAGATGCCAAGGAATATCATTATTTTTACCGATACCGTTTTCTTTGTCAATTGCTGCAATCATAGAAAAGTTCATTTATAATTATTATTAATATAATACGTTTTTATATACATTTTTTCATTTTTTTTTGTAAATTTATAATTAAAATTGATTTTATATATTGTTATAAATAATGAAAAATTAAATATCAATAAAAATCATTTACAAATATTTTATATATGTTTATCATATATTATGCACTATTATAATTATCAAGTTTATGATCAAGCAGAACAACAGTTTAAAAGAAATAGACATCCAAATAATTTAGGGTTTGGATATGATAATGAATTTAAAGATGTACGTATTGATAAAATAGATGGGCGATTGTTAGATAATATTGTAGAATATAATAAAAATTTAACACCAGATGAAATAAATGGGACTAATGTTAATAATATTCTTAAATATGATAATTTGATGACATTAAGTGAATTTGATAAAATGTTAATTTCTAAACAGTATGAAAAATTGTATGGTAAAACAAGAGATGCTAATATTATTCAACAAGAAGAATATGAGAACAATAAATTCATGAATTTATCTTTGAATGAAATTGCATATAAATTTACCAATACAATGGCTGAATTAATAGATGAAATACCTAAAGCATACGTACAAGATAACCTCAATTTAGAGATGTTTATTAAAGATGATAGACTCATCTATGTAGGAATATTTTTTATTTTATTAGGATTTTTTCTTTATTTTATAAATGTTAGTTCTTAATATTAAGTTTATATAAATTTACATAAATGAAATTAATTGACCAGATTCTGCTGATTTTTTAAATATTGTATATAAATAATAAGACTCAATATTTTTATTATTTACATTAAAATTACGATGATCTAAGTATTGACAAATTTTACTCAATGTGTTCAATATATCGTATGATTCACCAGGAGTAATATAGCCATCGCTATCACTATGATTTACAAAAATATGGAGTCCATTTAATCCAAATTCTCGCAAAAGATCTGTATCTGAATCAATAATAACAGAATAATTGAGTAAAGAAAATGGTGGATGTCCCACACACCATTCTTCTAACATTTTAATCAAGTTATTACAACGATCAATTTTCATAGTGATTTCGTAAATTACTTCTGTTTCATTTTCATCAAGAGAGTTAATATTACACTCATCTGATTGTAAAAAATCTTTTAGATACTGAATGCTGGCTAAAGTCCAATTTTTACGCAATTCATGTACATATGTGTATGAACCAACTCTTTCTGAATAATCGTCACAAAATAGATCTAAACCCATAATTTATTATATTTATTATACATTTGTTTTTACATATAATAAATATAATAATCAATTTTTTTATAGCATTATATACACTATTTATTTTTGTGAAAACAAGTATAATGTATAATGTATAAATAGTATATAAATAAATTATCATAGATATAATTATAGATGAAAGTTTTTACAATAGATTTAGATAAAGAACCAGAAAATAGATGGGAAGAAGTTATTTGGTATTATAAAGATGAAATTTTAAAAATCTTAAAACAAAGTGAAATTATATTATGCAATGGCAATGATAGTCTTTATTGGGGTGCATCTAAATTTTTATCTCTTTTAGCAAATATAGGATTCGTATATTATTATGAAGAACTGAAAGGAATAGCTAAAATATTGAATGTTACTATTGGAGAAGTAATTATGCTACAATTAGCATATGAATTTAATATCTGTTGTACATCCATTTTAAAAAAAAAAGATGATGGAGTCTATCATTTTAGAACTATGGAATGGAATATTTCAGAATCAAAACCTGTCACTATTAATGTTAATTTTGTTCGCAATGGTAAAATAGTCTTCGGTGCTACAACATGGGCAGGATATATTGGGATTTTAACTGGTATGAAACCAAATCAGTTTGGGATATCCGTTAATTATAGAAACTCAAATGAAAGTTATTTGAATAATGTATACCATGCCTTGAAATCAGCGTGGCCTGTAAGTTTTTTAGTAAGACATGTTTTAACAAATTGCGATGATTATGAGGAAGCTAAATTTGTTTTAGAAGAAGCTGAAATTATTTCACCAACATATTTTATTTTAAGTGGTAAAAATGATGGATGTTTAATTACCAGAAATAGAATTAACAGAATGAAACCATTAAATTTAGTAAATCATAATGAAATTGTACAAACTAACATAGATCATTGGTCAAATGATCCACGAGAAAATATAGAAAATAGTATTGAAAGAAGAGAATATGCATATGAATGGATAAATGATTTAGATATAGATATGGATGATTTATGGGATTTAATGAATCAAGAACCAATTTTGGTGAAAAATACAATATATGCCACCGGAATGTGTGTCGCATATAATTATTATGAATCAAAATTATATTAATTTTGTTTTTCCTATTTCTTTCCATTTTTCATCTATATTTTCAATTTGTTCTAAATTTTGTTTTTCCTATTTCTTTCCATTTTTCATCTATATTTTCAATTTCTCTTTTATTATCTCTTTTTATAGCTGCCAATAATTTTGTAGCATTATTTTTAGCGTACTTATTTCCACGTGTCATTATAATATCATAACTTTTCATCATTTCTTCTTTAGGATTTACCCCCCCCCTTAATTTTTTAACAGCTTTCTTAGTTGTTTTTTTAGGACTTGCTTTCTTAGTTGCTTTCTTAGTTACTTTCTTAGGACTTACTTTCTTAGTTACTTTCTTAGTTGCTTTCTTAGGACTTGCTTTCTTAGTTGCTTTTTTAGGACTTGCTTTCTTAGTTGCTTTTTTAGGACTTGCTTTCTTAGTTACTTTTTTAGGACTTGCTTTCTTAGTTGCTTTTTTAGGACTTGCTTTTTTAGTAAATTCATTTGCATTGTCAAATTCATTTGCATTGTCAAATTCATTTGCATTTAAAAAGTGTGCTGGTGTTTTTTTTTCTATAAATAAATGTGGTCTATCATCTAAATTTCTCATTAAATTATGAGTGTTAGATTTAGTCAATAAATGCATAATTCTATCTTCAGGTAAAACATAATTTTTTTGTGCAACACGTCCATATTTATTTGCTACAGTTTGCCTAACATATGATCTACCTTGTTTACTTACACCACTAATATTTACTAAATTTTTATCTGTTTTATTAGTTCTTGAAAATTTTGTAACAAGAGAGCCATTATTATTTCTGTCTTGCATAATACTTAATTCTGACGCAGCGGAATACATTATACTATAATATTATATAATTTTTTAGCAATATTTTAATATAATAAATAGATATATGAGTATCATAATTGATAGATTATTTACTGAACCAAAAGTATATGATGGATTCCAAAATAATGAACAGTTTTATAAAAATTATACCATCAAAAAATACATCAATGTGTCAAACTTTTTTCCCGCAATTATTTCAATGATCATTTTACGATTACTCAATGTTTCTACATATATTGTAATTACGATTGCCCTAATAGTATATCTTTACACTACATATATAAATATAATGGAAATACATAAGAAAGTTGATTTTTTAAATTCTATTATTTATGATGGCAATGAAGAACCTTTTGAAAATGAGTCATTTTTAGAATTAGATCCAAAAATAGTTGATTTTTATTATAAAAATAGATGGTATATAGATTATAATTTAACTTCATATAGAAAATCTCTGGAAGCATCTAATAATCTTTTAAGAATTACACATAATTTAAAAAATAATTTAATGAGAGATCCGGAACAACTTTATGAAAATGCTTATATAGAATATAAAGAAGCATTAAACAATTTACATTCGTCTATTTATAAAATGATCAGTCAAACTGTTAATGATGATATTTTTAATGACAATTTAACAATTTTAAAAACTTTATTACACAAACATATATTTGAACTTCAGAAATATGTTATTAAATGTGGTTATAATAAATATAATATCAATATTTCATCAATTATTAATCCAACAAATATAGAATATAAAGATGATACTAAAACTAAAACATATTCACCACATTATTCATTTTTTTAGACCCTTGAAGATTTCAAATGCCGGTTTTCACCAGTAAAAAATTTCAACAAGGTTTGACTCGGTGAAGCAATAGTTGTTTGTCAACATTTTTCAGAGTTCTATCTGATTGTTATTTTATTCTAACCAGAATCCACCTTTAATTTATAAAAAATATTTCGATATTATAACATTTTAATATCCGCCCAAAATTCACCCAGAATAAAATTTGTATTTCAAAATGTTATTATATATCTGCCCATAATCCGCCCAGAATTCACCCAGAATTCACCCAGAATAAAATTTGTATTTCAAAATGTTATTATATATCTGCCCATAATCCGCCCAGAATTCACCCAGAATTCACCCAGAATAAAATTTGTATTTCAAAATGTTATTATATATCTGCCATAATCCGCCCAAAAATTAACCTGTAATTTGTAAAATAATAAACAAAACAACAAACAAAATAAAATTAGTAGTGAAAAAATAAGATGTAGCAAATTTAATGAAAAATCAAAAGAATGTAAAAAAGAAAATTGTTGGTATAATTATGACACAAAAAAATGTAATGTACATTATAAAAAATTATGATTTAGAGGTAAATGTATATAATTTTGTTCTTATAATTTTATCATCTACTTTTAGTCTATAATCTTCGCTTGTTATCTTATATTTTTCTTTTGTTAATTGTTTTATTATAGATAACCAAGGTCTTTTTATTCTATATGGCTCTCCAACTGCTTTAATATTATTATATGAAAAATATTTTCTAATTATGGGTATCAAAGATAATAATTCATTCTGTTTTTCTATATCATTATCTAATTCATATAATGTTATTGTATTTGTTTCATTTAATGATAATATATCCATTATCTTATCTATAATTTCATTCTGTTCTTTTTTATATACCTCTTTTTTAGTTCTCATACTTAAAATTAAGCTAATAATTTTAAGTATTTTTATAGATTGTTCATTTTCATATCTATCAATCCATCTTTTAAGACTTCTTTCCGAACATCTAAATATTCTACAAGTTTCAGCATATGTAGTATCATAATCTAAATAATATTTGACAGCACTAATTTTATAATCTTCACTCTTTCTTTTAGGCATTTTATAATATAATAATATAATAAAAAACCGGCATTTGAAATCTTCAAGGGTGTAAATTTAAAAAATATTTTAATTTATTTAATTGTTATTTTACTGTTATTTCCAGTGCTGTTGTTATTTCCAGTGCTGTTGTTATTAGTTTTACTGTTATTTCCAGTCCTGTTTTTATTTTTATTTCCAGTGCTGTTTTTATTCTTTAAATTACCATATTCTAACTTATATTTTTGTAATTCAGATTCACATTCAGCTAATTTTGTTTTATTGTTATTTCCATTGTTACCACCTCTCATTTTTCTGGGTGATTTCTTAACCTTTCTGGGTGATTTCTTAACCTTTCTGGGTGATTTCTTAACCTTTCTGGGTGATTTCTTAACCTTTCTGGGTGATTTCTTAACCTTTCTGGGTGATTTCTTAACAACTTTTCTGGGAGATTTAGATTTTCTTGCCTTTCTGGGTGATTTAGATTTCTTAGCCTTTCTGGGTGATTTAGATTTCTTAGCCTTTCTGGGAGATTTAGATTTTCTTGCCTTTCTGGGAGATTTAGATTTTCTTGCCTTTCTGGGAGATTTAGATAATTCATGAAGACCTAAAAGACCCGCTAAAGTTACTGCACTTGCTGTTCCTTGGGGCATAGCTGCACTTGCTAAAAGATTACCACCTTTTTTACCACCTCGTTTTCTACCTCCTGCTTGTCCTCCAACAGTTGCATAACTTTCAGCCGATGCTTCATATAAGTCGTTTCCTAATGAGAAACCATCTACTGGTTTACCACATAAAGCTGAATCAATATCTGCGGAACTCATTGATTGATTAACAGCATCATAATCCATGGATTTGTTAAATGCGCGGAATTCTGCTTCAGTTTGAAGAGGTGTGTTAACTGGACCCGCAGAGTATTGAGAGAATCCCCAATCGCTACCACCACCGCTTTGAGTTCTACCAGATAATTGACCTAATTTTTGATTATATTCAGCTTTAGATGTGTTCATTTTACTTGAAACAGATATATGTTTTCCACCTGCTTGACTGACCTTAAGTCCGCGACCGTATGGACCAGACATAGGAGCATTGTTAGCAGTAAAATGGGGATAGTCACCATTGTACCAATTTTTGGGCATACCTGTAGCACCACCTTTCATTTTTTTTCTACCATTACTTTTTTTTCTTGGCATATTTTTATATTATATAACTATATTTTTTTATAAAATCTATTTAAAAAATAAAGAATATTAATTAATATAAATATGGATATCCTTGAAATTACACGCGCAATTGTTTCTCAACCTCCAAAAGAATCTAATTCTATACAACTTGATTTTAGTGATGTTGATCATGATATTTCTTCTAAAGAATTATTTGAAACTTTATTAATGATGTTTACAGAAGCAATGAAGATTTTACATGGAGATAGTAATGGAAGAGTTAATTTAGGAAATGTGACACATGAAGATTTTAATAAAATAAACGAATATTTCCATAGTTTTGGTTTTAATGTAAATTATAATATTCGTCCTTTAAATGAAATAGAACAACCAGACTATAAAGAAAAAAAAGAGTTAAAAGATCATTATATGAGACTTAGAAGTAATAATATAATGTATGTTATTTCTTTTGATTTTTATATTGCAAATACTACTTGTAAATAATTACATCTTAAATATTATATCTTAAATATTATATAGAATGATTGTTTATTTAGCATGGGGATCATTATATTGGAATCCAGAAGATTTACCAATTAAAAATTGGAAAACTACTAATATAAAATTTCCTTTAGAATTTTCCAGAGTATCTGACCAAGGTAAGGGAAGATTAACATTAGTAATTGATGAAAAAAATGGGACTAACAATAAAATATGGTATTCTGAAACAAATCTAAAAAATATTAATTTGGCAATTAATGCTTTAAAAAAACGCGAAAAAACTCTTAAAAGTAATATTGCATATATTAATTTAAAATCAAAAAAAGAAAGAGTAATTAATACACCTAAATATATCGTTACAATGATAAAAGAATGGGCAAATAAAAATAATATTGATACAGTAATTTGGACAGATTTAACTTCAAATTGGGAAAATATAATGGAAACTAAATACAGTCCACAATCTGCTTATAAGTATTTTATTGAATCTAATTTAAATGTTAGACTTGAAATTTTAAAATATATTTATAAAGCTAAAAATTTAGGTGGTATTAATACTAAATTCTCAACATATTTCTTTAAACAATTGAATAAATAATTAAGTTTTATTTCTTGTGTTTCTTGTGTTTCTTGTGTTTATGGTGTTTGTTGTGTTTGATTCATCTTTTTGATATTGATAAAATTGGCTTACATTTTCCCAATTAATCATTAATAAATCACCATCATATTCATATGCATAATTATTTTCTAATTTAGTAATATATGTTATTTTACTAAAGACTGATTCATATAATGATATAATGGTATCATATGAATCTTTGGGTAAATTGTTTTTATGTCTTTCTGCATACTTATATGAAAACTCCACATATCTAATATATATTAAATAATAATCATTTTTATCAACTATATAATATTTTTGTTTGGTTAATTCTTCTGGAATATTTTTACTCATATCATAAATAATACCTATACTAATTGTTTTATTATCAGTATTATCTATACAGTCAAACGGATTAAAACACCATATGTGATTATCAAAAGCTTGATGAATATCTTTTCTTAAAGAAATGCCATTAGATATATGAAATTTCAAATATTTATTATTATTTTTTTCACATATAGCTTTATCAATAATATGTGCAGCATCTAATCCAGTTGTTGCATTAGTAATAATACATCGTTGATATTTTGAATTTTTAATATGATTTGCAAAAACGGTTTGTGAAGTAATCATGATTAAATTATTTAATAAAATTAATTACATATTATAATTCATTTTTTTAATAATATATTGTGATTTAGTAATAGTCTAAACCTTATTATATACTATTTATTTTAGGATATACAATGAATACATACCAAATATATAATTCGCGTATCTTTTACAAATCTTATATTAGATGATTTACATCTATCACATACAATATACTCTTTAATATACTTTTTTAATATATTTTCTATCTGATTCTGATAATATTTTCCATCAATATTTATACCACCGATTCTATCAATACTCCCATCACAATTTAATTCTGCAAATAAAAAGCTTTTCACTTGCTCTCTATCTATATCAAGTGTTTTACAAATTTTTGAAAAATTAGAAAAATAAGTTTTTTTATTATTTCTACTAATTATAGGTGTTTTGATTTTTAGATATTTAGGTTTACTTAATTCTTTAATATAACCATAAATTTTATCTAAAATATAATCATAATTATGATCTGTTTTTTCAAGCATTTATAGAATTATGATATATACACTCAATATATTATAATTCAATTTTTATTTTAACCTATAAAAAGGTGACTTTACACGTACAAAAAAATCTAAATTATTTGTAGATAAAAAATTAATCAAATGTTACCACTATTTTAACATCATGTTTATTTACTGTTTTAGTAGCTGAAATTGATAATTCTTGTCTCTTACGTCTTTCCTTTTTACCACTATTATTCTCTGTTGTATTCTTTTTATAAAGATGTTTAATAGAATTATTCATATCAGACTCAATCACATTAATATTATTTTCTACATATTCTAAAATATTATTCTCAATTGCCCACCTAAAAAAGTTTAATTGACCAACAGTCGTTACAATTTCATTATTATCATGATCATAAAATGATATTCTTTCACGACGACAAAAAGGATCAAATTGCTTTTTAGAATAAGCTTTTAATTGAGACTTATAATCAATAAAAACAATAAATTTTTTCAAATTACCATCAGAACTAATAATATCATATGATGTATTATTTTTTTTAGAATAATTAGTAACATACCAATCTAAAATTCTTAGTGAAATTTGAGATTTACCATTAATAATATTGAGCATTTTATTTAAATTTTTTTTAATTTTAAAGAATTGTGTCAGCGACACCATTAACAAATCTTGCTTAGAACTCATAAATACAATGCTAATTTAATATATATTAAATATGTTTATACTTCTTTAAATATATTTAACGCATATGATAATAAAAAGTAGTATATGTAGTGTAATTAAAAATTTAATTAAAAATTAATTAATTTTTTATATATGATATAGAGCGATTGGAATTATAAAAATTTTTATTAATTTTTAACTAATAAATCAATTTATAAAAAATGAAAAAGAAATTTATATATAAATATTATTCTTTTTATTATGTCAGATTTAAAAGCTGAAACAGATCCAATAGATCCAACAGATGATGTTGTACCACTTACAGTATATACTGTAAATTTCTGGGATATTGAACCAGAAAAAACACATTTTTTTAATCCGAAATATGATGGGGACAATTGTCAATTAGGTTTATCATTAATTGTAAATCCAAATGAAACAAGCGTTCTTCGTTTTCGTCCTAAACCAACCGGAAATGCTTACTTGGATGCAATGAGAAACGAATGGTATCCTCTTTTTGTTAATTACAAAACATATTTATGTATTAAGACTGAAACAAGAGCTGAAATTGAAGCTGAAACAAGAGCTGAAATTGAAGCTGAAATTGAAGCTGAAAATCCAATTGTAGTTAATAGAGAATCAAGCAAAGAGGAGACCAATAATTTTTCATCTTGTATTAATCTCACAGCAAGGGATAGTAATTACGTAGAATTGAGCAACTCAAAACGTCAAATTCGATCAAAATTAATTCACAGGGAGAAAAAAATGAAACGCGATACAAAGGTTACTTCGCGGAATAATTTTTGGCAGAATTTTCAAGAACCTGAACAACCAATTTCAGTTGGTAAAAAGTTCTTGTGTGGAAAATGCTCCTATTGTGAAAAAAATGATGATTGGAATCACTTATATATTAATGAGTGTTCTGATGATGATTCCTATGATAATTGGGATGATTGGGATGATAAATGGGATGATAAATGGGATGATTGGGATGATTATTATTGATTAAAAATTATAAAAATTATAAAAATTTATAAAATATGAGTTAAACTTTAATATTTATTTTAACCCCATTAATAATCAATTCCAAACCATTATTTAAATTAATATTTCCACCATTACCACCACTATTGACATTACTATTAGTAATATATTGTTGACAATTGATATTCATGGTTTCGGTATTATTAACTGTAGATGTAGTGGGATCAATACACATCATCTTATGATAATTATCCTTTTGAATTTGAAATACATCTTTTGTAGTGATATTTTTTCTCTCTGAAAGAGGTTTAATCACCTTGTAGTCAAGATAACTCGTCTTAAATCTATCACAACTGGGACATAATGCTTGTAAGTTATATTCTGAATTAGTACCACCTAAAAATAGTGGTACTACATGATCAACAATAAAGATATCTGATAACAGATTTCCACAAAAATTACAACACCATTTCTGACGCGCACAAATTTTATTTTTAGTAACCACTGAGAATTTAACTCTCTTATTAGCTGCAGTGGCTGAAATATTTATCTTTTGTTTTTTAATTTTGACAGGTTTTGGCTTTGGTGTATATGGATTCTTTAAAATATTTAAAAAAGCTTGTTCCTTCCTATGTTTTAAAGCTTCTGTATCATACATTTTAGCGGCTTCAATTTCATCAATAAATGGTCCGAAAACACGTTGTTGATTATTAACAGTCATTTTGGTAATCCACCCATTATTAGTTCTATATACACCAACGTATTTAGATTGTTTATGATGTTTCTTACTTGTCAAATGACTTTTAGGCATTATATAAATAATTGATTAATATATATATTAATTATTAATCAAATTTTTTTTATACACCTTTGGATATTTAAAACGCCGATTTAATTAAAAATTGAATTATTAATTTATATTTTGTTTATAGTTATTAAACAAAATGGATTCAATTATTTTACAAGATAAATTTAACTCTGTATTGCCTATCAATGGTGATAAATGTAAAGATATTTTAAAGCAAATTGATTCAAACTATAGAGAAAATAATATTTATACAAATGAATGTATATACATAGGACATTGTGAAATAGTTGATTATGAAACGGGTTTTAAGGCGAAATCAAGACCAAAAGTAGGTAAATCCCGATATCTAACGGCTTTAAATAGAGGAAGAAGTCAGGGAGGTTGCGACTGGATATTTGATTACATATATTTTGTTCCAAAAGAAAAAAATTACTCTGAATTAGAAACATTAATACATAAAGAATTAAAGAAATATAATTTGAATAAAGATAATCATAGAGAATTATATGATTTATCTATTGAAGAAACAATAGATAAAGTAAAATATATTATTGAAAATTCGGTGTTTTAAATGTCCAAAGGTGTAAAAAAAAATAAATAATTACAATGAGCGAATCATTGAAAAACAACAAGGTAATAAACCCTCTAATTTGGATGTAAAATCCCAAGATATCCCCAATCTATCTAATGATACAGTTTCCGAGGTTGGGCAGATTGTGGATAATAAAGAAAGTGAGTTACTTACTGATAGTGAACTTGCGGATGACGCGTATATTTACGATAAAGAAACAGATGATTATTATCGAGATCGGGAGGATGAAGGATCGTAAATAACTCACTTGAAAAATTTTTATAAAAAAAATGAAGGTATTTTTTTATAAAAAAAAATAAATAATTACAATGAACGAATCATTGAAACAGGACAAGGGTGAAAAGCCCTCTAATGGTGGAGAATACGCTTTTAATACTAAAAATACTAATTTATGGTATGATGGTATAGAAAAACAACTGCAAAGAGAAGCAGAAAGTGTAAAATACCAAGATATCCCCAAACTATCGAATGATACAGTTTTCGAGGTTGGGCAGAAAAAAAGTGAGCTCCTTACTGAACGTGAACTTGCGCATGACGCGTATATTTACGATAAAGGAACAGATGATTATTATCTAAGATCGGATGATGAAGGATCGTAAATAACTCACTTGAAAAATTTTTTTTATAAAAAAATGAAGGTATTTTTTTATAAAATGAAATAAATGATTACATGTCTTCAACACAGACACAACAAAAGGGTGAAAAGCCCTCTAAATTGGATGCAGAAATCCCTGTTCAGAATTCACATATTAATAAATGGAATCTTGATATAGACGAACAACTGCGAACAGATCCAAAAGGTAAAAAGGGTGTAAACTTATCTGCATATAAGGATGCAATAATCCCTAATCTGAATCCAGAACTTGTGAAACAATGGCAGGAAAACAGATCTCCCATTGATGAATGGAATGAGAAGTTAGAATGGCAAATGCACTGGAAACGGCAGGGGGAGCATGCAGAAGAGTCCTGAGAGGAACTGTATGAAAAATATAGGTTAATATGAAGGTTACTCTTTTTTCACCTATTATAAAATAAATAAAGTAATCAAATAGCGGGTGAAAAGCCTCTAAATGATAAACTCTTGATCAAATATATAGTAATATTTATAATAAAATTTTTATAAAAAATTGATAGTCTATTAACCATTATATAATAAATTATCTCTACCATGTTAACCCAAGATATGATGATTTTTCTGCTTAAGCAGATGTTAACAATTGTTAGTAAACACCAATTGACGGACAATCATATTCTACTTTGTGATTGCATCGATGAGGCATTGGAAAGGAGTAAAATAGAAACTCTTTCTAATGATTCTATGGAGAAGTTCAGAAATGAATTGCACGAGATCAACAGCTTCTACGAAAAACAAGAAAAGCAGATAAAAGCTCTCAAAACATCTCTTCAACAGCAACAGAAGAGAGCTGACGCGGATGAGGAACTCGAGTCAGTGGTTCAAATAAGTGCTGCTGTTGCTTATGCAAGTAGGGGAAAAGCGGTGGATGAGATGTTAGAAGAAAGATTGGCTAAGTTGAAAGATTCGGATGAGGATCTCCAACGCCGCTTAGATGCTCTAAAAGATAAGTAGGGTAAAATTATAAATGGGACCTCATATGAGGAACAGGATAGCTTTGATAATATTTGAATCCATCTCTGTATGGTCGACGATATCTATCTCTTCTGTAAAAATAAAGGGGATCTCTACCACTATTGATATAATTGTAAGGTTTAAGGGTATAATCTTGCCATGTTTCTACTGCAAATTTGGAATTCATAAGGATAATGACAATAATAAGTAAAACAAAAGGTATTAAAAAGTTCATTTCTATAAAATAAGTGGATATATTTTTAGCAGAAAACTATTTAAAAAAAAATAATTATAATAATATAAACAAATGAAAAAAAACACCTTTTTTAAAAATATTACGAATGACTCTACTATTATAGATATTGATGACAACTCTTCTATGGAGAATAAAGAATCAAAATATATTTATTATCCATCTCCTCAAAGAAACAACTCACAGAGAAACAACTCACAAAATATTAATGTTAATGTTAATAAATTTTCAAAATTACCTCCTTTACCAAAGGTAGTAAATACACCAAAAATTGGAAATGTTCCTAAAGTAGAAAATAATTCTCCTGTAAATAAACCAATTGTTAAAGAAATTAAGAGTGAAATAGAAAAAAATATAGTTGAAAAAGTGGAAAAAAAATCTCCTGTTAAAGTAGAGATGACAAAATCAAAAAATGTTAAAACTGAAACTAAAACTGAAACTAAAACTGAAACTAAAACTAAAGTAGAGTCTCAAGAAAAATCTCAAGAAGTAATTGAGAAAAATAAAATTGAATATACTGAAGAAGATTTATTATTTAATCTTAAAATTATTTCTGAACTTAATATTTCTGATAAATTATCATATGATGATAAACTCTTCAGTATTGATAATCCAACATATACACAAGGTTTATCCAGATGGTGGTATGGAGAAGATAGAGCTAAAACATTAGAAAAATTAAATAATATTATTGATGCTACATTTAAATATATGGATAATACATTTACAAATAAAGTAAATTTAATAGGATCTAAAAATATTGATGAGGGTATTTTATATGAAAATAATTCACAAGTTATGCAAAAATTTTATGCAACTTTATTAGAAACTATTAAAGGTTTAGAAAAATTAAAAAATACTTATATTCATGATAAGTCAATGACTACGGGATTGAATCTTTTGATTGAAAGAATTAGAAGACGTACGGTTAAAATTGATGAAATTTCAAGAATTGTACCTCATTCAAATTTACATTAATTTATAATAATTTATAATAATTATAAATAAAAATGTAGTTATAAGATATAATGAGTAATCTTAATATCTTATTATTAATTATATTTTTATTATTGCTTATCTTAATTGCGATTGTTTTAATTGCACAATATCAATATATGATACAAAAATCAACAGTTGTTCAACCTGCTGGTTGTTTAGGAACAAGATGGGGATGTTGTTCCGATGGTATTACAGTCAAAGAAGATGAAGATGGTACAAATTGTGCAGATTATGAGATGTATTTAAGACCTCCAGAGGTTCCAACAATTGCAATGGATGTTCAACCACCACAGGTACCAGTCTTACCAACTGAATTGCAGAAACCGATGACACCTCTTAAACCAGCTATGCAACCATTAGAAAAACCAATGATACCTCTTAAACCAGCTATGCAACCATTAGAAAAACCAATGACACCTCTTAAACTAGCTATGCAACCATTAGAAAAACCAATGACACCTCTTAAACCACCTAAAGGTAATGAAAAATTTACAAATTATGCATTTATATAATTTTTATAATTAAATTTTTTTCTATAAAAAGTTTATATGAAAAAAGGTTCTCATCTTCTTCATAAATTATTGGAACTCAGAAATCAAATGAAACTCTATCACTGGCAAACTGAACAACATAGTCGTCATATTGCTGCGGATAAATTCCTTGATAAAGCAGAAGATATTATTGATAGTATTATTGAAGCTTATCAAGGAAAATATAAGACTATTGATTTAGATAAAAATAACAAAGAAATCAAATTACACAATATTAAAGATAAAGATATAGAAAAATATCTTAAAACTATTCGTGATTTCTTAGTTAAAGAATATGAAGAATATATTGATAAAGACGAAGATACTGATTTACTTAATTTAAGAGATGAATTGATTGCAAACATAAATATAACTTTATATTTATTTAGTCAAAAATAACAAAGTATTCAAAATAAAGTGAATTATTATCTAATTTAGTAATATGAAAGATACTAAAATGTATTTAATATTTTATTAAGATAATACAAAAAATATTCAACTTCTTCTTCTGTAATTATTAAAGGAGGTATTATTCTTAAAGAATTTTCACCACAATTTAACAAAATTAAATTATGATCTATCCCTTTTTTAATTATATCATTCACATCTATACTTTTATTTATATCTGCCGCTATAAATAAACCATACTGTCTAACATTATCTATATTTTTATTTTTTAATAAACCTAACTTTATTTTTTTTCCCATAATATTTGCATTATCTAATAAATTATCTTCTTCAATAGTTTCAATTGTTGCATTACATGCAGCTGTTGCAATTGCATTTCCATTATATGTACCACCTAAAGAATTTTTACTCATTTTGTTAAAAATAGTAGAACTACCACTAACACCTGCTATAGGAAAACCACTACCAATACCCTTGGCAAATGTCATTAAATCAGGTTTAAAATTAATATAATCTGAAGCCCACCATTTACCTGTTCTACCACTACCACATTGAACTTCGTCAAAAATTAACATAATATTATATTCAGTACATATTTGTCTAACATGTTTTATAAAATTCATTGGTATTTCATAAATACCTCCTTCTCCAAGTATTGGTTCCATAATAACAGCACATGTTTCATCTGGAGAAGTCTGTTTTTCTAAAATATCATCAAAAGATTTTTTTGTAAATTCATTACAGAAAAAAACACCAGGTATCATTGGTTGAAATCCTTTACGGTAAGAAATTCTTGAACTTGTTAATGACAACGCTCCTAAAGATCTACCATGAAAACCCCCATTAATTGCTATTATATTTGGTTTATTTGTGCTCATTCTTGCTATTTTAATGGCATTTTCTGTTGATTCTGTACCACTATTTGTAAAAAAAACTGTATCATGTTTATTAGGTAAAATACGCAACATTTTTTTCATTAATTCTTCTTGACCAGTATGAGAAAGGAAACAATTTTGTTGTGCATGAATAATATTATTTAATTGTTTTTTAACATTTTTAACAATATTTGGATGACAATGACCCGTTGATAAAGCACCTATTCCAGATGTCATATCTAAATATTTATTATCATATTTGTCCCAAACCCAGCAGCCTTTTCCTGTTTTAGCAATAATAGAATTATTTTTAATTATACCCTTTGGGATATGATTTCTAATATGTATCATTATATAATAATTATTTTTATTTTTTATATACTTTATTATATTTTTTATAAAACCAATTTAATTTGGAAGATAAACGTGTGTGGGTTAAAGATAATGTTTATCCAGACGGCAGATGTGCATATGATAGCTTAAAAAATAATTGTGTAAATTATAATAAACAAGATGAGTGTAAAAAAGCAGATAATTGTGGTTGGTTAACAAATGAAGCATACTCTAAAGGAGTATGTGCTTATACTCCTCAAGAGTAATTAAACTAAATTAACATATAATATTATTTTTGATAATATTATATTTAATAATATTATATGGACTTTTATGAATTTTTAGCCAGTTATGGTATTCTTGGATTTTCTGTTTCTACAGCTTTAGGTCTATCATTTTATAATATTATGGACAATATAGCAGGTGAAATTATTTTACCATTAATAGGTGCACTATTTGGCATCAAAAATTTAAAAGATTTACACATAATTATCTTTAATCAAAATGTTAATGTGGGGAAAATTACACAGAGTGTACTATCTTATCTTACCATCTTATTAATCATTTTTACATTAAGTTACTTCTTCTTTTATAAACTAATTACCAATATTCATCGTGTAAAGAAAAGACATGAGCAAGAATTATTAGCTGAACAAACTAAAACAACAACAATCTTACAAGAACTTAAAGATTTAGAAGAAAAAAAATACAATAGTATTTATAAACATCAATACGTTTAATCTCACCGCTTTTTCAATAAATCCACACGACATTTACCAATATTTTTACCATCTAATTTATAATCTATTACTCTTTTAGCTTCTGGATACTCTATATAACCTTTATCCTCTTTACCTGTTGCAATCCAAAGATTCATTCTAATTATTAATTCTTTAATAGCTTTCATATTTCTGGATTCAGAAAATGTATAACCATTGGATGAATAATTATTTTCATCTTTTTGAAAACCATAATTATGTAGATCTAATTTAATTTTTATATCATTTATAAATTTTATCCTGTCTTCCTTTGTTGTCATAATGTTATAAAATAGATTTTTATAATACTATTTATACCTATTATATTTTATTATACCTATTATATTAAAATATATGCAATTATTATATGGTTAATAAAACACATAATGGAAAAAATAAAGATTTTAATAAAAGTGTCTCAAATTGTTTACAAAAATGTGATCTATTTTTAGAATACAAAAAACAAAATACTAATTCTATTCCAATTTATAAAGATGAAGATGAATATCAAAATAGTTTTCAAGATGTATTCGCTTTTTCAAAAGATATAACACCAAGTAAAAAAAAATCAATTAATACAATTATTTTTAATACTAATAATGCTGATGGAATATTTTCTGCTTATGTTGCAATTAAATTTTTAAAAGAAAATAACATTGAAAATATAAAAGTAATTCAAGGAAAACCAGCAAGTGGTAATTCCGTAAATAGTAGATTGAAATATATTGAAAATGATATTAAAAATAAAAATGTTTTAATTGTAGATATTGCATATAGTAAAGTTAATTTAAATTATATGGCAAAATTAGCAAAAAGTATTATTGTTATTGATGACCATCCAAGTAAAAATAGAAATCTTACAGAAGGATTAAATGAAAATATTAAATATTTTGTAGGAGATAAACATTCAGCTGTTGGATATACATGGAAATTTTTCTTTCCTACCAAAAAAGTACCTATGTACATACAATATATAGACAACGATGATAGAAAATTATTTTTACCATATATTATACATAATACAACATTTCGTGATTTTATGAATTATAGATTTATACATAGTCCATATTTACATTTTAAAGACGAAAGTGATTTTAATAAATTAGATGAATTAATAGAAAATATTGACATTGATTTTATGAATGTTGTTGGACATTATTATTTTGAAGTAACTAATAATATTAAAGATCAAGTAGCAATTAATGCACAAAAAAGATATTTTCAAGGACACCCTGTTTATGTACTAAACTATAATGACCCTGTTCTTTATAAAATGGTTGCAAGACAAATGATAACTAATGCAGAGAAAAAAGGAGATAATATACATTTTGCAGTTCTATGGGGCTTCGAATATACGACGAACTTGTATAAAGTTTTTATGTCAGAAAAACACTCAGGTACACCTAAATATAATCTTAAACAAATAGCTGAAAAATTAGGTAGAGTAGGAGGTACCAAAAGAGGTGGCGGCGGTGCTGTATATATAGGTAATTTTTACTGGCCTAAAAATAATAAAATGGATATATGGAATCTTTTTACAGATAAACCAACTTATTTATAATTTTTATTTTTTTAAATTTATTTTTTTATATTTTTATTTTTATTTTTTTATTTTTTTTATTTTTTTTTTATTTTTTAATGATGTAAAAATATTTATCTTTTATAAAATAAATATTTTTTGATAAGTCTTTATTTCCTAATTTTTTTTATTTTTAATTCATTATACTATTTTTCCTATCAACATATCAATCAATAATTCAACTATTTTTGTATTGTATGTATGTCCTTTAATTTTATTAAATTTTTCTGTTACATTATTTCCACCATTGTTTAATAGTGCATTTATACCACCGGGATGATTTTTATAAAATGTTGTTACATCATATACACAATCGTCAATTATAATCCATAAACTATTTTCCGTATTATGTTGAGATACTTCTTCTAAACTGTATTTATTCATTTATATATTCTTTATATATTCATTTATATATTCTTTATATATTCTTTATATATTCTTTATATATTCTTTATATATTCTTTAATAATAGATTTATTATTTGAAAATAATAAAATTATACAGATTTATAAAAATTATCTATAGTAAATGCATTCATTTTTTCTAAAGTGTTATGATATTTTGTCAAATTTCTACGAATATCATTAAATACTACCGCTTTCACATCATGTTCTATATAATTCAATAATTCATTAATATTTGGATTTTTTAATGTTATTAATTTTTTCAACTCATCATAATCTTCATCTTCACCACATGTTAAAAATAATTCACGTGCTTTTTGATAATTAAAATTTGATGGAATTATATACCTCGCTTCCTTGTTTTTACTTAAATATTTACTATTTTCATTATTAATAAAATCAATAACACCCTCTATGTTTTTACACTGTTTTACATATTTATAAGCTTTCTCTACACCAATATTCTTAATAGTCCCCGTATAATCACAACCACATAAAATACAAATATCCATAAATTGTTCATAAGTTACCGCGAATTTCTCTAACACTTTCTCTAAATCATACTCTATAACTTTATTATTATTAACATTAAAATTACGAATAAAATATCTACCACCATTCGCCAAAATATCCGTATCTTCTGAAAGACATCCATAAACTAAACCTTTTTTAATTAATTTTGCACAAAGAGATTCAGCCTCTCCATTAGCAACAATATATGGGATTCCCATTAAATCAAATAATTTTTTACAATTTATAATAACTGTTTCATTAATAATAATAATTCTCTTCTCAACTTTCTCTAACTCCTGTTTTAATTCATCCACATTCATTTTCATTAAATCTTCCATAAATTCTTCTGTATATGATTCAACTTTTTTTATCTCTTCAATTTCAACACCTGGTTCAATTTCAACACCTGGTTCAATTTCAACACCTGGTTCAATTTCTTCATTAGATATTGTAGGTTTATTCTTTCTTTCCAAAAGAGTTTTAATCTGTAGTTGTCGTGTAAATAATTCTTTCTTTTTTTCACTTCTTTCATCCAATACATCATTTTTTTCTTTAGGTGGTTTACCATCAAATACATAAAGTGGTATAACTTTATTTTTCAATAATCTCATGATTTGTTTTGTTAATAATTCTAAAGGTTCACCATTTTTGTAAATAAATCTGTAAAGATAGATACTAAGATCTATCGCAATAACTTTATTTTCGTATGAATTAAGATATTTTTCAGAAACAGATTCTTGCGCGTATTTATTAATTAGATATTTCAAGTTTTTGATTCCCATATTGTATTATTATAATTAGTTATATATTTATGTATTTTTATATAAATATATTTAACCATTTTTTTTCATTTTTTTTATAATTTATACATAATTTACACGTAAATTTTTATAAAAAAATATTTATAAGTTTGATATAAAACTATTTTAATTACAAATACTTCATAAATAATTCGTATCCACTAAATACACCAGCATGTAAAATAAAAGCTCTTGCCATTGCAGCACTAAACCCCCTATAAAATATACGAGAACCCCCCTCCCTATAAATCTCTAAAATACAATCTCTCATATTTTTATACTTATTTCCTTCTGTTTGCATTCTTGTCTTAATTACATCTGAAGGATAAATTACCGACCACGAACTTGCACCAGATAAACCTCCATATAAAAGAGAATGATACCATTGATAATTGGTGGTATTTCTTTTACATGCTTCATAAACACCAAAATAAATTCCATATCCAGGGACTTCTCTAATCATTGTAGATGATAATCCCCGATATAATGTTCTTAAATTAGTGGTTTTTCTAATCAATTCTAAACGACTCTGTTTAGAACTATTAACACCCTGAAAATTGATTTTGAATCGCTCAATAGGTGTCACAATAGAAGTACAAAATACACCAGATATCATACCAGATACAAAAATATTGAGATCTCTATTTTGAATTATTTGATATTTTTTTAATTTTTCATAATTACCAAATACAAGTAATTTTTCCATACCTACCCCGATTAGAGGTGGTATAATGCCTTTGTATAGACTTCTAAAAAGATTTATCTGATTAGTTTGAATTCTAATACGAATAGTATCTATCGGATGGCTAATAATTACACCTGTAACACCACCAAATAGTCCTGCTCTAAATTCTTTATCCATATATTTTGATATTTTTGATATTTTTGATATTTTGGTCAAATAAAAAATTTATTCAATTTTTATATATTTATTGTGTAATTGTCATTTTTAATGTTTTAGTATGATTCTTTATTTTTTCAGGTTTATAATCTATATAGTATTTTTTTAATAATGTATAATACTTTTTATCACCATTCTTAGGATAATATAATCTATTTTTCATACTAAACTTCATAAAATTGTCTAAATTATTCATCACCATCGCCTTCAAAATATAATAAGAAAATACACCAGTTTCTTGTTTAAATATTTTATTACTATTTCCTCGTGAAAGTTCACTAATATCGTGATATCCATAATGTTTTAATAATTTATCAACTTGTTGGTTTGAATGTTCTATTTCATTAGATAATAATGCTAAAAAATATTCATAATCTTTATCATGTTCAATGGTGTAAAATATACAATTTAATATAGTTGCAAGTGTCTCTGTATAACTTTCATTAACATTGACATGATGATTGACATTGAAATCTTGATAAATTAAATTATTCAAATAATCATTTTGCGAATAATAATCGTATCGCAAAGAGTGTAACAATTCATGTATTAAAACTTTGGGTAGTTCCTCTTTTCTCCAAATATAAATATCACCATTTTTTTCTACTTCAGGTGAATAAACATAACTAAGACCACTATTTACATGTAGAGTATTTAATGTATTCCCTGTTTTTGGTAACATTTTTTTCTCATTTGTTAACCAAATATAAATATTATTATCGTTTTTATTTTTACTTATTTTTTTCATAGTATTGACACGATTTACTAACTGATTTATCAATTTTTTATTGATAGTTTTATTATTAGTCACAATCCAGAAATGATTATTTTCAGAATTTATATAGTAAATATTATTAAAATTTTTATCAATATTAGATTTAATTTTTGGATGAATAAATTTTGAATAATTTAATATATGATTAATATTTTTATTAAGTTTTTTATGAGTATGCGTCTGATATAGATAATTTTTATAAATAAGATCATACAATTTTTTTAAATTTTTACACATATATTATATATGTATATAATATAAATGACAAACAAAAAAGCACTCCTGATTGGTATTAACTATGTAGGTACATCTGCAGAATTAAGAGGTTGTGTCAATGATGTAATTAATATGAAAAATTTTTTAATGAATGAATATGGTTATGAAGATAAAAATATTATAATGTTAACAGAAGTATCCAGAAAAAAACAACCAACCAGAGAAAATATCATCAAATATATGAACTGGCTCGTTAAAGATAATGACGAAAATTCTCGACTCTTCTTACACTATTCTGGACACGGTTCATACACCAGAGATCGCAGTGGAGATGAAAGAGACGGTCGAGATGAAACCATATGTCCACTTGATTATAGTAGAAATGGTATGATTGTGGACGATGATCTTAAAAAAATATTAGTTGATCCTCTACAAAAAGGGGCAAAGCTTTCATGTTTGTTTGATTGTTGTCATAGTGGAACTGTACTTGATTTACAGTGTAATTATAGGATATCAACTAACAATAATAGAAATAGTTATACCATTGATATAGATAACCATTATAAAGCATCCACAGGAGATGTTATTCTATTTTCAGGTTGTTTAGATTCACAAACAAGTGCTGATGCTTATGAAGAGGGAATAAATCAGGGTGCAATGACATACAGTTTTCTTAAATCTATTGATAAATTAAAAGGTAAAAATAAGACACCAACAATTCATAGAGTTATGAAAAATTTGTTAATTTTTATCAAACAACGTGGATATACACAACAACCTTGTATTAGTACAGGGAAACTTGTAGATCTTAATGGTAAATTTGATATATGTTAGAAAAAGTGTAATATATGTTAGAAAAATTATTGATATATAAACTTATATCAATAATAAAAAATATTAAATATGTTATATAAATTTTTTCTTTGTATCTTTGACTAAATTTTTGTTACCATATAATTGGCACATTATCCCAATCATTTGATTCTTTTTATCTTTTTTATTCTCTGTTTCCAACATATCTAATTTTTCAATTTTATTTCTTAAACTTTTTATATCAGAATTTTTGTTAACATCTATGCCTGGATTTTTTTTGAGTAAGTCTTTTATACGATTACTGATTATTTTCTCCAATTTTTCTGTTAATTCATCAATAGATCCTATAAATAATTCCTCTAATATATCATTTTTTGATTTATAATTCCAATTATTATCAATATAAACATTTATATACTTATTCTTCATACTTGTAAACAATAAATTTCTATTCTCTTCAATATCTATATGTTTACTTTTTACATATAATGGTATCATTTTATCAGCACTTTTATTCAATACTTCATATAACTGTTCCGTGGACAGTTTCGCTTCTTCACCATAATTGTTCAAATTGATATTGACATTTTCTATATTCACATTTATATTATTATTTGTATTATTTATAGTATTATGATCACCATTTACAATTATATTATTATTACCATTTACCGCAACATGTACACTTTTATGTCTTGATAATGATGATTGATATTTATAATTTTTATTACAGTATTCACATTTCCATGGTCTATTTTCACATAATAATTTATATTCCTTGTAATAATGATCATAATTTACTATCATTTCTTCTCTCTTAACATTCACATAATTTATATCACAGATATTTTTAGATTTTAAATGTGTATCCAATCTGCTATAAAAATTTCCACATCTCAAACATATACCTCTCATATTTATATATTCATATATATTTTTTAAGTATTTTACAAAAATGATAAATTTAGTTATTTTTCAAATATTTCAAATAATACATCATATATAATCATACAAATACTTATATTATATGACCACCTTACTGAACCCAACGTGTAAATGCAGCGGTAAATAAATGATAAATTTTGTAATTCCAGATTTTATTTTTTTATTATCATAATCAATCATATATAGTTAAAAATATGAAAAATGTCAGTAATAAAAATCGGTAAATGAATGATAAATTTGCAAAAAAGGGGGTACTTTTTTTTCAGAAAAAAAATAATTTAAAATTATAAAAAATAATTTATAAAAAATATATAAAAATCAAAAATATTTTTCAAATAAATTTAATCTCAAAAAAAAAAGACCCCCTTTTTTTGTAATTTATCATTCATTTACCGATTTTTATTACTGACAGAAATACAAATTTTATACATTTGCGATTGATTATGATAACAAATAATTAATTTCCTGTTTTATCAAATTTATCATTTATTTACCGCTGTATTTACACGTTGGGTTCAGTAAGGGTATAACAAATGTCAAATACTTTTACGATTGATTATGATCTATTAACATTCAAAAAACGGGAATTAGCATTTTTTATCATTTTTACCAAATTTACCCATTTTATTAAAAATGATAAATTCAATTATTTTTCAAATATTTCAAATAATACATCATATATAATCATGCAAATACTTATATTATATTACCACCTTACTGATCCCACCGTGTAAATGTAGCGGTAAATAAATGATAAATTTGATAAAACAGGAAAATACACATTTGTTATCATAATCAATCATATATAGTTAAAATTCTGAAATTCATCAGTAATAAAAAACGGTAAATGAATGATAAATTTGTAAAAAAGGGGGTCTTTTTTTTCAGAAAAAAAATAAATTCAAATTATAAAAAATAATTTATAAAAAAAATATAAAAATCAAAAATATTTTTCAAATAAATTTAATCTCAAAAAAAAAAGACCCCCTTTTTTTGTAATTTATCATTCATTTACCGTTTTTTATTACTGATAAAAATACAAATTTTATACATTTGCTATTGATTATGATAACAAATATGTAATTTACCGTTTTATCAAATTTATCATTTATTTACCGCTGTATTTACACGTTGGGATCAGTAAGGGTATAACAAATGTCACATACTTTTAAGATTGTTTATGATCTATTAACATTCAAAAAACAGCATTTAGCATTTTTTATCATTTTTACAAAATTTATCTATTTTTGTAAAAATATGTATTAAAATATTTATTCAACATCTTTATAAACATTTTCATATGGTGTATTCTTAATCTCCACTTTATCATTTCCATATTTAAAATCGTAATCCTTATTGTCTAAATCGTGACCATCAGATATTTTTTCAACTTTATCTATGTGTGGGAAATTTACAATATATCTGATAAATAGATCTCCACGACTAAAGTTTAATTGATTTGGCAAGCCATAACCTTGAAGTTTTTGATAGAAGTGACCCTGTTCAACTAAACTCTCGGGTCTACTTTGCACAGTTATCTCTTTACCATCTAAATGTGTAAATTTGAAACTGAAACCTTTATAAATATCATATAGGTTAATATAGTGCATCATCATTAGATCAAAATCATTAACTCTCTTAAATTTTTCATGATCTTTATCATAAATATTGAAAATCACATTACCTCTTTTTGTAAAACCACGTTTATCATGTGCTTCCTCATGAAAAATAGATTCACGAATATAGACAGGTATCTTATACTCAATTGGTAAATCAATATATTGTTCATCAACCAATCTTCTGTGTTCCAGTTTAATTTTTTTAACTTTTTTATTATAAATATCCTCCAAATTAATATTTAAATTATAATAAATATCTTCTGTCTTTTTTTCATCATGAATATCATTTTGTACATCAAAATCATCGGAAACTTTATAAATATCAACTTTAATATCACCAAAATTAGATGTAAAATTAGTAGGAATATCACTTGTCATTTTTTGAAAAAATTTATTGAAAATATTAAATGCATCAAAATTATTATCTACCTCTTCATCTGTTGATCCTGTTAAATCATATATTTTTCTTTTATTTTTATCAGATAATGTCTGATATGCTTTAGAAATATTTTTAAATTCTTCTTCATTACCTCCTCTATCAGGGTGACATTTTATAGCTAACTTTCTGTAAGCTTTTTTAATTTCTTGCTCACTTGCATTTTTATTTACACTTAATAGTTTATAATAATCCATATTTTATAGATAAGATTATAAAATATGACTAAGAACGTGTATATATTGAATATATTTTAGATAAATAGACTTTATATGCTTTTTGTTTTTTTTATTTTAATTTTTTTTGTTGGTTTAACTCTTTTTATATCATTATTCATTAATATATTAATAATATTTAATATAAAAGTTTCTAAATAAAGTGGTTCTTTATTACCTTTATGCATCAATGTTTCGTATTTTGCACCAAAATCTATAATTTTATATTTATAAATATCATTAGATATAGTATTGATATAATAATAAGTTATATATTTTAAAATATTTGTCATATTTACATTACTAACATAAATAATATAAATAATTTCTCTAATTTTATCAATATTATCAGGAGTTACTTTTTTATCAATTAAATTTATTAATTCATCTACATATTTTGTAAAATTTGTATCATAACGTATATATTTACCAGTTATATAAGATAACTGAAAAATATTAATAATATGATTTAAATTAATTGCATTTGTAAATTTTATACCTGTATTTATAATAATATTGATTGCTCTTGTACTTGTCTTAATTCCACACTCATTAGCAATTGATTTTAATATATCAATCATAACATTATTACTTGGTAATGGATTTCTTAATAATATAAATCTACTTTGTAATGGTAGAATAATTTTATTTAAATTAGTACATGTAAATATATATCTTGCTGTTCTATATGTTGATTCAATAATAGTTTTCATAGCAATTTGTGCTTTATATGATAATTTATCTGCATCTTTAATAATAAATACTTTCAAACCATTTGTAATTATATTTGGCATTTGTGCTAATTCTCCAATAAAATCACAAATAATATTTTTATCATTTGCACCATAATTACTGGGATTAATTTCAATATGATAATTACTACTTTTATACGTAACTTCTACACTTTTAGTCAAATTGTATGTCTGTAATTTTGTATTATTAACTGAATTACCAAATATATTTGCAAGGTGACAATATACTCTTGTTAATTTACCTGAACCAGAATTACCATATATAATATAATTTTGTAATCCAATATTTTTAAGTTTATTTGTTAGATCATTATTAAATGATAATTGATTAATATTTTTTGGTCTATATAATTGACTATACATATAATTAATTATATTATAAATTACTTTTTATATACATTTTTTTCATTTTTTTACTTAATTTTATTTAATTTTATTTAATTTTATTTAATTTTACTCAACATTAAATTAAACATTTTAACAAAATTTTTTAAATAATCATCTGTTGTTATTTTCATTATATATTCCTGATTTTTCATAAACTGTTCCAAATTATTTTCATAATTGTCAAAATTATTTACTCTTAAATAACAAGATTTAATATTACTAATAATTGTATTGAACATATATACATCATCACATTTCCAATCTCCATTTATTCTACATTCAATATTTTTATTAATATTATAACGAATTGGAATAACATCTTCTTTAAAATACATTTCTTTCACCAAAACTATATCACTTTTTATACTATTACCTTCTAAACAATTTTTAACAATATTATTATCAATTTCAAATTCTTGAGGTTGAATATCAATTATATCATTAATAATAGGTTCTTCAATAACGTTAATAATATTTTCTATAGCGGATAATCTTTTGTCAAAATCTTTCATCATTTCCATGATATCATTTATTTTTTTTGTAAGAGTTATAATATTTTTTGTTGACATTAATAAATTATTATATATAAATTATTATATATAAATTTTTTTATATATTATATAGCGTAATATTTTACGAATTAATATTTATTTTAATAATATAATGGAAGAATTTTTAGAAAAAATAGAATTATTATATAATAGTCTTGAAAAATATAAAAATAATAAAGAAAAATTACTTTCTTTACAATTATCTGAATTACAAAAAAATGAAATGAATATAATTATAAATCGTCTTGATACAATTAATGATAAAATAACAAATATTTCCAATGATATTGATGAACTTCAGAATGATATTGATAAAAATGAATTAAATAAAAATGATGAAATTGACGATAGAATTAAACAGTATAAAATAAATAATCATATTTATAATACATTTTTACCATATATGCTGGTATATAACATGTATTTAAATAATTTTGATAATTAGAAAAATATATAAACAATTTATATATATATATAATATAGTTATGTCATATTCAATGATACATGATAAACGTAAAGAAGATATAATATTTAGTGAAATAGAAAATAGAAAAATATATAAATGGATAGATGATTCCAATGTTACAAAATGTTATTCATGTAATTTAACATTTAATTTTTATTATAGAAAGCATCATTGTAGATTATGTGGTCGTATTTTTTGTTATCAATGTAGTGAAAAAACAATAGAAATACCAAATGAATTACAAATTAAACCTGAATTACCAGATAGTATAAATTCTAATATTTTACCAAAATATATTGATAATATTAATGGTAATAAAAATAATGATAAAGTAAGAGTTTGTGATATGTGTTATACTAAAATAACAGAATTAAATAAATTAAAAACATTAATTTTAATATTTGATATTATGAATTTTACTATACCAGAATTATTAGTTTTAAGATGTGTTAACAGACAGTGGAGACAAGTATCTAATTATTTTTTATCAAGAATTAGAGAAATTCAATATTATTTATCTGATCATAAATATACTATTTTTGATAAGAAGGTATTATGGGCAAATAGACATTACATAATGGGTCACAGTCAATGGGTAATCCAATTATTAAAATCTATTGATTATGAAGATTACACTACAACAAAAAATAAATTAGATGAAATTAATACATTAATTACTAAAAGTACAGGACAGCGTATTTTAAATTGTAGGAGATTGATGTGTACACGTCAATGTAATAAAAAATTAGTAGCAGAGGATTGTTTAAATTTATTAAATAGATCTATTAAGTCAGGAATAATTAAACAATATATTATAAAGTATTTAGATTCGGCTAATATTACAGAATTAACATGTTATATACCTTATTTTGTGCATTATATGAAATACGAGACAGTTGAAAATTCCATTATTGGTAATTATTTTATAGATAAATGTATTAAATATTCTGAACCAATTGATCAAAAGATAGATAGTAAAAAGATTATTTTTATTAATGAGTTTTATTGGCAAATGAAATTAGGTTTAGAAGATAAATTATGTTCACAAATTTATAAGTATTTTATTGATAAATTGGAAGATGAAATTAATAATAATGTAATGAAATTGATTAAGAGTGGAAATAATTTAGTATCTATATTTGATAATATTTCGCAATCATTAAGTGAACAAGATATTAAAATATATATTAAAAAGGGTATTAGTAAAATTAAACAATTAACTATTCCAATTAATCCAATTATGAATAATATAGAAATAAATATTTCAGATATTCATGTTAAGAATAGTGCAACTAAACCTATATTATTACCATTAAAATATAAATTAAATAATGAAACATATAATTATAGTATTTTATATAAACCAGAAGATATTAGAAAAGATAAAATAGTTTTAAATATAATTAAATTGATTGATTTAATTTTGAAAAAAGAGGAGAAATTAGATTTAAATATTTTAACATATGGTGTGAGACCTATTAATCATAAATCAGGATTTATAGAGTTTGTACCCGATTGTCAAACTATTTATCATATTAAAGAGAAAATGAATTTTTCTATATCTAATTACATTTTTGAAAATAATCGCGATGAACCTATACACATTGTTAGAGATAGATTTATGAAAAGTTGTGCTGCATATTGTGTAATTACTTATTTATTAGGTATAGGGGATAGACATTTAGAGAATATTATGGTTACTAAGAGTGGTATATTATTTCATATTGATTATGGATTTATTCTTGGATTTGATTCAAAAATGATGACACCACATATGAGAATTACAGAAGATATGGTTGATGCACTTGGTGGAAGTAATAGTGAATGTTATCAAGAGTTCAAAAATACATGTAATACAGTTTACAATTGTATGCGTCGTCATATCAATTTGTTTATCAATATGTTGTCATTATTGCCTGAGATAGATCCAATTATAGATAATAAGTATCCATTTTCACATGATTTGATTAAGAATGAGTTATTGAAGCGATTTATACCAGGGGAGAACAATGATATTGCGGAATTGCATTTATATAATCATATAGATAGTAGTAGTAAAGATTATAAATATATTTTAGCTGATTTTATGCACTATTGTAATCAGGAAAATGTAATAAGTAATACTATTAATACGGGGTATGATGGAGCAAAGAGTATAATTAATGGAGTCTATTCAACACTATTCTCCTAAACACTTTTTCAAAAAAAGTGTGATCAAAAACTTTTGCTGTCATATTTATATGCATTTCCAAACTTTTTTGTGGTATAAAAATTGTATTATTTTTTTATTATATAAAATGGAAATTATTATATGTATAATTTATATAAATGAATAATAATTCTTTATTAGAATATAATAAATTATTTAATAAATTAGAAAAATTAAATAAAGAAGAGAATAATGAACTTGCTCATATATTACAAGATAAAATATATAGAAAATTTATAAGAGATATTGTAAATAAAAAAATTAAAGGAAAAGAAATTGAAATATTAGCTAAAGATATGAATAAATATGTTGTCAAAAAAGATATTAGAAGATGGTATGCATAAAAGTCTTTGTAAATCTTCAAGGGTATAATAAAATTTTTTATTATTTAATTAAATTTATTTATAAAAATTCACTTTTTAGATAGATAATAACCTTTGGTTATCATCCTACATTTGTCAGCAAACTTGTTTGTGTTCGCCTAAGCGATTTCGTGTCAAGCTTTTAATGCCAAATTTATTTGCGTGTAAAAAACCTTTTTTTATATTTTTTTGGTCAAGCTTTTAATGCCAAATTTATTTGCGTATAAAAAGCTTAAAGAAATAATAATATAAATATAAATATAAATATATTATTATAGTAATGTTCTGTAAATATTGTAAAAGTCCGGATCATTTTATTGATAATTGCACAGATATAATTTGCAGACAATGTAAACAATATGGACATCCCCATTGGAAATGTAAAAATAAACAACAAAATACATTTCAACAACAAAATACATTTCAACAACAAAATACATTTCAACAACAA
>Ga0233412_10000212_pt1 | contig 34667 bp, 43 predicted proteins | sample Na_anoxic_4_MG_FD_180667 | JGI IMG/M metagenome (GOLD analysis project Ga0233412, IMG submission 180667) | Seawater microbial communities from Saanich Inlet, British Columbia, Canada - Na_anoxic_4_MG | ecosystem: Environmental > Aquatic > Marine > Inlet | place: Canada: British Columbia... | reverse complement strand
GTTCAAGTCGCTGACGTTGTATAAATATAGTTCTTACTTCACGCGCAACACGACCTTGCGCCGCTTGATTTTCACCTACGGTTTCGGCTTCAATAACAATATTGTAATTTGAAAAACCGCCGCGGTTTACTTCCACAACGGCATATTCTCGCTTGTCCGTGTCTAAAATATTTATGACACCTTCAAGCGCAACTTTTGAAGTGTCTGCAATATAAAATGCGCTATGATCTTGTAAAAAAGTTAAAATTTTCTTAGTGTGTTTTGCGTCACCGGCAACGCCGGCTTGAACAACACCGTCGTCATTGTGAATTACAATGTTATTACTTGCAAAGCGATTTATTTCACCGACCGCAAAAGTCCCGTCATTTCCCGCCGCGGTCATATTTGAAAAAACAACATTGTCATTTAAAACAACGTCACCCGTTGGGTCAACCGGCATTGCATAGGACCACCGCAAACAATCAACTTGACCGCCGGCACCCGCCTGTATAATACCGCCGGCATTATAAACTTTTATATTATTTCCCGCTTCATTAATTCCTTTAATTAAAAACTTCCCGTTGTTCGAACCGCCATGACCTGTGAAATGCGCGGTTTCGTCAACGACATACGCCGTTGTGTCAATCGCGCTTCCGTAAGTGTAAACATACCGACCGCATTGAATAGAACCCGCGGGTGCGCCGGTGTTGATAATATTTAAATGTTTTAACCAAACGTTATTCCCGCCTTGGTTTGTTTTAAAAACGGTCATTGCGCCGCCGGTGAACCCGTGCCCTGTTTGTATTAAGGTTTCACCTACAACAAATTCACTATCAACCGAAGTAAGATAAGTAAATACATGACATTTTAAATCAACGGTTCCCGCGGGTGCGGGTTGTAAAACACCTGAAGGGTTTTGAACCACAACGGAAGGAAGTCCGTCATAATTTATTGCTTCAATCCCTTGGGTTGAATTATTCCCCCCCGACGTTGCGCCGGAAATTACAACATAGTCACCGATTTCAAAATCACTATCAAGTAAAGTTGATCCTGAAAAAGTGATCAACCAATAATTTGCACCAAAAACCGCGTCGGGAACCGCGGCAATGCTTTCAATGTTTAAAGTCGGTTTTGCATATGCAATTGATTGCGTGTTTATATTTGCGGTTGCTCGCGCAACACTTAAAGTCGCGCTTGAAGTTGTTGCACGTCCCACCGATTGCGGCACTTCATTAAATTGCGCACTTATGTCTTCAATACCGTGTTGAACTTCTTTGTGTCTTAAAACATCAACTTCAAGCGCGCCTGAAGTTCCGCTTCTTTCTAAGTACAACGCCGCCTTTGTAAATGTTACCGCGGCACTAAGAACACCGCCGTCAAGATATTTTCCGGCACCTTGATCAAGTAAAGCTTTTATTGAATTTAAATAACCGTTCACCCTGAAGGCGATAATGCCGCCCGCCGAACCCGCACCAAGTTGTGCTTCAATATATTCTTGGTTCAATCTTAAAGCGTCCATCAATGTTTGATCAATGGGACTTTTTGCGTCGGTTTGATTTGCGTTTATTGGAAAAGGAAGTGCCATATTATAAACCTTTTAAAAAATTATTTGATAAGATTTTGACCCGTCATTAAAAAAACCGGTGTTTTCACCTATGTAAGCATACCGTGTTTTTTGTAAGTCACTTGCTTCGTCATAGTCACAAAGCTTCACCCTTATTAATACCGTCAACGGCGTCACAAAATCATTTAACATTGTGATAATATTCCCACTTATTGATTGTACCAAATTATTCGCGTCCGGCAAGTAATCAACGGCGGTGTCGTCCCATAAACGCAAACAATCACCTATTTTATAACAAGTTCCGTCGGGAACTTCAAAAGTTTTTTGATCGGTCACACTTACAATTAAAGGTGAAGGACCAATAAAAGGAATTCTTATTCCTGTGTAAGAAGTAAATTCAAGGTTCATTTTTACTTCAGCTTTTCCAAGGTCAACACTCCGTGTCATTACTTCAAGTTGTTGTGCAATTCCAAGCGTTGAACCTTCTTGTGGAATATATCGGTGTGCAAGAAAAACGTCGTCACCGATTTTTATGTCAGACACGTCAAAATTTGCACGAAAAGAAACTTCACCGCGTGCCGTTGAAAGTCTTGACAAAAGTCTTGCGCCGCGCTCCGTTGCTATTGCATTTCCGTCAAGTGCCGTTTTTATTCCTTTGAATTTTAATTTTAATGGTTTTTTTAAACCGAAGGTTGTTATTGAATCGCCGTCTTTAAAAATTTTTGTTGTTTCATATTGTCGCGTTCCTTCATTGTAATCATAAAAAATTTGTACTTCATTTACAACTTTGTCACTTGACAATTTCCAAGTAGGATTTCCTTTTATAGTGTCTTCGTTTATTTCCGGCACCACGTCGGCAAAGTTTACTTGATCAAGGACCGACAAAGAAATTTGCCCGTTCTTGGGAACAATTCGGGTTCCGGTTGCGTTCAATAGTTCTTTTTCTATGAATTTTAAAATGTTTGCTTGTCCGAATGTTATAAGTTCAAATTGTTCATTTAAAAAGAAATTGTCACGAATATTTTCAAACGCAACAATGTCAATGTCTGTTGTTGGTATATTTAAACCGCCATTTAAAACGTCATAGGTTGCGTGATTGCTTCCGTCACCGGTGTTTGACAACATTATTTGTAACATTATGTCAATCGGGTTTTGTGCAACAAATTCAGTCACAAATTGCACGGTTTCACCGACTTCATGGTCACTTGCGGTTGACCCGACAATTCCGCGGACTAAATTTGTTATTGTGTCACCAACAATTCCGGTAAAATTCATGAATTCACCGTTGACGTAAATAATCCCTGAAGTAAATGGTGCAACACTTCCGTCTTCAATATCAAGTGAAAGTGACGCCGGAATAAGTGCGGTTGTCAATCCGCTTTCAGCATTTAACGCCGGTTTATTTATTTCGTGTGTGATTTCTTTACTTGTCACCGAATAGCCGTTTGAAACTTTTACAATTCCCGTGATTTTTGTTTTACTTATTTCCTTATAGTCTAAAAAATCAAAAGGGTCGGCGGGTCCGCGAATAAAGCCGGCGTATGCCGTCACATTTTGTTCAAGAAACATTCCTTCGGTTTTCATTATTTCAACGGTCGTTGCATAATCGGTTGATTCTTCATCTTTTAAAATAAAAGAAAGTGACCCAATGGGTGTTGATGTTTTTCGTATGTCTAATTTAACACCTGAAATTTTTGGGCGGTCAACAACAAGTTTTTCAGAATCAATGACAAGACCCGAATCGGGTTGTTTTATTGCATAATATAATACGCCTATTTTTAAAACAATATTTAATTCAAAATCAAGGTTTTCAAGTTCGTCGGTATATTCGGACATTTAAACCTTCCGTTCCATTTTAAACTTGAAAGAATAAAGGAAATCACCGGCACCGTTTGGAATAGGTCTTTTTAATTTGAAACTTTTATCGGTGAATTTAAAAGTTTGAAATTCGACCTCATCACTTGAAGGGAAGTAATTAAATTCCGAACCGCGTGAAGCGTGATTTAAAACAAAATCAAGCATTTCAACTTTTTGTGCTTCAGGTTCAAAAATGAATTCAACGTCGTAAACTTTCATATTATAATTAAATTGTGTTTGTATTGTCCCATTGTTTGAACGTGAAACAATGCTTGAAATTTTATATGATTCTTTGAACGGGTCACCTTCCGGCGGCGTTGTAAAATTCACACTTTTCGGCAAGCCGGTCCCTTTTTCAATATATTCAATTTTAGGAATAAAGTTCATTTTTATGTTCCTGTTTGAAGTTCGCGGTTTCTAAATTCAGTTGCATCATTTATTCTGTCAATTAAAGTGTCAATCATGCTTTCTTCACCTATAAAATCACCTGAAATATTCACAACAACGTCACCACCGGCGGGCGGGGTGTTCCCACTATTTAATTCACCAATTGCGCGAACACCTTCACGGGTCAAAATTCCTTCACCGCCGTCAACACGAATGACGTTTTGATCACCCGTTTGCGGACCGCCAACAATCCCGCCCGTTTGAAACCTAGCAACACCGGCAACGGTTTGTGCGGCAACAACACCCAAAGAAAGTGCGGTGTTCTTGGCAATTATCGCATTTAAACCCGCAAGGTTCGCGGCAAATACAGCGGGCGCGGCGGGTCCGGCGGTACTAGCGGCATTTAAAGCGGCAAGCGTTGCGGCGGCACGCGCGGCACCGTCTTTCACAAAAATGTCCGCAATCGCAAAACCTTTTGAAATTGCAAGCGCGGCAAATTGATTGTCACCCGTCAAAGCAAGAAGTGCGTCGGCACCCGCCTTTGCAAGTGAAAGTTCACCTTGTTGTGTTTGTTTATCAAGTTTCTTTTTTTCGGTGTCGTATGCTTTTTGACCCTTCAAGCGACGTTTATTATCAAGAACTTCTTGTTTGAATAATGTTTCTTTTTTTATCTTGTCTTCGGTCAATTCACGAAGATCGGCGTCTTTTATCAATGCCGCTTTTGCAAGCAAGGCATCGGCTTTTATTTGAAGTTTTTCGTCTTCCAAAGATTGTAAATCAACAAGTGCATTTAAACGAATTTCGGCTTCAAGTTCTTGATCGGCAATCAATTGTTCTTGCGCAAATGCCGCTTGTTCATTTGCAAAATTTGCGTCCAATTCAGCAATTGCAATTTGCCGTTCAATTATCGCATTTAAAATTTCTTGTGTTTTTGCTTTTTCTTCATCACCCGCGGTTCCGTCTTCACCGTCTTTTTTTGGCGGTTCCGGCGGTCCAACAAATTCGTCTTTTTTAGGCGGTGCAATTTTTATTCTTGCTTGTTGCAACGTCGCAAGTTCTTTTTGAAGTCTTTCAAGTTTTTCTTGTAAATTGTCCGCGTCACTTCCGAAAATACCAAAAAAAGAGTCACCGTCACTTTCGTCTAAATGGTCGCGTGCAAACGCGGTTTCAAAAATGCTTTTATTTAGTTTTTTTATTCGTTCGTCAAGTTCGGCAACATTTTCTTCATTTGTCCCAAGAAATAAGTCACCCAACGCGTCCGAAAAATCAAGCATTAATTCTTTTGAAGTAATTAAAAGCGGCGCAAGTGAATCACCAAGTGTTTTGGACAATTCTTCAAACCTATTATTTGCAATTTTGTTTCTTGATTCCAGTGAACCGAAGGCGCGTGTTGCTTCATCGACAAGCGCGGTTTGTTCTGTAAAAGCCGTATTTGAAGAATCAAGCGCAAGACCTAAACGTTCACTTTGTTTTGCCATTGAAGGAAGAACTTTCAAAATTTCTTCACCGCGAAGTTTAAATTGTGCAAGTGTTCCGTCAATGTCCTTGACACCTGAAAGTCCTTCAATAAATTTTCTGAAAACGCCGACCGCGTCCTTTTCAAACGCTTGTTTTAAATCCGCGCTTGCAATTCCTGAAAGTTTTGAAAGTGTTTGCATTGCAACACCGCCTTCATTAATTGCGTTTTTTATTCCACGAAACGCGCGCCCCATTGTTGACCCTGAAAGTTCCGCACGAATACCAAGTTCAACCATTGTTGTACTTAAACCCAAAACGTCCGCACTTGAAACGTCGAATTGTGCAAGGGCACCGGCAACATTCGTTGCAGTTCCTACAATTTGCGCTTCCGTTGTTTTGAAATTATTTCCTAAAAACGCAATTGAAGCACCGAAGCCTTCAATTTGTTCGACACCTTGACCGGTCAAATTTAATATTTTTAAAATACTTTGCGCCCCCGCTTCACCGGCAATGTCCGTTGATGCTTGAAGTTGTGCCATTGTTTCAACAAATTTTGATAAATTTTTAGCACCTGAAATTCCCAATTGTCCCCCAACTTTTGCCAAGTCTAATAAGGAGTCGGCGGCAAGGGGCACCGTTCGCGCAAGTTTTTGCATGTCTTCGCCAAATGCTTTTAACGGTCGTCCTGAAAGATCGGTCGTTTTTGCAACACCGATCAAAGCCTTGTCAAAACGAATTGCAACTTCAATGCTTTCACGAAGTCCGTTTGTAATTGCGCCGATTGCATTTGTCACGGCAATAGCCCCAAGATTTCCCGCAAATGAAACAAAGGCTTGATTTGTTGCCTTCACTTGTTTTTCAAAAAAGCTAAGTTTCTTGGTTGCTTTTCCCGAAAATCCTTGAATTGATTTCAAAGTTTGGTTTATTGCTTTTATAGCTTTTGTATTTTCAACCGCAAGTTCAACAAGTATTTTATCGGTTGCCATAAATTAAACCTTTTTTTATTTTTGAAGTTCCGACTTTTTAAAATTTAAACGCCGTTCTATCACTTGGAAAACTTCAATGATTTTTGCCGGTTGTTGCCCAAATGTTCCTTTAAATGGTAACACACCCGATTCAAATTTGTGAAATAAGTCGATAAAATAATTGACCGAATAGGAAGTGTAATTTCCGACACACCCGTTGAATTTTAAAGCGGTTTCAACGCGCATGTCACCAAGTAAATAGGACTTTGTTTCAAAATCAAAACAACCCTTTGTTTTTTGTTTGTTGTGTAGTTTATCCGCAAACCTTTTTTTTATTGCGGTGCAATCACTACAATTAAAACCCTTTTCAAAACCCGCTTCAATTGACGCAAATATTTTTATATATTCATAATCTGAAATTCTTGAAACTTCGTGAATTCGGGAAGCAATTACTTCAAGTAAATTATTCTTAAAGTAATTTAAGACTTTTTTTCAACACTTCCTTTTTGCGGCAATATTTCAACACCTTCAAGTTTTTGGCGCGTCAATGGGTGAATAATTTCGTCGGGAATTCCCGAACTCAAATGATTTGCGGAAAAAACCAAATTATCTTGAAACGGTGTGTTAAATAATTCATTCAAATTTTTATCCGTCACCAAGCCTTCAGCGTCGAACTGAAGCGTGTATTCTTTTTCCTTACCATCGACAAGGCAATGTAAACCCGTGACGCTTTTAAGTGCATTTTTGACCGTTAAAAATGAATTTAAAGTAATATCTTGTACAACCCTTCCTTGTTTCATTTTAGTTGTTCTTGAAACAATGTCCGCTTTTTGTTCATAGGTCAATTGACAAAAAGTAAAAACAACTTTCACGTCTTCATGCGTCATTTCAATTTCATATTCTTTTTCAATCGGTTCAACCAAAATCATTTTTCCCCCTAAGAAATAATATAAAAAATAGGACTTATTCAAGTCCTATTTTGTAATTTAAAATGTGTTTTGTCTAATTAAGAAAACGTAATGAAAAAAGTGTCATTTCCCAAAGATTTATGACCGGTAAAACTTACCGCATCGGTCAAAACGCCGTCTTCCGAACCGGTCCCGATTTCTGAAATTCTTGCACTTGGCACATAAAAACCGATTGTGTCCTTTTGTTCCCCTGCAACACCCGTATAGTTATGCGTTGAAGTGAATATTGAAAACGGTGTGTTGTCATCAAAAATTGTAAACAAGTCAACGTTGTCATCTTGCATGTACGGATTGAAACTCCCCGAACATTCAAATTTTGTTATTCTTGACGCAATTTTTCCATTGCAAGACGCCGTACTTGTCAAGAACGCAAGTGTGTTTGTCAAAGAAACGCCGACGGAATTCACCGCAACTTCCGTTGAATCCTTGTAAACTTTTGTGCAAAGAACAACCGGCGGTGTCACACCGTTGTCAGAATCAAACGTCGGTGTGAATAAAGGTGTTCCGACTTCCCTTTCAAAAGAAGTTCCTTCAACTGCAAAATTCACGTCACTTAAAGTTCCGGTTGTATAGTTCCCGATTTCCGCACTTGTTGGACGCATCCCAATAGCTTTTTCCCTTATGGACCCTGCCAAATAATTAGTGATAGAAAGTGTCGGTGCGTCTGATTGATGAAAATAAGTTGTAAATGCGGCAATGTCAACATTGTCGGTAAACGCGCCCGCGGCGGGAACAAGTAAGTCAACGTATGCCGCGCCGATTGAAGAATCAACAACCGTGACCGGTGAAGTGTGGTGTGCGCCCGATTCTTTTACGGTTATAACATCACCGACACTATACTTTGAAATATCGGCGTCTTCAATTTCTAGTCTTGAAGTTGTGTGCCCTGTTTTTGTTGTTGAAACCGTTCCCGTTCTTTTCCCGCCTAGTAAAGCTTCCCAAAGAACACCGGCTTCGGGCGCGTTGCCTTCAACACCGGCACTTTTTAGTTCGACCGGAACGGACCCACTCATTGATTTTGTTCCAAGTAATGCCGCGACCGTTTCAACGGTTGAAGTTCTGTTTGACCTAGTCAAAAGTTCCTTTTGCGGTGAAAATTCCAAACCTTCGGAAAGTGATTCAACGGCGGCACTTGAACCTTGTTCCGGTTTATAAACCGCTTCCGTGTCTTCTTTTTCGATGTAAACAACACCTTCGTCTGCAATTAGTCCTATTCCCATGATATTTTTCCCTTTTAAATTTAATTATTTTTAAATCTATATTGTATATTTAAATTCAACCGCAATGCTACACCCATATTATCACCCAAAACTTCAGGAATTTCAAATGAACTTCCGTTTATGATCATAACTAAATTCGTCGGCGTTGCAAGGACAAGTTTTTTCTTTTGCATGTCCTTCAATATTGCATGAAGTTGTGCATACATTTTATTTGTTGTGTCTTGAAGCGCGGCGTCGTCGTCTTTTAAATTAAATTCGTCGGATAATATTATCTGAAAATCATGGTTCATTGTTGTAAAACCGATTGCACGACCTTCGGCAAAACTTGCGCCTTGTGAGATTATACCAAATTTTTTAATAAGTTCACCGCACGCGTTCATGTCAAGATTATTTGCGTAATATAATTCCGAATAATCCGGCAAAATACTTTGAATTAAAGTCTTACTTGCATCAACAATTTCTTCAACTATATTTGACATATTAATCCAGAATCAACTCTATCAATGAAACTTCTTGAATTTCATTGTCATTTGCAACACCGTCGTCGTTTATATCTAATTTTAAAAGATACGTTTGAAAAAGTTCATTAAACTTTGACATAAATCTTTTACCTTGAACGTCCCACTTGTCACCGCCTTCGTCACTTAATTCTTGTAAATAAAAAGTTCCGGCGGTCAAATATGCGGCGGCAAGCCTAAATTGATCAACTTCAAGGAAATCAAATTCAGTGATTGAATTCATTACGGTTCCAGTAATTAAAGAACCCGAAACGTCACTTGTAATTTTTACGTTGCCTTGATTGTTTAACATTTGAACAATTAAATCTTTTGCAAGGTTTATTTTTGAAATCAAGCTTTTTCCGTTGTTCAAACGTGAAACAATATTTGACCGCACTTGTTCAACGTCATTTGTATCACATAAAACAATTCCGACACCGTCAAAGGTTGTTCCTACATCAATATCAACGTCAACTTTTAATTCAACATAAACTTTTTCAATGGTTTCAACGGTTGTTTTAATTGCGTCGGTCGGTCTTTCAAAAGTTATAAAACCCGATTCCGTGAAACCGTTTGTTTCGTCACAAATTTTTAATGTTTGCACGCCGTCCGCGTTTGTGTATGTTGCACTTATTGAAGCCGGTGTTGTATTCACAACACTTAATTCAAAGTACATGACATTAAATGTTTTTCTGAAGCCGACAAATAAAGTTTCACTTGCAAGTAAAGGAATTGTTTTTGTTCCCTTCGTGAAGTCTTTAAGTTCTTTTGAAACGTCGGTTGTTTCGTGAATTATTGTAAAGTGTTCCATTTTATTTTTTTCCGTCAAATTAGTACATGAATAATTTTACACCAAAAACAAGTAAAAGAAAATTATCTTCCTGAAATATTCAATACCATTGTTTGAAGTGTGGCATTATCTGTTGATTCAGTATTTTTTACATAGATTTCTAAAATATCGTCATGCACAAACGGAATCAATCCTTGAACGATGATGTCCATGGGTCGTCCTTCGTCTAAATACGACACTGTTGACAATTCATTAAGAGCAACTGCATTTTTAACAGGAACAACTTGATAGATGTCTCGCCCGTTTTGTGCCTTTTCCATCGTCATTGAACCAATTAGCCGAATCACAATGTCTTTGGCTCCATAATATTTGAAGCTACCATCGACACCATTATAAGTTGTCGATGCGCTTGAGCTTGTTATTGTTTCGCCAATTGTAAAATATTGGGGTACACTTGAACCGTCAACTATATATTTAACATAAATATAATTATTTCCCGCGTCGATTGACTGAATTTTTCCGGTGAACCCTGAAGTCCCGCCGGTGATTATTTCGTCAACCAAAAAACCCGTCACGTCCGAAACTAAAATTCTACTTGAAAACAATAAGTTTTCGGAAGTCTTTAACGTGTTGCCTAGATTTAATTTATATAAGACATTCTGAGTTGCGATAACTGTTGCGAATGTTTGTAAAATGTCTATTGTTCCTTGAATACTTGGAGTGTTATCCGCTATTCCTTGATTGCCTTGAATGTTATAAGTTTGTAGCTCATTATACCCAACACTTGTTGGTCCAAATATGCCGCCGGACGTGACGCCGGAAGTTATAAAAATATTTCCCGACACATTTCCAAGTGCGGTTGTACTTCCTTCCTCAATGACCGCGGCAAAACCGGAAGTTCTTGGGTGTAACGTGTTCCCGTTGAAATTAAAAGCATTGAAACCCGTCGGGATATAAGACCCGACACCGCCGGTTTGACCGGACCAATTATCACTTCTTAAAGTGATCATTGTTGAACTTTGGTCATTCCACAAAACCGATTTATTATTTAAACCTTCAAAAGACAATGAATTTGAAATTTTGTATCCTTCGTCCCAATTGACAATCAAATTGCCGTTGAAATTTACGGTTCCAAAACCTTCCGTGAATCCTATCGTACTCCCCAAGCCGTTTGCACCGCCGGTCAAATTACATTGCGTGATTGCAAGTCTTTTATTTCTTCCTTGGAACGGGTCAACCGAAGGGTTGATTGTATAATCAATATTTGTTGCCGCTATAAGTGTGCCGTTTGCGCAAGAAAAACCAAGTTTATCTAAAATTAAATTATTGTTATCTGAAGTTATCATGTTACCGGTTCCGGTATAAACAACAATATCTTTTTGCGGGTCGTGCCCGCGTAAAGCTGAATTTATAGCGGTCACAATTCTATCGGTTCCGATGTTCGTCGTCCCCAACAAAGTATAGGTTGTGTTATCGGCAAGCGTTATCACACCGGCAACCGCCGCCGGTAAACTATCAACCGGAATTGTGTGAACATGTAGTGCGTCTGCGTTTGAACCGTCCGTCAATGTTTCAAGTTCCGCGCCGGTTGCGGTTGTGTCGGAATGACTTGCAATTGTGTGTGATGAAGGCGGTCTTGACGCGGACGCATCGTCAAGCGTTGCGTCGGATATTTTAGAATTTAATTGTGCTAGGGTTGCCGCGTTGTGGTCCGCGCCCGCGAAGTCATGAACTTGGTTGTGATGGTCGTCGGGTGTTTGTCCCGTTGTTGAAGCGTGTGCGGTTGGACCAACGCCGCCGGAGTGACTATGAAGTGCATCGGCGTTTGAACCGTCTGTCAAAGTATTAAGTTCTGCGCCCGTTGCGGTTGTGTCGGAATGACTTACAACACTATGTTCAAAATCTGATATTGAACTCTTTAATTGCGTGCCGGTGTGTGAACTTCTTGCGGTCGCGTCAACGTCCGGCACGTTTGACAAACCCACTTGCGTTTTTGTTACCGTGTGCGGGTTTGAAGTGCTTGACCTATGCGCAGTATTTGCCGCAACGTCACTGTCATTTTTAACTAAGTTTTGCGCGGTGATTTTTTTTGTTGTTTTTGGTAGTGCGCTGTCATCAACGACCACCAAAACGTCAACGTCTTCAATTGTTGTAAGTTCTATTAAATCACTTATTTTTTCATTTGCCATGATATATATATCCTTAAGGAATTAACCTTGAATTAATAGTTTTCCGTCGTCTTCAAGGTTAATTATATCACCATTTTCTTGAAGTAAAAATGACGCAGCGACAAGTTTTTTTACGGTAAAATCTTTTTGTGATATTATGTTTAATTCAATTTGAAATTGTGTGATTCCTGCAAAATAATAGTCTAATATATATTTTCCACTTAAATTAAGACCGGCGGCAATTTCGTCATAAACTTCACCGACAAGAAAACCCGATGAATTCGCTATTGAAAAAAGTGTGTCATAAGTGATAGTATCACTTTGTAATGTTCGCACAACAACAAGACCTTTTTCGTCAAGACCGAATTGTTGTTGTTCCCTTGTTTCACGGTGAACGTCTTTAATACTTAAATATGATTTTGTTGGTGTTCCCAAAAATTACACCTTTTTCTTTGTTCGTTTTTTTGTCTTCTTTTTTATATCTTTTATTTCTTCCTTTAATTCCTTGCCGCGCATACGATACTGCAACGGGACTTTTGTTTGATCGGTATAAAACCAAGCAATCCACGGCGCGGACGTTGAAACCGAAACAACTTCAATTCCTTTGTTCATTAAAATTCTTACTTGATCAAGTTTTTTTTCAAGGTCAAGTAAATTTCTTCCTTCCACAAATGTCAACGCCCGATTTGTCATGTCCATTTTTTAAGTCCAAAAAAAGGGGACGTGAAGTCCCCCTTTATTTAAGTTAAATTATTTATTAAACAAGTCCGGCATTTGGTGATTTAACAGACTTCGCAATCACGAGTGAATCCTGCTCCACTATGCCATATTTTGTGGTCGATTTCCAACCGATATTTAAAAATCTCTGAAGCTTGTCAAATGGTCCTGAAATCACTTGTGTTCTTGTTTGTGATTCAACCTTTCCAAAGGCATTATAACCCATAAAGTAAGAATTGTATGCGTCGGACCCGTCACCCAATGCACCGGCGGCAACAACAGTTGATAAGTTGTCCCTTATAATACGAAAACCTTTAAACATTCCAACTTCATTCCTAAGGACTTCGGAAGGTGCGGCATATTTGTGCGTATCTTGCCAAGAACCCGCCGCCGTGCCGCTTCTTAGTGAAGCAATCACGTTGTCGTGCATGATACAAACAAATTCACCGTTTGCTTGTGGAAGTCCGATTGAACTTCGGTCCGCAAGTGCTGAATAGGCTTTTTCTAAAAGTAAAGCGTCAACTTCGTCGGCGGCGTCCATGTCACCAAGACCGGTTGCGTCGCCCGCAAATAAAATTCTTGAAGAACTGTCAAGTGCTTGAAGTGCAAGTTTGTTGTGAACACGTCCCGAATTAATTCCAACAATTCGCGCCGCCGCAATGTTGGTTTTCCCGCCGCTTTGTAAATTTGAAAGTGACGTGCTTGTAATTACATCACCATATTCGACCGGTGTAAAAATTACTTCACTGTCTGACATTGCCGTGGAATCAGGGTCTTCCCTTTCATTCAACGGGGTTGTGTTTAATGGCATTTGATCATATTTCGGAAGTGAAATTGATTTTGCGCCAATATCTTTTTTATACGATGCAAATTGATCGGCAACACCCATTGCGGCTTGCGCAAGAATAAATTGTGCATCAAATTCTTCAACTGCTGAATTGTCAAGTTCCGCGGTTCCCGTCATTACTTGTGTGAAATCTGCCATGATAATTGTCCTTTTTTATAGTTTATAAAATTTTAAAGTCTTCCGTGTTTTAACATTACGGCGTCCATTTCTGTTTGTGACTTGCAAGCCTTAAGTTCTTTTGAATATTTTTCAATATCACTTAAAGGTTCGTCAAGTCCTTTTCCGTCCGGTTTCTTGTCTTCCGTTTCGGGTAGTTTCGATTTTGTAAAAAAGAAACTATGTGTTTCACGAAGTTTTCCAACAAAGTCTTCAACACCGTCAACCGTTAAAGCGTCGTCGTCAACTTTCAAAAGGGCACGGTGTTCTTTGACGTTTAACATTAAGTCAATTGAATTTCCGTGTGCATCGGGACAAGCCTTTGCAAGCGCACCTTTTAGTTTTTCCGTCAAGACGGTTGATTTTTGAACTTCAAATTTCTTTTGCAATTCAAGTTTTTCATTTTTTTCAAGGTCAAGACGTTCTTGAAGTTTTCCTTCATCTTCCATCTTTTGCTTTTCCGCTTCGGTCAATTTACCTTCAGCTTCTTGCGCCCTTGTTTTCACTTTCGAGTTCTCACTTTCAAGTCTTGATTTGCTTGCGGTCAAGTTTTTAATTTGTTCCGCTTGTTCTTCCATTTGTTTTTTTAGTTCTTCAATTTCCATCTTTTTCAATCCTTCGGCAACCTACGTTGACCAAATTGCGCAACCTACGTTGACGCGTGTTTATATTATAACTAGTTTTATATTATTGTCACTTATTCTTTTTGACAACAAAAGAAACCGACGCGTTCAATATGTCTTTAATTAAACGTGTTATCTTAGTATTAAATTGTTCCCCCGATTCGGTCGGCAACATTCGACGCACCACGCCTTTACGACCCGCACCCAAATTATTGTGTATATACGCAAGAAAGTGTTTAAATTGAATAGATAAAATTAAAAAAGGTCTTCCACTTATAGGGAATGAAGTTGCGGCAACGGTCAAAGATTTATGAAGTTTTCCCGATAATTTTAAATTAACAGGTGAAATTGATTTTGACCCTTGACTTGTCACGTCGGTATTATTGAAGCCTTCATTCACATAAACCTTGTGCGGTCGTCCGCTTTTGTCGGACCTCCAAATAAAAGGTTGTCCCGAATCGTCAAGGTGTGGTTCTCCCCTTATCGCGTCTTTATAAAAGTCCGAATATTTTTTAAATTTGCCTTCACCGCGGACCGGTGAAACACCGCTATTCAAGTCATCAAGAATTCTTCTTTTAATTGGTTTCGGTGCAATTCGCGCAAACCTTCGGTTGACCGCGGGCACGAACCGCTTCATGTTTTTTAAATCAAGTTTTATTTTTGCCATGTCAAAGCGTCCGTTCAAATTCACGTCTTAAAAGGTCAATTATATTTTCTTCATCAAATAAATTACTTTGTGTTTCAACACGCGTTTCTTCAGGTGTGTCTTCAACCCTTGTGATTGTAACACGGTTCTGTCTTTGAACTTCAGGGTCAACCCTATGTTCATTTAAAATTTTATCTATACCATTCATTATTGACTTTTTAAATGATTGACTTGATTCTGGAATATATCGTCTTTTTGGAAGTGCTTTACGTTTATTTTTTCCCGTTCCCCAAGTTGGTTTTTTTGCGTCCGCGGAAAATTGATTATGTCCGTCCGCTTTTTCGATTTCGGGGTTCTTTGACGAATATCCGACCTCAATTGTTGCGCCTGTTTTGTCGTTTAATTCCAAGGCTTCCATTAAATCACCTTCAAGTTGAAGGTTTGCAATTGAATTCCCTTGTTTTTCATCTTTTGAATATTTAGGGTTTAATGTTTTAAATGAACCTTCACCGTGAACGGGTGATTTTCCCCTTGATACATGCCTTTGAATTTCATTTTCAAGGAAGTCAAGCGCGTCACGTTTCGCTTCCTTCCGTTTATTTCTTGGAATATCTTTTAAATCAAGATCAAGGCGTTTCAATATCTTCGTCATTTGCTATGCTCATAAGTTAACGACAACAACGCGACGACAAGAATTGTTTTTAATATATCAAAAAATAGTTGTTTAAATTCTTCATTCATTTGGAGCTTCCACAATTAAATGTTTTGCATGGAATTTTTTCCAAGCTATACCGGCAAACGCAAGCGAATACGCCCAAGGTGCCTTGTAAGCTTCAAAATAATTACACGCGGTTTGTTCAATCCACGTTTCTTTGTAGTGCTTGAATTCCCTTAATTGTTGCCTTCCATTAAATTTATTCATCGTCAACCGAACTTGTTAAATGGTAATTATCGCAAAAATTACAAAAATAAACACGCATTTTCCTTCCATAAGTTTTTTTTATTTTTATCGCCTGTTGTGTCGCAAAGTTGTGATTTGTAAAAGTCTTTTTGTTTCGACACACTTCATTTTGTAATCTTTCAAACTTCTTTTTATTTTTCGTCTTCCGTTTCGTCGTCGTCATTATTTTCTTCCGGTGAAAACAATTCTTGATTGCGTTTAAGTTCTTCGGTTTTTATTTCCCTAATTCTTTCTTCACGTTCTTGCGCGTCGGCGTCACTTAAATTGGGGTCAAGTATTTGGTGTTTTTCCCAAGGAAGTGATAAACCTAAGCGGTCACGGGTTTCAATATTTGAGAGGGTTTCTGCGTCGGAAATTAAAACGGTTGGTTTCAAAAACGTGACGTTTAACTTTTGATCTTGTTTAAAAGTGTTTTTATTTAAAGCAGTTTCATGCGCAGACAATAATTCAAACACACCTTGTTCCGCAAGAACATAAACACTTTGATTGTTTTCAATTTCGTCTTGAACGTCTGCGCCGGCAAGTATGCGGTCAAAACCTGAAGCAAATGAATCGGCGTCTTGTCCTTGAATTGAAGACCCGTTTGAAATTCCGTGGTCATCAAGAATGTTGACCGCTTCAAATTTAAGTCCGTCCAATTGGTCCGCAAGTGCGGGGTTTGCATTTATAAAACTTGCCTTTGTTTCGGGCGCGTTTGGTTTCGTTGATTGTGGTAAATCAATAGCGGTGTGCATACCGGTGTGCAACTTACTTTTTGCCTTCATTGAATCGGGATAGCTATAGGTCAAAATTCCGTGACCTTGCGCCGCGCTTGCCGTCTTATAATCTGAAAAACTTACGTTCCATGAGATTGATTGATCACTTAAATTTGACGGAACAGGGTAATCAACGGCGGTGTCTTGACTTTCAAAATGTATTGGAAGAACACCGGCTTCATTTTTATTGTCTTTGTTTTTTTCATTTAAAAGAATTTCAATTTTTATTGCAGAACCTTCACCGTCGAATTGTGCACGGGCACGAACAAAGTTTTTATCGGACCAAACAGAATAAATTTTTGATTCCGCGCTTGTGTCTGCTTGACTTTCGGCGGTCACGGTTTCAACACCGTCGGCAAAAGAAGAACCTGAAGTTGTTTCATTATCGGGATAAGATAAAATAAACACTAGAGGTTTTCCGGTGACTTCATCACGAACAAGGTCATATTCATAAGGTGCAAGTGCTTGTAAATTATATTTTTCGTTATCATTTAAATATTTCAACCATAGGCAAGCATATTTATGTAAATTAAATATGCGGTCGAATTCCTTCCACGCCCTTTTGAAACCGTTCGCGCTATAAATTTCTTCAAGTGCTTCGGTTTCTTTGTCGTTTGAAGCGCGGCGAATGGGGTCTTGTTTATATGCCTTGCTAAGTTTTTTTATTACTTTTTTTACAATTGATAAATCACCGACACGAAACTTGTTGTGTGTTTTTGGGTATAGATTTTTTAATTCGTCTTTTACATATTGTTTTTGATTGCCTTCAAGACAATTAAAAGCCTTCCACGCGTGAAGCTTGCGGTGCTTGTTGTCACTTGATTCAACGTCTTCAATAATTATTGCAAGGTGTGACGGATTTAAAATATTAAGTTCTTTATTTTTCATTTATAATTCCTTTTAAGAATGTCCTTCAATTGAATTTGTCATTTCATAATCGCCTTCAATGCACGCAAAAATTCCATAAGTCACGGCGTTTGACATGTCTTGTCCTTCCGTGTTTTGGTCTTCGGTATAATTTACACCGTCTTTCAATTGTGTCTTTTGAAAACCGTGGTCAATATTTTCACAACGCTTGTCAATCTTAATTTTAGACACCTTTTTCGCATTTTGCAATTGTCCGTTGGTTATATTATGGCGATTACGAATTGACGGGTTTGCTTCAGGAACTTGAATGTCATAGTCAAGCATTAAAGAATCATGCCTTTCATAGTTCGCAATAAACTTTTCAATAATATCATAATCGGAATATATTGACTTACTTGAACCGTAGCGACCCGACGCATCACCGTGAATAATTATTTCGGGGTTGTGTTTGGTGTCAAAATATCCCTTATCACACCATAGTTCAATGACCGCGCTTGTTCGCGCACCTTCAACCGCAACTTCATCAATAAATATAAATGACTTTGTCCTTGGGTCGAATTGAAACAAACATGAAGACATTGGTTTTCCTTTTGCAATGTTGAAGTCAAAACTTAAACGAATAGGAAGTTCGGGGTCAACTTCAGTGTCTTCAAGAACAAAATGAATTTCGGGGTCGTAAGAATAATAAATAATGTCCGTGTGAATATGTATCCATTGACCTTCAAGAAGTCTTAAACACATTTTTTCGTCATACTTTTCGCGTAAAGAATCAATATACCATGAAGGAAGAAACGGGTTGTCTTCGGTCCTTGAATAGACGACATGGCGGTTTGCAAACTTCTTTGAACCCTTTATGAAGTAGTCGTGACAATAGTGACTAGGTGAATCGGGATTTGTGGCTAGGATTGAAAGACATTCTTTTTCTGCAATATGTTTTATTCTTCCAAGACGACCAATTGCTTCAGTGTAAAAACCTTTGAATTCTTTGTTGTCGTTTTCCGTTGCTTCCTCAATTGCAAGCATTGAAATGTTTACCGACCTAAATTTTTTATATTTTTTATCGTGCCATGATCTTGAAATGATTTCACTATGGTATTTTCCATCGACATAAAACTTGATTGACGTCGCCGTAAGGTTCACAACAAAGTCGTCATGTTCCATAAATGAACCGTCAAGCATTTCAAGAATAGTTTGAAACAATGTTTCTTTAAGGTCCGTCATTGCCTTCCGACCTATAAGCACACGCGCACCTTTGAATTCCGTTGCGTGTTTAATTATCAACCAAGCAAGCAAACAACTTTTTGCGCTTCCAATTGTACCCGACAAAAGAATTTCATGCGGTCCCATTGAATAATCAAAATAAGTTTTTACATTTTTTATTACTTTGTATTGATAAGGAATTAATTCAGGATTAAATTCAAAAAATGAAGGTGTTGCGGAATCACTTACGGGTGTCTGAAGTTGCGCACCCATTAAATTTTTTCAACGTCTTTTTCAAGTGTAAAAGCAAATGTTTTTTTTGCGTCTTCCGTTGCTTCAATAGCAACTTCTTTTTTGTCCGCATAATGTTTTGGGAACATGTTTTTTGTAAGGAACAACCAAGGGACCGCATTAAATTGTTTACCCGCGTTTATTCCCGCAAAACCTTTTGCTTCCATGTGGTGCATACGATGCACTTCACTCTTTTTTATAGCTTCGGAAAAGTCAAGGTGTTTTTTTTCCCAAGCTTGCAAAGTATCAAAATCAATATCAAGTAAAACACAAAGACTTGCACGTGTTAAACATTCACCCGTTTTTGATTTTTCAAGAAGTAAAGCGCAAAATTCTTTTTTGTATTTTGTCGGTCGTCCGAACGTATAGCCTTCAGGCATTTCTTCACCCTTTTCAGGACCGGACTTTTTTAAAACCTTTTTCTTTGTGCTTTTTTTTGTTGGTTTCTTTTTTGTTTTTGTTTTTTTAGTTGTCATCAAAACAGTTTACCTAAATATCAATAACCAAGCAAAATAAAAAATTATTGTCAACGAAGTAAACGGGTCAAGTAATAACAAAAACCGCGTCAAAATGACAAGGTGCTTTAATTTTAAATGAACCCGCGCTATAAACCGATAATATTATTGAGGAATCAAGCAAACCGCGGGTTCAATGGGTTCATTTGACCGTTTTAAAACCTTTTTTTACTTTCTTACCCTCTCTTTTATTTTATTTTAAAAATCAATCCCTATGTAAATAGATTATAAAGGGTTAAATGAACCCATGTTTTGCGAAACGGTGCATTACTTAATTGTTTTTATTGACTTCAATGCGGTGCAAGTCGCGGGTTCATTTTTCAGTAATTCGGAGCGTCCAACGCAAAGCCAATAATAAATTTTGTTTTTCTTCCCTTCACGCTGCGTTCCATTATCTTGACGCGGTTCTTCGTAAGTCGTTTTGAAAAAGCAACTTTTGAAATTTTTTGCCCGTTGCGTTCGTCTTCATTGTAAATTTCAAAGGCATTAAAAAAGTCTGAAAACAAAACTTCGTCTGAATTATTTCCCGTTTTGACACACCCGTTCTTCAAAAAGTCACCAACATTATCAGAAAAAACCCGAACGTCTTCAACACGGTCGTCAACATATTTTGATTTTGTGAACCCTTTTTGTTTGACAAGTCGTTCATATCCTTCAAGGCATTTTATAAATATTCCTTCAAGTTCCGCGTCAAGCTTCCCGTCAATATCGGGGTCAACCCGATCTTTGTGAACGTCTTCAAGGTCATAATCCCACGGTGTAATTAATAGCCGCCGCATCATACCGGTTGTTGTGTCGGATATATACGGCATTTCATTATAGGAAATAATTAATTTTGCAATGTTTTCAAATTGAAATAAATCCCCATATTTATATTGTGCTGTTATTGTTCCGTCACCCGTCAAGTTCTTAAAACTTCCCGATTGTTGTTTAAATGATTCGGGCGGTTCTTCCTCACTTATATTACACAATTTACCATGAAGACTTGACGACGCAAAAACGGACGCACCAAGTTCTTTAATTGAAACTGTTGAAACATTTGTAAACCCAACAAGTTTTTTTAATAGTTTTAAAAATGTTGTCTTCCCGTTTTTACCGGCACCGTCAAGAATTAAAGCTTTTTGAAATTTATAAGGTTCGCCCGATAAAATAAAACCTAAGTATTCATGAAGAATGTTTTGAAGACATTGACGGTCAAGCGTCACGTCTTTTATAAATTGGTCCCAAGTTGGGCACGTTGCCGCCGGATTATAATTATATTTTAAACACGAAGTAAAATAAATTTCGGGTGTATGCGGTTTCAATGTTTTTGTCTTTATGTCAAGAATTCCGTTCTTCAAATTTATCATGCCGGTTGTGTCTGCAAAGTCAAAAATTCCGTCATGAACATAATTTGTTCGGGTCACAAGACTTTTAAATTCAGAACATTCATTTTCATTTGCCATTGGAAAAAATTTAGTTTGCGCAAAGTTTTTTATTTCCATTTCGTTGGTCATTCTGTAATGGGTGCCGGTGTAAACGTAAGTTTTTTTCATAGTACCTACGGACTTATGATGTTTGTCACGTTGGAAGGCAAGCAATAAATCACCGTATTGTCTTTTTATGCCGCCCTTTGGTCCAACAATTGTGAAACCCATTTCTTCGGTTCCAATATGTTTATTTGATTTTAAAAGAATAGGTGAAGTTATTTTCCCAAAGTAAGGGCACTTTTGACACTTACCATAAATGTCATCAATACCCGCACACGTTCGCGGTCCCGAAGCACTTAGTGCTTGATCAATTTTTTCAGTTTTATCAACCCGATCAATTGAAGGACTAGAAAAATTAGACATAAGACGATAGGAAGTGTCATTGTTATCATGGAAATGAGCAGTAATTGACAACATAGCATACATATGCGGTTCATGAACTTGTTCCGGTGTTTCTTGTAACCATTTAAAAAAGTCACACTTTTTGAGAATTGTTTCGGGGTCGGGTTTTGCAAACTGTCCCGCTTTAAGAAAATGATTTGACGGTTCTTTGTCACCAACGGTTTCAAGTTCAAATTCTTGGGGCAAGCAAACGGCGTTTTTGATTTCACATTGTTTTTCACTTACAACACCGCCTTTTATTTTTAGGTTTTTTGTAAAAGGAACACGAAGAATTCGCGCAAAGTCCCAACATGTCGGGTCCATTTTTAGCTTCATGCCCGCTTCATTAAACTTTTTTTCTGCAATATCACACTTTCTTTTATAGCCTTTTTTAAGATTTTTATATTTTACTTTGTCTGTAATCATTTCAGGAATTCGAATATATACATGAATTCCGTTGCCGGAATAAACACAAGCGGTTTTTTCAGGGTCAAGTTCAAGGACTTTGCAAAGCTTTGGAAAATATTCGTCAAGTCGGTCAAGGTCAATTCCGTCAAGATCAAATGCAATATGTTCTTGTGATTGAAAAGACTTTTGACTTCGTGTTCCTTCCAAGTGATGCGCGACCGTGAAGAAAACATTGTATTGTTCATCTTTTTTTAAATATTTTTCAGTCACAAGATCGGCTTGAACACCCGCAAACATTGCTTCAAGTGTCTTATAGTTCCAACCGTTTATAAATTGAAACCCTTTATTATCCCGTAAAACACCTAATTGAATCATTGATTCCCCCCAAATAGTTTGTAAATGTTGAACAATTAAAGTATAAGAAGATATACTCTTTGCAAAGCTTTTTGTCTTTATTTCCCCCCAAGGTTTTAAATCACTGAAACTTTGTAAAGAGTATATCTTTTTTAAAATAGTTTGACATTCAACACGCGACCGTGCAATAAAGTATTTACTTAATTATTTGGGGGGAACAATTAAAACATTTATATTGATAATATTTTTAATAGTTCTTATCTTAAATTTATACTAATTTAGTCGGTTGAATTTTTTGCCGGTTGCCTTATAATAAAAGGATGAATATAATATTTCTTTTTATATTTCTTCTTTTGACTTCAACCGCTTGTAAAGAATTCGCCGTCGATGAAACCGATTGCAAATTACTTGAGTGCACGGTTTGGAGATGCGAGTGCCATTTCAAATAAAAGGTAAAATTATTGAAGGACCAATTAAACCCGACACCGTGCCGGTTGTGATTGTTCAAGACCCGATTGCGTTTCAATGTTCACGTTGTTTGGTTTGGTCAAAATATAAAGACGAATACAATTTTAAAATGCCGCGGACATGGACCGACGACAACCGCGGTTTTACTTGCGGTGATTGCAACAAAGGAAAAAAATAAATGAAACCTATAAAAATATTAAAACTTTATAACACAAAACAAAAAATGAATTTAGCTTTTAAAGAATTATCGGTTCAACTTGGCGGCGTTTCAACAATTAGAAAATCGAATAAAATAATCTATATAGGTAAAACACAATATTTTTTTACATGCGTTGATCAATTACATAAGTATGAATTTCATAATTTTAACCGCGTTCAAGTTGAAGAAAGACTTCCAAGCGGTGCCGTTGATTTTATTTGTCGTCGCGTGGTGAATCAATGAACATTGTAATTTGGGCGGCGTTTATTAGGACACTGTCAATCACACCGGCGCAACAAACGGACCTTACAACGTGCATGTACTACGGAAAACAATACCCGCAAGAATTAAATTCACATAGGTCTTTTTGTCAATGTACAAAAAAACTTAAAATCTATAACAAAGGAATTTGCAAATGAATATCTTACACACGCTTACTTTTACATTTTGGTCTTATCCGTTGTGTTTGGTTGTCATTTTATTTTGTTCGCCCTTCATGTTGCTTTCACAAAAATATGAACTTTATGAAGTTCGTGAAACAATCGACGAATTGAATGACATGCTTCGTGATGTTTGGACAATTTAAATGAATTATAAACTTAAACCGTGGAAGCACCAAAGAAAAACGATTGAACATGTTCTCGATAATAACCTAGACTTCTTTGCGCTTTTTTATGAAATGGGTGCCGGAAAAACAGGAACCGCAATAAATATTTTCAGGGGAATTTGTAACCGTGAAAAAAGAATACCTTTGTGTTTGGTCATTGCACCTGTTGTTGTTCTTGAAAATTGGAAGCGTGAATTTTTACTTCATTCAAATATAAATCAAAAAGAAATTGAAGTTCTTCACGGTTCCGGTAAAAAACGGGTCAAACTTCTTACCGAATCGCGGGCAAATATATTCATTACAAACACCGACGCATTGAACATGAAAGAATTTTGGGGGACCGTGGAAGCTTACGGTTTTGAATTTTTAATTGTTGATGAATCGCATAAATTTAAAGAACATTCTTCAAAGCGTACAAAGACAATGTTGAAGTTTGCAAAACAACCACAATTGAAGTTTCGCTTCATTCTTACAGGTTCACCTATTTTAAATAGTGCCCTTGACATTTGGTGTCAATATCAGATATTAAACCCTGAAATTTTTGACCGTAATTTTTACGCGTTCCGGTCAAAATATTTTTATAATGCAAACGCAAACAATCCGTTTATAAAGTTCCCCGATTGGAAGATGAAAGATGAAAAATATTTTAAACTAATTGGTGCGAACAAAACAAAACAAGAAGTGTTTGAAGACATAAATAAAATTGTATATAAATACGCGCACCGTGTGACAAAAGACGAAGCACTTGACCTTCCTGAATTAACTTTTCAAACCGTGCATGTTGAAATGGGACCGGAACAAAAAAGAATATATAAGGACATGAAAAACGACTATGTTGCTTTTTTAAAAGAAGTTGATATAAATAAAATTGAACAAGGTGAAGACGTTGAACATATGTCCGCGGACCTTGCCATTGTAAAGCTTTTAAGGCTGCAACAAATTGTGTCGGGTATATTTATCAACGAAGAAAAAGAAATAATTCGTCTTGATTCTGAAAGGAATAAAATTCTTGTTGATCTTGTTGAAAGTATTCTTGCAAACAAAGAAAGTAAAAATAAAATTATTCTTTGGTGTGTCTTCAAAGAATCGTATAAAATAATCGGTGAACTTCTTACAAAACTTGAAGTAAATCATGTCTTTTTAACAGGCGACCAAAATTATAAAGAAAAAATTGAAGCAATGGACGCGTTCAATAATGACGACGATATTGAAATAATTGTTGCAAACCAAAGTGCGGGCGGCACCGGTGTCAATTTACAAGCGGCAAATTTTGCAATCTATTATTCAAGGAACTTTTCACTTGAAGCGGACATGCAAAGTGAAGCAAGAAATCACCGCGGCGGTCAAACAAGACCGTGTACAAGAATTGACCTTGTATGCCCCGACACAATTGACGAACAAGTTCTTCAAGCTTTAAAAGATAAACAAAACATTGCTGATAATGTTTTAAAATTAGGAATATAAAATGATTTTACAACTTGGGTATAATTTAATAAATAAAAAAAGCGGTAAACAACTTTTAAAAAGCTTGCACACAAAAGAAGTTGATTGTAAGTGTGGGCACCCGCTTTGTTCTTACACTTTATTTTATGATGAAACCGCGCTTGCGTTTCAAAAAACCCGTGATGAATTCGGCGGTCCCCTGAAAATCACAAGTTTTTACCGTTGTGCAACATACAACAATGCGGTCGGCGGCGTAAAAAATTCAATGCACACACGCGGGCAAGCAACGGATTTACAGCCTTGGTATCAAACCGAAGATTTGCAAGAAGACCTTGACATTCTTGAAATCATAATGAAAAAACATTACGACTATATAAAAAGATATAACACATTTATTCACGGTCATTGCTTTAATGGTGACGTTGACACAAGGAAAAAGAAATGAAGGAAGTAAGAAAAACAGATAGGGAACTTTTATTATTGAAAACCCTTGGTAAAAAACCACAAACGACAAATGAAATTATCAAAAAGATTTTTAAAAAAGACTTAAAAGCCGGTGAAGACTTCGTTGTGAATACTCGCGGTTGGAAGTTTTATGTTCATTTAAATAAGTGCTTTGCACCAATGCAACGTAAAAAACTAATTGAACAAACCGGTTTTAAAATAGGTGAAACCGGCAAACCTGAAAAAATTTGGTCACTTGTTTAATATAACACGAATTTTTTGAATAGAAATTTCCCTTGCGGTTTCAAATTCTTCAAGGGAAATTTTTCTATTTACATATTTTTCAACCGAACCGGAAAAATTATTTAAAAGAATTTCAAGCCTTAAGTCTTCGTGACCGCGTTCGGCTTCTTTTTCTTCAATTTTATCTTCTTTCATTTATTCCCCCCCGTATTTAACTTTAAACTTTAACAATTCAAGAACAAGTTCGTCAACGGCTTCAACCGGAATTGAAATATAATTATCTGAAGTTTTAAAACTTACACCGTCGTCGTGAAATTCGCGAACGTCCAAACATTCCGCGGTCACTTCTTTGTGAACCCGCAAGTCCCAACATCTTTGCGTTTTAATTATTTTTTTAATTTTATCTTCTTTCATTTATTCCCCCCTTATAGTTTCGATTTCAATAATATTTTTCTTGTTGTTTCTTCCTTACGTTATAATTTCTAAAAGGCTGACAAAGTTTAAATATTTCTTAAATTTCGCGAACTTATCCTTTATTTATCTGCGGTATAATTTCTAAAAGGCTGACAAATTTTAAATATTTCTTAAATTTCGCGAACTTGTCATTTTATAGTAAATATGTCATAATTTCTAAAAGGCTGCCCAACATTATAATGCCTATAAAACCAATAAATATACATTATAATGTTGTTTGTTTTTGGAATACTACTAATTTATAATTAATTATGTCCATTATTCCCCCTTTCTATTTTTATTCCCCTTTGATTTCAATGCGCATAACTTGCACACCTGTAAATTTACACACGCCGTGACTTATCGGTGTTGAATTAAAACCGTAAACCGGTTTTATTCCGACACTAATTAAATATTTTTCTATTGAATAAAAACCTTTTATTTGGTGTGCCGTGAACGTGAAGAAATGCTTCCCTTTGACCCATTGCTTGCCGTAAATAAATTGTTCGTTCATTTTATTTTCCTTTGTCCCCCAAAGGGGACGGTTTAAAGTTTTATTAAGCAATTAATGCAAAATTAATTGCTTAATAAAGTCCTTTTTTTATTTGGTTTTGATATAATTTAATATCTGATTCAATTTCTTCAATTTCTGAAAAGTTATTATCATCCATAAAGTCTAAATCTTCAATTTGATCATTTGTTAATGTTGATTCATCTACAATCTTATATTCACCATAGAGAACGCCATTCTCATCAGTTATTGAAACTTTTAAGAATCTCATTTTATAGCCCCTTATGGTTTTTAAAATATTCAAATTTTCCCAATTCTTTAAATTCTGCCCTAGCTTTTTCTAATTCAGCGCCAGACTCATCTCTTAAATAATTTAACGCCAAATCAATATCTATAAATCTTTTTGTAATTAACACATCGTCCCATGAGTCATGAGAATTTAAATTTCCCATTTCGACCAATACAAAATCACTTCCTTTTATTATTCTAAAATTTCGACCATCCCAATATGATTTCTTTTTTTCAAATTCGGTTTTAATTGTTGGTCTTATTGCTTCATTCCAGATTTTTTTTAAGTCATTCATTTTTATTTTCCTTTGTCCCTCGAAGGGGACGGTTTATTTTTAAACAAAAAGTTTACAATGTTTTTTTATAACGGTGTCACCACCTTGTGAAACATAGATGTTTTTTAGTCCCCCTTTTGGTCCAAGACAAAAACAAACATAAATTTCACTGTAAAGACTTGGTTTTTTCGCGGTTGTTTTATAACTAATTATTAAACTTTTTCCGACCGATTCAATTGTGAAGTTTGCAATTGCCGTTTGACCTAAATAATCACTATATTTTGCCGTTCTTGTGGTAGCACGCAAAATCATTTTGAATTGTAGGGCGGTAACCGGAACATTTTTAATTGTCATCATTTTTAATTCCTTGGTTTGTTTCAATACCTAATAATAACACACTGAGTCTTAAATACAAGCATAAACGCATGTATTTGTTGATTTTGAACAATATCAAGCACTTAGGATATATAAAAGTTTTATCATTATATAGGGTTTTTCTTGCCATTCCGGTCGTGCTTTTATAAGGTCTTATTTTAAACATTTAACTTGGGGAAAACATGACAACACAAATTGATCAATTGCTTGTTCAAGCACAAAAAGAAATTAAACAAAAAGTTGACGCATTTTTTAAATTGAAAAATTTAATTAGTGAACAAGAAAAAGATTTGAAGGCAATGAAAAAAGACCTTATTGAATTCATGGAAAATTCAGACACACAAAGACTTGAAGGTGATACTTGCAAGGTTTCACTTGTTATAAAAGCAACGCCGTCAATGCCTAAAGAACCGCACGAAAAGAAAAAATTATTTTCTTGGGTCGCAAACAATAAAGGTCAAGACGTTCTTGACGCAATGTTGACGTTCAACTCACGTTCATTTGGTTCATTTTATAATGCCGAAGAAACCGCGGCAATCAACGCCGGTGATTTTGAATTTAAAATTGACGGTGTTGAAGAACCGCACAATGTCACGTCTTTAATGGTAAGGAAAAAATAAGAACGCCCGCTTGAACGGGAAGTAATTAAATAAAAGGAAGTAAGTTATGAGTAAGAAAAAAGTAAGTAAAAACCTTGCAGTAAAAAACGACAACGCAATTTCAACGGAATTTAAAAACATGTTTGATCAATCACTTGTTCAAAATGAATCAAAGGTTGACACCGAAGACATTTTAATTTCAAAGATTGCAGTTGTTCAAAAAATGTCAAAGGCGGTTGACGAAGGTGCCGTTGTTGGTTCTTATGTTGATTCGGTTGAAGGCAATGAATTGATTGAAAAAGGCGGGTCGCTTGATTTATTCTTTTTCGGTTATCACAAATTAATTCAAGAATTTAAAGTTGAAGGAAATGAAAAAACATATTTAAGAACCGTGAACTATGATAAAAACCTTGCGTTTGATGAAGAAACAAATGAAGGAACAATTCACCGTGACACGTGTATAAGATTTTACGCACTTTCAGTTGAAGACGTTCTTGACGGCATGGCATTTCCTTATATTGTAGAATTCAAAAGAACTTCAAGAAACGCCGGTCAAAAACTTGCAACGCAAATTGCAAAAATGTCTTCAATTCTTGGTGTTCCGTCTTATGCAAAAGTATTTTCATTGTCTGCAAAAGAACAACAAAAAGACGAACATAAATATTTTGTAAAAGAAGTTTCAATTGGTCGTGATATAAACGCCGACGAATTAAACGCGGTTGAATTGTGGGTTTCACAAGTGCAAAAAAGGCAAGCCGAAGGAACTATAAAAACCGACGAAACCGACGAAGGTGAAGCAATCAATAAACAAGCCGACGTTGTCGACGGTGAAGTTCGTCAAGGTTCACAATATTAATTAAAATTATCCCGTTCTTTCTTGTCAAAGCGTACAATTTTGAACGGGTTTTTATGGAATAAAACAATGAATAATTTACAAAAAACAAAACACACCCGATTGTTTCTTGAAGAATATGAAGAATTTTTTTCAATACATATTTCCGAAGCCTATTTATTTGTTATAAAAGAGCTTGCAAAACTTGAAACAAAATTCATAAAAGAACAAGAAGAATCACAACTTCAAATGGAATTAAAATGCACCTCACAACCAAAGATAATTTTAAAAGCACCATTAAATTCATCTTATCGAATTCCCCCGATTATTTAGCAATTGACACCGAAACAACGGGTCTTGAACCGTTTAAAAATGACCGTATATTTTCGGTTATAATATCAGACAAAAACGAAGACTATTATTTTTCTTTTAACAAAACACAAACACCGCCGGAATATTTACTTGAACAAAGTGACTTCAAACTTTTTCAAGAACTTCTTTTGTGTGCAACTATATTCATGCACAACGCAAAGTTTGACATGCACTTTTTAACAAAGGAAGGTCTTTGTTTTGACGGTGTTGACATTATCGACACAAATGTTCTTGCAAGACTTATACGTAATGACCTTTTAAGTTATTCACTTGACGCCTGTTCTTCCTACTTTTTGGGGCGTAAAAAATTAAGTGATGAAGTAAAAACATACATGACAAAAAATAAGTGTTTTACTTGGGTCCAAACCGCGGGCGCAAAAAAGCGTTCAAAGAATTTTCACTTTGATCAAGTCCCGTTTGAATTGATTTCCGAATATGGTTGTCTTGACGGTCGTTTAACTTTTGATCTTGGTATTGATTTACTTCAAGAACTTGATTCAATTATGTTGCGAACACCCGCGGGGTCACCGTGCATTTCAAATATATATAAAACGGAAATGAAGTTGACAAAAGTTTTGTTTGAAATGGAACAAACAGGCATTAAAATTGACCCACTTTATACCGCCGAAGCTTTAACACACGAAAAAAGCGAACTTCAAAGAATTGAAGACGCGTTTGAAACAATGACCGGAACACCATTCAACGACGGGCGCAAAACACTTACAAAAGTTTTTGACGAATTCGGTATTGAATACCCGACGACCGACAAAGGGAACCCGTCGTTTAAGTCCGACGTGCTTGAAGCGGTTGAACATGACGTTGCAAAACTTATACTAGACCACCGAAGCGCGTATAAAAATGCGTTTACTTATTACGATAATTTTATTCAATTAAGTGATAGTGAAAACATAATTCACACCAACTTCAGACAAGCCGGAACAACAACGGGAAGAATGTCTTGTTCAAACCCGAACCTTCAGAATGTTACTAAGAACAAAGCAACGGGAAAATTTAAAGGTCGTAAATGTTTTGTTCCGCGTGAAGATTTCTTTTTTTGCATGATTGACTACGATCAACTTGAATATAGATTAATGCTTGACTACGCGGGGGAAATGCCCGTCATAAAACAAATTCTTGAAGGTCTTGATGTTCACACCGCGTGCGCAAATACCGCGGGCGTTGAAAGACCAATTGCAAAGACGGTGAATTTTTTGACTCTTTACGGGGGCGGTGACGCAAAACTTGCGGGTGCAATTAATGTTTCAAAGGACCGCGCCGGTCAAATTAGAAACGGAATAATGTCAAAAATGCCTAAAGTAAAAGGACTTATAAAAAATGTAATTAAAACCGCGGAAAACCGCAAGTTCATTTTTAATTGGTGCGGTCGTTTGTGTCACTTTGCAAATAGAAACTTTGCGTATAAAGCACCGAACCATTTAATTCAAGGAGGCGGTTCCGATATTGTCAAAAAAGCAATGATAAACATTCACGGTTTTTTAAAAGGACACAAATCAAAAATGCTTTTAAATGTCCATGATGAAATTGTTTTTGAAATTCATGAAAACGAAACCGATTTAATTCCACAACTTGCTTCATTAATGCAAAATGCTTACCCGCATCAATATTTACCTTTGACCGTGGGTTGTGACACTTCCCGCGAATCATGGCACGACAAGGAGAATTATAATGTCTAAAAAACCCGAAACAATATTTGCGGAATTGATTGACAAAGAATTAAAAAAAGTTTTTGGAAAAAATATATGGGTTGAAAATATTCAACAAGTAGGAAAACGCGGAACACCCGACCGTCTTATTTGTTTGAACGGACACTTTATTGCGTTTGAATTAAAAGTTGAAGGCGGTGTTGTTGACCCGCTTCAATCAATTAAATTAATGCAAATTAGAAAGGCGGGGGGAATTGCTTACATTGTAAGTCCGCAAACTTGGGGTGCAATATTTGATTTTTTAAAAGTCGAATTCTTGAACGAATACCCGTAAAAATAGCCATAAATAGCCGGCGGTAGTACACGAATTTAAGTAAAAAAACATCTTAATTTGGGTCATTTCGTGCCGGAATACCTTTTATTTGCCGCTTTTTTATAATCGCACTTTTAAGAATTGTAAATGATTCAATATTATCATTTTTCACACCTTCGTCTTCGGTCACAACGTCCCAAGATGAAAAATGAACACCGTTTTTAAAGTCTTCAACAACCCAACCAACGGCACGAATTTTCATAAGTGTTTTTATACCGACGGCATGATCAAGAAATTCTAAATAATAGCATTTACCTTCAACGAATTTCATTTTTTACCCTTGGTTCTTTGGTATAATGCAACTTCACTTTCATCAATTAAAGGAACTTCAAAAACTTTTTGCCCGCAATAGTTATAAACATGTTCAAGCAATTCATTCCGTAAAATTTCCGTTTGAAATTCAAACGGGATAAATATAAAAATTATAGCTTCCCGTTCCATCGTCCGTTTTTGTTCAACTTCATTTTTATAAGTGCCGGAACGCCGTGGTCATCAATCCAACCGCACCCTAGTATAGGCTTAGGTAAATGGTTTTTACCATAGTCAAACGCCCTATGCTTGTAATCAATAAGGCAACCGACAAACATGTCAAAGCGGTCGGTCGTCGGTGTATGAAACCAATTAATATTAAATTTTCCGTGAAAGTGTCCTTGAATTGCAGACATTCCCATTTCTTTGCAAAGTTTTCCAATTGCACCGGTTTTTCCATGACAAAGATAAACGGGACCGCGTAAAGTTTTTAAAATTATTTCTTCATTCCACAACCATTTGACGCCGTATAAATCTTGTAAACTTTTTAAATATTCAAGGGGAATTCCTTCGGCGTGAAGTCTGCGATATATTAAACTTCCGTGATTCGAGTCAAGGACGTCAATTTTTGGGAATATTTTTGCAAGTTCTTGAATATCTTCAATGGCTTTTTCAAGTTCCGCGCTTGCATTAAAAATTTCAGTTGAAGCCGAACTTTTATGAAATGAAATAGCGTGCCCGTCCGCTTCGTCACCAATATGTAAAACAATGTCGGGGTCAAGTTCTTCTTTTATTTTTTCAAGAAATTTAATTGTGTCGGGGTGTGAATAAGGAAAATGTGTGTCACTTATAATTAAGACGGTCTTACCTGAAGCGCGTATTATCTTTCCATTAAATGCGTGAAGGTTTTCCAAGCTTGAACTTCCTTGTCCAATTTATAACATGCTTAATTTTAAGCTATTTACATGATTTATTCAAATTCAAGATATAATTCAAAATCATTGTGTTATCTTCAAAACTATAAGCAATTAAACCGTCATTTTTTACGCATGAAACACTATTTTTTTCAATTCGACAAAAACCCTTTTTGTCCGGTAAATAAATAAAAGACTTCGGTTGTCTTGGAAGTTTCGGTTTGTGTTGTGTCGTAACACAAGCACTAAAAAACGTGCTATAAAAGATTACGAAAAGCGTCTTCATTTGACAAATTCCCTTGAATTCTTGTTTCGGGTTTTGAAAGTTCTTCACTTGATTGTATAATTTTTTTATGTATTTTATTTATTGTTTTTTTGTGAAGTTCTTCTTGAATATATACAAATAATAGTTTAAAAAGATATGTACATAATTTTAAAAGAACACTAACAATGATTTTTTGTATCATTTAAAACCGCCAACGCAAGGACTAGGAGCCACAAACCCAAGCATTGACGGCGGGTTCTTCCGTAAACCCTTAAATATTTTCTTCATCTTTTTCTTCATCTTTTTCTTCATCTTTTTCTTCAGGTTTTAAATAAGTCTCAAGTAATTTATCGACACCTTTAAAAATTACATCGTCAATTTTACTTTCAGAATCAAGAACCTTTTTTTCAAGAAACGGTTTTAAACTTGTTTCATATGCCGACCAAAGAACCTTTTCCCATTGCATACTTTTAAAAATTTCTTTTGCGGTTTCTTTTAATAGTTCCCACATTGTTTTTTTCATTTTATATTCCTTTATTGTAAAAATTTACCTTTTATATAAGCACCGATTAAACCAAAGAAGGCTGAAAATGTTGCAAGCTTTACTTTCATTGTTGATAGTTCTTTATTTAATTCTTTTATATCTTCACGAATCAATTTGATTTCTTCAAGAATTATTTTATCAACGTCATTCATGTCATTCGTTCCCTAAAAACTTCCCGTTTTTATCATAAGACCATTGTGAAAGTTCAACACCAACAAGTTCAAGTTCAAGCGTTTCATAAGAATACGCAAGTTCATGACCTATGGGGATTTCAACCGCGGGTTCCGCGCCGTCACCAAAGTCATGTTCAACCGTCGGAATGTCTGCAACCGTTTGCGGTGATGAAGTTAACATAAAAATTTCTTCCCGTTCTGTTTTTTTCTGTTCAAATTCGGAACTTCTTACAAAATCACCTTCGGCAACTTGCGCTTCGTCATGACGACACACTTTAATTTTTCCGGCTTCGGAATCACAATCAATTTTATTTTTTTTGTGTTGTTCGATTTTACCTTCAAGTAAATCTTTTTTTGATTCTTCAACTTTGTAAACGGTCAATTGATCTTTTGTAATTTCTTCACCGTATTGTCTTGTAAAGTGATTAGGTAAAAATTGAAGAAAATCGTCTTCATGTTTGTTCAACCAATAGTGCCCGTGTGTTGTTCCTTTTACATCAACTTCTATTTTAAACATAAGTTTTCCTTTTTTATGAGACTATTAATTCACTTGGTAAATTGTTTTTTGGTATAGGGTACAATGCGACCGTCCATGCGTGTGAACCCGAATGAAGTGTGTACGCAGTAATTGACACCGTGCCGCCGTAGCCCGTAATAGCAGACGCCGCAGTCGCGTGCGAGACAGATAAGTATATACCGTTCAATAATACGCCATTCCATCCGTTTGTAGTACGTACCGCGTAGTAAGTACCTCCTGACGACCCCGTAGGAGCTACAGACACCGTTGTTATACTATCACCCGCAACGACCCATTGACTGCAAGTATTGGAGCAAGCGCCGCCCGAAGAATTTGTTGAAAAATATTGCATGGCGTTCGCCGCCGTAAAATAAGCTGCGCCCGCCGCGGAATGAGAGGTCACCGCCACAATATGCCCGTATTTATTTGCGGGCACGGTATAGCCGCCCGACCCGCCAACGGTTGATTCCGGAATCGGTAAAATATTTTGATTTGTTGAACTCATAAAAAAATCCTAAGTTAATGATAAAAGTAATGTTGTTGGTAAACCTTCGGGAACTTCCAAAATGTCCATTGTCAAAACGGTGTCTGCGTCAACGCCGCCGACCGCAAAAGTTGCGGCGGTGTCTGTTTGTAAAAATCTTTCACCGATTCCTAAAGAAACATCTTGCGGATTGTGTTCAAGTCGCGGACGTTGTATAAATATAGTTCTTACTTCACGCGCAACACGACCTTGCGCCGCTTGATTTTCACCTACGGTTTCGGCTTCAATAACAATATTGTAATTTGAAAAACCGCCGCGGTTTACTTCCACAA
>Ga0233412_10000208_pt1 | contig 34745 bp, 37 predicted proteins | sample Na_anoxic_4_MG_FD_180667 | JGI IMG/M metagenome (GOLD analysis project Ga0233412, IMG submission 180667) | Seawater microbial communities from Saanich Inlet, British Columbia, Canada - Na_anoxic_4_MG | ecosystem: Environmental > Aquatic > Marine > Inlet | place: Canada: British Columbia... | reverse complement strand
GCGAGCTTAGTTGAGTCGGTCGAAGTGATTCCTGTGAGCTGACTTCCATCGATAGCAGGAAGGCCAGTTGCATCCGCTACAATTACATTGCCGTTGCTCACTCCTGTGGTCAGCGTGGCCACATTGCCAAGGCCTAAGTTTGTTCTCGCTGTGACTGCATTGTTCAAGTCGCTTAAGTTGTTAGCTATAGCGAGCTTAGTTGAGTCGGTCGAAGTGATTCCTGTGAGCTGACTTCCATCGATAGCAGGAAGGCCAGTTGCATCCGCTACAATTACATTGCCGTTGCTCACTCCTGTGGTCAGCGTGGCCACATTGCCAAGGCCTAAGTTGGTTCTTGACGTTGTGGCATTATTCAGGTCGCTCAAGTTATTCAAGATGGCGAGCTTGGTTGAGTCGGTCGAAGTGATTCCTGTGAGCTGACTTCCATCGATAGCAGGAAGGCCAGTTGCATCCGCTACAATTACATTGCCGTTGCTCACTCCTGTGGTCAGCGTGGCCACATTGCCAAGGCCTAAGTTGGTTCTTGACGTTGTGGCATTATTCAGGTCGCTCAAGTTATTCAAGATGGCGAGCTTGGTTGAGTCAGTCGAAGTGATTCCTGTGAGCTGACTTCCATCGATGGCAGGCAAGCCCGTTACATCCGCTACAATCACGTTACCGTTGCTCACTCCTGTGGTCAGCGTGGCCACATTGCCTAAACCTAAGTTTGTTCTCGCTGTGACTGCATTGTTCAAGTCGCTTAAGTTGTTAGCTATAGCGAGCTTAGTTGAGTCGGTCGAAGTGATTCCTGTGAGCTGACTTCCATCGATAGCAGGAAGGCCAGTTGCATCCGCTACAATTACATTGCCGTTGCTCACTCCTGTGGTCAGCGTGGCCACATTGCCAAGGCCTAAGTTGGTTCTTGACGTTGTGGCATTATTCAGGTCGCTCAAGTTATTCAAGATGGCGAGCTTGGTTGAGTCAGTCGAAGTGATTCCTGTGAGCTGACTTCCATCGATGGCAGGCAAGCCCGTTACATCCGCTACAATCACGTTACCGTTGCTCACTCCTGTGGTCAGCGTGGCCACATTGCCTAAACCTAAGTTTGTTCTCGCTGTGACTGCATTGTTCAAGTCGCTTAAGTTGTTAGCTATAGCGAGCTTAGTTGAGTCGGTCGAAGTGATTCCTGTGAGCTGACTTCCATCGATAGCAGGAAGGCCCGTTGCATCCGCTACAATCACGTTGCCATTGGCCACTCCTGTCGTAAGAGTAGCCACATTGCCTAAACCTAAGTTTGTTCTCGCTGTCGTAGCGTTGTTTAGATCGCTTAAGTTGTTCAAGATAGCGAGCTTAGTTGAATCAGTCGAAGTGATTCCTGTGAGCTGACTTCCATCGATGGCAGGAAGGCCCGTTGCATCCGCTACAATCACGTTGCCATTGGCCACTCCTGTCGTAAGAGTAGCGACATTGCCAAGGCCTAAGTTTGTTCTCGCTGTGCCTGCATTATTTAGATCGCTTAAGTTGTTCAAGATGGCGAGCTTAGTTGAGTCGGTCGAAGTGATCCCTGTCAGCTGTGAACCATCGATAGCAGGAAGGCCAGTTGCATCCGCTACAATCACGTTACCGTTAGCAACCCCAGTTGTAAGAGTAGCGACATTACCAAGGCCTAAGTTTGTTCTCGCTGTCGTAGCGTTGTTTAGATCGCTTAAGTTGTTCAAGATAGCGAGCTTAGTTGAATCAGTCGAAGTGATTCCTGTGAGCTGACTTCCATCGATAGCAGGAAGGCCAGTTGCATCCGCTACAATTACATTGCCGTTGCTCACTCCTGTGGTCAGCGTGGCCACATTGCCAAGGCCTAAGTTGGTTCTCGCTGTCGTAGCGTTGTTTAGATCGCTTAAGTTGTTAGCAATGGCAAGCTTAGTTGAGTCAGTCGCTGTGATTCCTGTCAATTGGCTACCATCAATCACAGGAAGACCAGTGGCATCCGCAATGATTACGTTGCCGTTGGCCACACCTGTGTCGAGTGTCGCCACATTGCCTAGACCTAGGTTTGTTCTTGCTGTCGTAGCGTTGTTTAGATCGCTCAAGTTGTTAGCAATGGCAAGCTTAGTTGAGTCAGTCGCTGTGATTCCTGTCAATTGGCTACCATCAATCACAGGAAGACCAGTGGCATCCGCAATGATTACGTTGCCGTTGGCCACACCTGTGTCAAGCGTGGCCACATTGCCAAGGCCTAAGTTTGTTCTTGCTGTCGTAGCATTATCAAGATCACTTAAGTTGTTAGTAGTGATTAAGACATTAGTTGGTTCAGTGTTATCAATCTTATCAATCTTTGAATTAGTGATTGAACCGCCCATATCAGCATTAATTAAAAGATGGTCACCTATTGCCCATGTTTGGCCATAGATTGTCCCCGCTGTGTCGATGATATAAAGGTCACCTTGCAAAGCATTTGCAATCGATGGAGTCCCCGCTGTTGCGTTGAACGCTCCCTTGTATGTTAACCCGCTTGCAATCGTGCCAAGCTTTGTATCAATACCTGAGAAGTGACCATCAACATTAGCGTTTGCTGCGGTATAGTTGACGGCGGTATGATCTGCGACAAGGTCGTTTCCGCTTAATACGACTGCGCCTGTCTGCGTATTGACTGAAGTGACAGCACCACCGCCACCGCCACCGCCTCCGCCTGTGAATGTATCTGTTTTAATAGCCATGATTCACTCCTTACCGATTAAAGCCAGCGATGATTACAACGCTGTCGCCGATTGCACCTTTGGCATAAGCAATTGATGAGATGGATGAACCCGCTTGAAGAGCTTGAAGGTCAACTTCAAAGCGACCGAATACAGGAATGACACCATCGGTATTTGTCTTGCCATCGCCAGCACCAGCGGCCGCCCTTGGCTTAACAAATGAGAGTGTTGATGTAGATGAGCTAGTCACATTAAGATAAGCGAACTGTAGACCATCAGTGATTTGTGTTCCACTGACAGCATCATAGAAGTCATCTGAAGTGAGGGTGTGCCAATCCGTATCTGATACTGATGAAGCGTTATATGATCCCATAAGTTGGCCCGCTGTGATCGGGTCTTGTACTCCAAGTTTACTCATTTTCTTTTCCTTTTGTTGGTGTGAGTATTGGCCGCTTACTCATGACGTTAGCGCCCGCATAAATAAAGAAGAGCGTATCTATTAATCCAAGGACTTCACTATGTGCTTTATCAAGAAGCGCCAAAAGTAGACAGCTTGCAAGAGTCGCATAGAAAGCGGTGGCCTTACGCCCGCCCGCTTTATCAAGTAATGTTTGTTTCTCATTCATCGAAGTCACTACTTAGTAATCTATAGACGTGAGCAAACTCATTGAGTGTTCTTTGTCGAGTGATGACACCTTCACCTTGATCACCATTACCAAGCTCACCATGAGCATTGCCTTCAATGGTTGTGATGTAGCCTTCTCCCACTGTTGAAGCATCAATACAAAGCGCAATGTGATCACCCTGCATTGATCGCTTTGAAGTGAAGACCACAACTATATCACCTGGTGAAACCTTGGCGGGCTCGATACGTCTTGATGATTGTGACCATGCTTTGTACATCCGATAGCAAGAAGGGAAGATCTTTTGACGTATTGGAAAGCTCACAGTTGTATAACAGAAAGCAGCGAAAGCGCCACACCAGGCAAACTGACCATTCTTTATGTAGTCACTTTCCCAAGTCCACCCGATCCCCTCCATGCTTTTAATGTATGTATTGATTCGCTCACAAGGATCAATCACAACGCTATCAAGTTCTTGACGTGCTCGATTGATTGCGCCTCTTGATTTGGGGTCAAGATGTGGCGCTAGTTGTGGCGGTAGAAAAGCAATGGATGGAAGATCTGCAATCTCAAGACGAGCTTGATTTAAGATTCTTTCGAGCCTTCTAATGTCATGTTTTAGATCGTTTATTTTGTTTTCAAGGTCTGCTTTGGTTGGCATCAACTGAACTCCTGTGCTGTTACATTTGAGTTTATCACATTTGAAGCATTTGCTAAATATGCATCGAGTCTGTGAGTTGCGCTGGCGTTTGCATAAGTAGTTGATTCAAGTGTGCCACCGCTTGCACTTATGCCATGTGCACCAGTGAAGGTAACAGTGTTTGTACTTATGCTTTGAATCGTGAGGCCTGTGATTGCATTGTCATGATCTCCAAGAGGTAGATAATCAACTACATCGCCCGCTTGAAAGAAGCTCACATCATCGACACTTGACCCGCTGAATTCATCTTCTGAGACTATGACAGTTGTAGACGTTGGAATCGAAGCGACTTGGGCGGTGGCGTTCCAAGCTACAGGACTTAAGCCAGTGGTCAAGATCTCAAGTTCACAACCTTCACTCATGAGTTCCTGGTTGATTGCTCGAATCATACCGACACCATCGACCACGCCATAAGAATCACCATATCCTCTAAGGTGTGGCGAGCTGACTTTAACATATGACCCAACATCAAGGAAAGCACTTGGCCCAGTCCCGATTGAACCCCGCCACGCTCTTAATGGATTGGATAGTAAGTTGAATAAGCGGTCAGAACTTGGCAAGAAGTAACTAAAGTTATCACCTGCATTTCTACCAAACTGTTCTGAGCTAACACCAGGTAAGGTCAATGTGATCTTTGAACTCTCACCGCCATATCTATTGATAGCTTCTTGATTGTTAAAGATCACTTCACTTAGATAACTGTCTTCTTCAGGTGAATAGTCAAACTCATATTTGATTTGAGTGACAATGTCTTCATAGATGTCCCAGTGTGGAGCGGGATCAGTTAGCCAATCCCCAGCTAAGATGGTGGCGCTTGCATCCGCTGCTCTTTCCGATCCAACTGGCTGAAGACTTATCCTACTTTTGCCAGTCGATGAATCACGCTTCATCACCAATACCGCTCCCATAAGCTTCAATAGATTGTCAAAGATACCCTTAAGGTCTGAACCATCGCCAGCGAACTGATCAGACAATAGAAAAGGGCAAGCGGTATCCATTGCCAAGAAACTCTCTTCATCAATATCAGCCGAGTTGATGTTTAAGCCAAGGCCGAGAGTGTCATAAGTTCCATTGATCTGATCACCGCCACCACTTTCGAGCAACTTAAGCAAAGCTTGGCCAGGTCTTTCCTCAATGAATGATGATCCTCTAAATATTAATACTCTCTCTGAGTCCGTCCAATCTGCAAAACTGACAAGCTGTGAAAATTCGCTCGTATCATCAACATGTAAGAGAATACCAACATCACTCCCATCAAATGTCGCCGTTGTTTCATGAGTGACTTTGAAAGGTTGGCGCTTAGTTGTCTCGGTTGATCTATCATAATACATGATGATGACATCAAAGGTTGTATTTGCAGTTGCTGAAGTTGGTAAGCCTAGGGAGTTCTCAACTAAGATCACGCTTTCATAAAGTTGATAGTATGCTTTTGCTAAGTCTCTAAGCTGATATGAAGCATTAACTCTTCTATTATTGCTAGTGATCAAAGCGAGCTGACCCGCGCCTCTTGGAGAGTCATAGTATTCATTTGGATTGGTGCTTGTCTCACCAGCTATATCAATCGGATAAGATAATCTTGACAGGTCATCAAGGGCCAAGTCAGTTCCCGAATCGCTCCAATGTCTGCAAGCTCTAGCATTTCCACTTTCAACTAGTACTCTTTGACGTGCTCTAAACTGATAGGAGTGTGACCAAAGTTGAAGTTCAGCGGCAAAGGGTGAAGCGCTTAGTTTGCTGACTCTTATAATATTGTCTGCATTGATTCGCCATCGAGCAAAGCCACCGCTTGCGCCTTGAGTATTACTTGGCCCGCTTGACTCTAATGTATCATTGATTACATTTGGCCATTGTTTGACTTCAGCGTTTCCAAGACTATGACGTTTAATCTCATGTCTTGGCAAGTTAAGAATGAACTGATCAGTAGCAGTGATTTCGACAGCTGTTAAAGCATCGCTCGGTGAAGAGTCAGCATTAATCACATAACCAGGTAGGCTTGAATTATAAGTGGTAGTAGTCGCATAAACAGAATCATTCTCTAGTCTGTCATCTTGTGATCTTCTCAATCTTGGATATCTTGGATGCTCATGTATAAAGTCATCTTTAGCAGCCCCCGCCGCTAATGAAGTGTCGAAGTCATCAAGTAGATTCTGAAAACCACGATTAGATATAACAGTAAGCTGGAAGGTTGAAGCGGTGATTGGTGCAGTGGTGTCCGTTGTAAGTATTGGTGGATTGCTATATTCATCAACATTCAATGCCAAAGCGTATTCTAAGACGCTACCATATCGGCCATCATAATAGTGATACCCTTGAAGCAACCTTGTTTGATTAATCTTGTCAGTAAGATCAGTATCAATCAATGCTGTCAATGGCACGATAGAAAGAGAGATGGTATCACCTTCTTCGATGGTTGGACTTTGCTCGATAAAGCCGTTCATGACTTCAACATAATCACTGACAGATCCATCGGGATATTGATGAGCACCAAAGAGTTTCGCTTTACGTCCTCTAAATGTAGTGATTTCAGTAGTGACTTCAGGAACGATTGAGCCTTCAAGATCTATCGAGTGACCTTGTGGAGTAGTGCCACCGACACCCCGCCCACTGGTCGCAAATATTCGAGTTGAGATAGCGCTTGCTATGCGTAAAGTTTCACCGCCAATATGCATCAATCTCGGATAGGATAAACTTGTGAGATCAGTACCAACTTTGATAATGATATCACTTCGATTTATGCTTTCTGTTAGCTGTGCTTTAGTCGTAGCGCTTCTTATGCCACATCGTCCAAAGATAACGCCAGGGTCACCGCTGTTTGCTCGCTTATCAATCTGAAGAGTTACACTCAAAGGCGAGTATTGACCCACGCCACCGCTAGGATCAACAGAAGCTGAGAAAGCACCTACTGAGATAATGCCTTCTCTGTCAACATAGTTGATAGTTGTGGCCACCGTTGAATCAAGGTTGGTTGATGAAGGTGGCGTGGTGCTATGATAGCGATATTCAAGGCCTGCTACTTGTAAAGCAAAGACTCTTCTTCCATGTTCTCTTGAGATTGTCATGGTGTCACCTGTGGAATTAGTAAGTCATATATATGGACAGTAGCGATCAAGGCTTGACTTGTCTCTATGACTAGATTGACAAGCTCGCCACGATTAACGCTTGGTACATAAAGCGGTCTTGGCGGTTCGGGCGTTGTGTTAGTTGGTGCGCTGATCAGCTCGCTACCTGTAAACGCTTGACTTAGATTGTCACTATCATGTTCAAGATCAACGCCCTCTTCAAACCGAATACCGTAATCAAGCATAGTGCCAGTGTAGCTATTTGATCCTGTCGCTCTAAGATCAACATCAATGAAGACAGTAGCAAACTCAAAGTTACTCGCTCTATATTGAATGATTAAAGCGATGTGACTTGATAGCGGTGAAGTTTGGTATAGAAAGTTGTATATTGCACTTGCCTTGACGCTGCCACTTGGCCCAAGACCTAAAGCAATCATGCCGCCTATTGGTGGATTAACTTGCTGTCCTAAGTGATAATGAGCTTCATTTAAGAACTTACAGTTTGATAACTGTGATATGGCGCTTGATAACTGGCTAACAGTACCACCAAATAGAATTTGATTATTATAGCAACCATCAACGCTTGGTAGCTTTGCATATCCTGTAGGTATTAGCATTTAAACTCCTATGATTGACAAGCCTTTAATATAAACAGGACTACTTGTGATCAAGTTGTCTTGACTTAATAATACACTACTATTGTTAGAGGTCGCTTCAAGTCCCACTCTATAAACTGACAGCTTAAACTCATTGCTTTGACTCAGCTCTTGAGCCCTTAACGTTACGCCATAACTATTCCAACCATTGACCGCTATGGTCAAGCGGTGGCCAAACACATCAAGGTAAACAGTCCCGCTTACATAGTTCTCAACGTTAATGAATATATCAACATCAAGGTCAGCGAGTTGATTCATGCCACCATACAACGCTACTATTGAATACATCGCTTGTGGATCGAATAAGCCAAGTCCTTTGGCGGGAAAGTTTAAGGGCATTGATGTGAAAGCGCCCGACCATTGGAACAAAGTTCGGCCTCGCTTTCTTAGTGTCGTAATATTGTTTAGCGTGTTAACGCCAAAGCGAGCAGACAATGGAAGATCAGCGGCTAATCGGTTAACGCCTTGAGGGATAAATGAGTCTGATCCTTGGCCGAGTGAACCCGCTGACAGTGGAGAACTTAATGGACTCCAACGGCCTTCAACTAAAGCAAGCTCAACATAGCCTGAGACAACAAAGACTTGAAGAGTGCATTTGCAAACTAGTTCATTCTCAGGAGCTGTGACATTAATAGTCATCTCATCAAATGCAGTGGCGAACCTAGTTGAGTCTGTCACTGTTGCAGTTGTGGAGTAAGTATTTCCCGACAAAGGGAAGGTGATCTTAACACCAACTTTACCAGTGGCCACCGTAGTATGTGAGGCTACTCTAAACTTGAAAGTATTATGCTCATTACTCGGTCTTGGGATATACCACTCACATACATCTGTTAGCGTTGTGGTATCTACTCTTAAGGCTTCAGCGTCCCAAGCTTGATTAACCACATCGCCACAACCGCCTACACCAAAACAATAGTTTTGTAGATCTCCAAGCCTAGCGATCTCGGTGGCTCTTAATGTTTGAGAAGCGGTCACTCTTGCAGGATCAACCAAGGCTGGTGGTGATGTGTATGAATTACTCATAGGTGTTCAATCTCCACACTCACAGGAACTCTTCTTCTTAGTCGAGAAGGATAGGCTAGGTCATAATCTGCATTTGTCAAAGAGCCTCTTACTCTTCCATAGCTTCCGTTATCTTCAGAAGTATAAAGCAAGTCATAAGCCTTTTGAGTACCTGCAATGTCTGAAGTAATCAGCGCTCTTCTTGAGTCACCCCAGCCTTGATAAAAGTTTATTCGCTCACCTGGTGCAACTAATGGAAGAAGCTTGTCTGCAAAGTGTCTATAATCATCTACTAAGTCAAGAAGAGCATCAAGATCAAAAGTTAAAACTGAAGTCACATAAGAGCCGATGAAGTTGGAGACATAACCGCCACCGATCTTCCTTCTATTTTGCCCTACATTATTCACTCTTAAATGAAGGGATTGATAAGGCCTTGATGGAATCAACACACCATGATTCTTATGAGTTGAAGTAAGTCTTTCATGAGTACCGTCCACCACTGGTGACTCTTCACCTGTAAAGCCAAGTAGATTTCTTATGGTGCTCGAACTCCAAGTGATAGCGCCTTGGCTTGTCTTATATCTGCATTGAGTATAACCATCATCAGTGATTGACCAATTAATATTTGTTGAGCTTTGAGCGGTATTATCAAGCGCTTGCAATGATGAAAGACTAAAGTCATCACTGTCACCTTGACTCTCTGTTCTCATAAAAGTGGTCACGTCTTGAACATCACTTTTAATCGTTGGGAAGTTAAACGTTAACGCTCCGACTGTCTCATCTATTCTATATGTAACATCATCAAGATCTATGAGGCCTCTTGTCCAATCATTTGGAGCGATAGCTATATAATCCGAACCGACAAAAGAAGCGCCAACGGCTGATGAACCAAAACCAAGAGCATCATTTGAGCCTGTTAAAGTGACTTCAAAGTCAACGTCTGAACTGATCTGTACTCTATCATTTTCATTGATCGTTATTGACCAACTTGAGACACTTCCAAATGTGGCGCTTGTCATTAGTTGACCGCTCCCATAAAGAGCAGATGAAGAGCCACGTCCATTCAAGAAGAATAGAGTGTCCTCATATAGACCTTGACCGCTGGCATATGTTGGCAAGGCTACACTTGCACCGCCTGATCTTGAGAATACAGTCACACCGCTTTGGCCAGTCATGTCCCAAGCTGTGAGTAATCCAAATTGTGGAGCGGGATTATTTAAAGGCATTAGAAAGACCTCCGAGGCGAGCCACGTCTGCGAGTATTTTGGAGCGTTGTGATTCTATCAGCCATAGCCTGCTCGGCTGCTCTTTGTGTATCGTATATAACAGCGCCACCGAAGTTGATATTGAAAACCATTGAGCTAGTCTCTGCTTCTTCACGCTGTGGACTTGGTGCAGTTTGTGGACTTCCAAGGGGAGATAATGCACCGCCACCGCCACCACCTCGGCCCGCTCTTGATATGGCAGTATTAGCGCTATTTGTCAGACCTGCACCCGCCGCACCTGCTAAAGCGGCCGCACCTGCAAAGACACCAGCGGCCGCAAAGTGATTGCCCGCCAAAGCTGGCGCTATAAATAAGGCACTAATCCCTTTAGCGGTTTCCATCATCGATTCAACGGCGGCCTCTTGGCCAAGCCCCTTCAAGATCTGTCCAAACATTAAAGGCATGGCTTGAGATTGTTGAGCTCTAATCTGTTGGCGTTGTGTCTCATAGTCCTTAGTGATGTTTGTGATCTCTTCTTCTTTTTGTCTGACTAGTTGAATGTCATTTGAAGCTTGAGCGTTGATCATCTCTTCTCTTGCTCTACCAACATTCTCCTCAAGACTATATTTCAACTCTTCAAACTGAAGATCAAATTGGCCCGCATCAACTAAGCTTTGATAGATTGCGCTGGTGCTAGTCTTAGCCAGGTCTTCAGTCATTCCCTTCATCTTTTCAATGCTCGCATTAAGCGACTGATCTAAGATGTCTTGACGTTCAAGCGCTTGTCTGCGTTGAAGCTCGGTGATTTGCTCTTGAGTATACTCCGCCATACCAAATTCTTTTTGATAGCGTATATCGAGCAAAGCGAGTTCTCTAGTCGTTTGATCTTCTATCCGTTGAGCGTCAAACGCCATTGTTGACTCGATGAAGCTTTGGCGCTGTTTAGCTAGTCGCTGTTGTTGATCTTGTTCAGCCTGCTCATCTTGAAGCCTTAACTGCTCATCTTGCTTCTCTTTATCAGTTTGAATCTTAGTTAATGCGTTTTGATAGCGCATCTCTGCAATGAGCCTTAAGTTTTGGTTATTTTCCGCTTGCTTAAGTTCGTCCTGGTATCTCATCTCAAGAAGATCTTGAACCTCAACCCCCTCAAGTGAAAGTTGCTGATAACCTAGTTCTCTAATCGTTTTTAGTTCTGCTTGATTCTGTCTTTCAATAGCGGCCCTCTTGGCTTGATAAGCGGCGGCCCTTGCCATTCTCTTTGAGCGCTCTTTTTCTTCTTCTGCTTCCCTCTTTTGACTAGCCGCTTCTCTTATGTCCTCTCGATCTTTAACCCCTCTCTTTTTAATGATTGATCTTTGATTAAGATTTTTAAGCTCTGCTTTTAATCTATCATTAAGATCCTTAATATATTCTTCATTGTCGTCATCTTCAGCTCGCTTTAACTCAAGATCAAATAAAGCTCGCTTCTCTTTCTGTAAACTTGCAAAAGCTTTGACTTGCTCTTCCGCTTCTGTGGTTTCCTGACTCATCAGTCGAAGTGCATCAAGCCTAGCTTTGTTCTCTTTTATAAGAGCCAACCTCGCTTCAGTGCTCCGCTCTTCAAACTCTTGTTCTTGTTTAGCGGCTGCTTTTATATCTGTCTCTACCTGGTGTTGTTCAGCTCTATAACCCTTTAGCTTTTCTGTTAGCTTTGCTCTTGCTTTTGCAAGTTCCTTGTCAAGCTGAGGAAGTCTTCTAGTTGCTTCAAGATAAGCTGTATTTGTGGTAAAAGTCTCTTTTGCTACTGCTTGCTGGTGCTTGCGTTGTTCAGATAGTAAATCATTATATTTTTCCATCGCTGGCGTGACTTTGTTAGTCATGCTTGTTTCAAGCTGATCTTTTGCGAACTGAGCTTTAATAGTCATCTCAGTGAACTTTTGGAGTTCTTCACCAGTGGGGATTACCCCTTTTTCAGCTAGCGCTTCAAGCTTGCTTTGTAGGTCACTAGCCGCCGCCGCCATGTTTTCTTCAGCCCGCTCCGCCTCTTCAGCGGCACCCGATATATTTAGAAAAGTTTCATATAAGGCATACCCCGCCGCTACCACTGCACCAATAGCGGGCAACATTCCTATCATACTAGTTCCGCTCATTTTAAACGCTTGACCAAGTCCTTTGACTGAACCGACCATTTCAGTAACATTGCCAGTCAAGCTTCCAAGACCTTCACCAAGTTTTGAATTGTCCTTTTCAAAGCGCTCCGCCATTGCCGCCGAAGTCTCACCGATAGACTCGAAACCTTCAACCGCTTCTTCTGTTCCTGTTAAGACGACATCAATTTCAACTGTATTGTCAGCCATGTCTTCCCTCTTTCATTGCTCGCTCTTGCGCTCTATATTGCGCTTCTTCTGTTTGAGAGTGTATCACATCAACAGCTTCAAGTAATGCACAGGATGGAGAAGGGTAAGTGTCGCTTATCTTTGCCAAGCCTGCCCTATGCCGATGATACGCTTGAACTATACTTGCTAGTTTATTCGATGAAGCGACTGGACAAGATCTAATCTTATAATCAGAGTACGCTTCTCCACAGTCGGGCGCTACTCGATAACCAGGTACATATAAACCTTGATCATCCTCTTGAACTTGTGGAAGACCACGAATAAAAGCCCCGCCACAATTACCTCTTAATCGTCTAAGTCCTTGTTTAGCTTGGCACTGTTCACACGACCAAGCGCGCCCTCTTGAGTGACTAAGCCAAACAGAAGACGCGAGTGCTATTTTCCCTCAATGCCCAAAAGGCTTATCCGTTGGATATGCATAACTAGCTCACTAATCGCTTGAACCCTAAAAGAGTCAGGTCTGATATTATTAACAGTGTCAACGGTGGCCTCTTCATCATTGATCATAGTCAAGCTTGCTCTCACCATCTCAATATATACTCTTGATAGATAGGCTTGGTAATCGCTCATAGCTTGACGCTCATCATCTGTTAAGGCGTGATGCCATCGAGCTCGCTCTTTTGTTTCACTTGGCGCTTCGACCCATAGGAGTCTACCAAGTTCACTTCTCGTATATGCGCCCGCTTTGACTTCTGCCTCCTCACGTTCGGCGGGTGATAATGCTTTAAGTTTGAACTTAGTTGCATCAACACCAATCTCACCAAGGTCATCAAGATCACCACTTGAAAGATATTGAGTTCTCTCTTTATCAGTCGCTTTGATTGACGTGTCACAGGTGATTACCACTTCTAAAAATAGTTCAGATGATGTGAGGAAGTTTAAAGCCATTTCAGATTCCTAAGCCAATTCTAAAGGGAGAGTTACCAGCGTTTGCTTCATAAGCTAGTGTTGAGAAGTCACCAGCGTATCGTGATTGCTGATAGGTCAATTGCTGTCTTACAATATCATTACCACTCACATCATACACGTTAGGATCAACGGTTAACATACCAGCGGGCAACATAATTGCACAACCTTGACCATCTCCTTGAGGGCCTGTCCCAACTAAGACTTGGCGAACTAAGCGATTAAAGAAGTCATCTTTAATGGTAGTGTTAACAGTCGAAAGAGTCAGGCTCAACTCTACACTCACATCACTAATCTCCATTCCCGACATGGCAAGGATGGAGTTTGAATGGCTCAAAGGCGTGAGCGTGTTAGTGTATGTCAAACTAAAGTCTTCAGCATCAAGATCGATTCGGCCAAGTGCATCAGCTGAAGTTGCATTTGTTAAGCTTGATGGAGCGGTTGAACTAACCACGACATAAGCACCTCTAAACAATGGAGCTGCTCCGCTATTGTAGGCGGGCTCAACTGGCCCTGTTGCGCTTGCGTGATCATCGGTAATATAAGCCGCTTGATAGGTGAACTCTGCCATTAATCGACCATTGTCGAGAGTGATATTCATAGACTCAAGAACGCAACCATAAGCCATAGTTAAGAAGTCAACGCCTTCAATCCTAAAAGCAACGGAACTTTCAAAGTCACCTGTTAAAGTTCGGCTTGGAGTGTACCAGGTTTGAAGGCCTCTTACCGCCGTGTAACCTGTAGCGCTTAGAGCAGGCGAGATCTTAACATCACCACCATCATCATTGTCAGTCATTGCGCTGTATTCCGCTCGACCGTTGAGCGTTGTACTTATTAAAGTCCCAATGTCAGCAATGGCGGGCCCGCTTGCTGGAGTGTATGAATTAACATTGACCGCTGTGACTGTATCACTGGCCACACTTGGAATCTTGGTTTTGAAGCCAGCTCCAAGAAGACGACCAAGATAGTTGGCTGAATAATCAGCGCTTGCAGATCCAACGGTGGTTAAGTCAACTCGACAAACGATTTGACCTGTACGTCTTCTCACTCGACTTCCACCACTCCAAACAGTATCGGGCTCACTTGGTACAAAGTAAGAGCCGTCTCTTGCATCATTGCGCTCGCTCACAATAGGTTCGCCAGCGATGACAATGGGGTCACGCTCGCAAGGGATAGAAGTGAAAGACAAACCGCTTTGAGCTGGTAGGCCTGTTGAAGCGTCAAGACTACCAAAGCTTGACTCAGTAGCAATAGAAAGTGATCGATGTGTAACAGCCATTTTAAGCCTCCAAATATAAAAGATCAAAGGGAAGGATTAGCACAAAGCCAAGCCTATCACCCTGAGAATCAAGGATTGATTCAATGCTTGCTTGACCTGGAATCAAGCTTACTATGCCAGTGGTAACTAGCGAATATTGTGGCCCTTTGAGAGTGTTGATAAGATTCGAGCAGTCTTCATTCATTAAGCGCAAAAGGAAGCCATCATCTTGGGGGATATCGTACTTCACTCGACAAAGTATCCTTGCTCGCTTGCGACCGCTTAACCCTGCCATACCATCATCTTGAGCAAGTCCATCAACCCTTAACTCAAAGTAGCGTGTTGAGTTTGGACGGTCATCAAGTCGGACTGTTAAACCACCGCCACGATTGACAGCAACAAAACCATGATGAGCGTCTGTCTTTGGCGTGATTCCTTGGACTAGGTCTTCTAAATATTCAAGTGCTTTGAAAGTACCTTGGCTCATTTGAGTTTATTCCTTAGATCAATCTGAACGCTCTTGACTAGTATATCAATTTCACCTTGGGTGAGTCCTATGAACTCCCGATATTCATTGACCTCATATCCATATTGAGCGTGTTCAGTTAAGCCAATCTTGAAGCCGTTGGCTGTCGCCTCTTTTACTACAAAGTTATTCAGCATATTTCCACTAAGCACCAGGTCAACGCTTGCAGACTCACCACCGCCACCTCTTTTCCTACTCTCTTCTTTATACTGTGCATAACCTTTAGCGTAATAAATGCTTTTCTTAGTTCGAGACTTGCGACCGCCCTTTGGTTTTAATCGAGCACCTTTGAGTGGAACGTATATAGGACTAGTCGAGTAGTCTTTAAACAGTTGGCCATTTGCATCAACGCCTTTGCCGGTTCTAATCTTAATCTGTGCAAGCGTATTGGAAGCAAGGCGAGCGCTATCCTTGGCCGTCCATAAGCTTCTCGGTAGATTAAGTTTAACATTGGCCGCCATTGTTAGTGCCTCATGCCTCTCGCAGGAGTGAAGAAAGAATCATTTGCGCTCTTGCTATAAGTTCTCCAACTAGCTCGAAAGTCGCGACTTGATCCGCCAATCTTGCTCAAGTTCTCCTCTCCTGCATCAACTATGCCATCACCATCCAAGTCCAAAGCGACTCCTGACAAAGCACTATCAAGAAGCTCATGACAACGGTTTCTCATAGTGTCAGCTGTATCAAGCTGAAGACTTAACTCATAGATTCTAGCGGCTGCACAATACATATGAGCAAGCTTAAAAGTCTCAGCATTAAAGACTTCATCTTCAGTGATACTATTAGCGCTTACTTTGTCTCTAATATATAAAGCGATCTCTTCAAGACTAGCTTTGATCTGTGCTTTGAAGTCACTTTGTCTCCTTGGAATCATGTCGGCTAGATTGGCAAATGTACCAACTAACTCATCATGATCAAGGCCAGTGTCAAAAGGTCTTGGCGTAACTTTGATTAGGCCCTTCTCTAGCTTGATATGGTTTTGACTTCCAAGATCAGCGGAGAATGTAATTGTATATGGGTAATATCCATTAACGCCTGCCACTAAGACACTTGTGACAGTTGCATAATACATCGAGAATACAAGAGTAGCTGAAGTACTCAAGTCAATCTCTCTCGGTAAAGGCTCGGCTAGTATCGCAGTTGTGCCAACTACTCTTGAGATGGTGACTGAGAACCATGTATCACCATTAGTGACTAAGCTTGCTTTGGCTTGATCTCTATGAAGAGCGGTAGTACTTGCATTAAGTGTCAATGTTCTTCTGTCAGTAGCGATTGAAGAAACTGTCACATCACTTCGGCTTTGAGTCATGGTGACATTATATGCACCCGCTCCGCCTGTTACTTCTAAAGTTGGATCAGCGCTTAGAGGACTTGGTGCACTCCACTCAAACAAATAATCTTGGCCTGTGATTGCTTTTCTCATTTGCGCTTTGCTCCTCTGTTTGCCTTGCTTATGTCTGACTGAGTGGCCTTGGTTAGTTGAGCGGCCTCCATGAATCCTTCAGTCACAGGACTCCAAGAATGTCGACAGTTATAGCCACCGCCTCCAGTGATCACCGCTAATCCTTGCCCATTATTGAGCTTGTTCATTTGCTTTTGATCTACCACTAAGCTTATCAATGCTCGACAGAATGGCCGAGTGATTCCATCTTTTGGGCCTGTGTATAGATAGTGATCAAGGCCCGCCGCCTCGGCTGTCGCTGAGGTGATACCTCTTCCAAATTGAGATATTCTTGTTTTGACTTCGGTGAGCTGTCGGCCTTCTGATCTTTCAAGCCTAGTTTGTAAATTGCTGACTACTATTTCAATAGGTACATCAGCCATCAAGTCTCGAACACCTTGATTGATGCTTTGCTTGACATCAGGCAAGATCACTTCATCAAATACAGCTTGTGCACTAACTGACTGTATAGCATCAAGTTGATTGCCAACTTCACCAAAGTCAAAGTCAGGATCAATCGCTTCAAATGTTCGCTTGACTGTTTGTCTTATTTTATCAGCTTGGTCTATGTACTCATCAACTGCAAGTCCATATCCACTCTCTAAAATAAACTTAACCAACTGCTCATCATCGTAACTTTGGATTGACCAAATGAGTGCAGATTGTGAGGCCGCTTTAATGGTCTTCAATAGTGAAGAGTTAGCGGCTTTAATTGTTTTCTTAAATGCTGTCTCTGCTGAGACTTCAGCTTTAAGTTGGTCACGTCTTGCTCTTGTTAATGTGGCCATAGGCCCGCTTTGAGACTTGGCTTGTCTAGTCAAGTCTTCAATCGCTTCCTTATCAGCGTCTTTCTCAGCTAAGAGAAGAGCTTGGCCACATTGACAATTCATCTTATAGACAGTCTGTGATGATGTAGCCTAGTGTTGAATCAACGGCATGGAATACGTTAATTTCCTCCGCCCATACATATCTTCTTATACCGTCATTAGAGTCCCATTGGCCCGATTCAATTGGCTGATATTGAAGATTAAGAGCCGCCACTGGCATTCCTTTGACATTACCGCTCTTTTGTACAATAGCATCCGATCCATGAAGGATACCCATGAACAAGCTGTCACCTGTCCAAATGTAACTTTCATTAGCGGTCGCACCTGGGACGGCGGTATCTTGTCGAGCTTGTCCAACATAGACATTTGGAATACCAAGAACATCACGAAGCACCTCAAGAACCGCCTCATCATTTAAGATGCGATTACCGCTTGCGATACCTGCCGATGAGCTTCCAACATACCCACGCACCTCGGGATTGCGAGCAAGCTGGCGAAACACTTCACGACCCATCACTAAAGAGTCAGGATTGATACCATGAGCGGCAGCAAAGACCGTATCTTTAAGCTCATGCAAATCAGACAAAGGTTCAGCCCCAGCAACATTCCATTTGCCGCCAAATTCAGCGGTACAATTACTGTCTGAGAAATTAGTTGTCCCAAATAGAAGATCAGCTGCTCGTTTCTCTCGTGCAAGCTTAACCGCTCTTGCGATCTTCTTGGCCATACGAGCCTCTTCACTGCCAGGATATTGACTATCTCGGATGTCTAGCATGGCGATTGCTTCTCGAACACCGTACGGATGAGCCATGTATGTTTGACTTGAGCGATCAAAACCACCAATTGTCACGCGAGAAGCGCCTGGTGCTCTTTGAATGTCAAGGCCTGCCGCCGCTCCTGTAAAGTTTCGTGACTCCTCTAGTAAAAGAGTTCCACTTCTTTGAGGAATCGTGATGTTTTCAAAGACCTTATCAGCGATTAATTGGTTGTCGCTAGGGACTGCCTCGCCTACAAGACTAGTTAAGATTTCGTCTACTGGATGTAGATTGCTATATGATGAAGCCATGGTTTATCTCCTTAAGGTTCTACAACGGTCGGGCCAACAAACATAACCAAGATCTGGTCACCGTCTGCGGCGGTAAATTGATTAGTGTTTGAGATCATGCGACAAACTGCAAAGTCACCAGTTGCAACTGTCTCAACTTTGCCAGTAGTGCCTGTGACAGCTTTTAATCTTGGATCGGTTGCCGCTGTGATTGCACCGCCAGCGATTACTTTGCTTAATCCAGCGGTCACAACTTCAACAGCGTCACCCGAAGCAACTGCTCTTTGAGCAATACCCACGCAAGCTTTATCAGTTCCAACAGCTGTAATTTGTACTTTGCCCGCCGCATCTTGGGACACTAGAGCAAACTCAGTGATTGCACCGCCTGCAATGAATGTTTGAATCGTATTATTTAATGGCATGATTATTTCTCCATTGCCTTGGTGTAGTAGTCAGTTTCATTCTTTTGAAAATAGTTTAGAGCTTCTGAGTAAGTGATTGATTTCTCACGAGACATCTCACGAATCTTCTCATCAAGACTGTTCTTATTGATCTCTTCACCGCTTGCGCCATGACCAACTTCGACAAGAGGCACAGCGCTGTTGGCTTGTCTCTCATTGAACATTTGCCAAAACTCAGCTTGAAGATCTTTGAGCTCGTAAGCTTTACCAGCCACGTTAGTCTCACTTGGTGCAATCTTGCCTTCATTGAGTAGCGCATTGACTGCATTTGTCTTTTCAATCTCAGCCTTCTCAGCTTCAATCTTGGCGACTTTCTCACGAAGTGTTTTGACTTCACTGAGCAAGATAGAGTCAGTGAGCTTTTCACTAAGCTTCTCAGCCTTAAGCTCTTCTTTCTCTTCTTCTTCTTTGTCCGAGTCGGTCGAGTCTTCGGCCATTGCTTCAGTCTCTTCTTTGTCGTCTGCTTCTGTATTCATGGAAGCTTCTGCTTCAAGAGTCATCTCTTGTATTTTCTGCTCAAGTTCTGCCACCATTGCATCTTTTGCGATAAGCATTTGGCGGAGTTCTTCAACAGGCATCTCTTCAATGTTATCCATCAAAGTTGTCCTTTCGTTTAAAGTAACCCGCTCGATTTTGTCGTGTGACTGAGCAGGTCGGGGAGTAAGTGTAATTGCTAAAAGTTGAGCGTTTCCGATCTTTGATCCGCCATCTCTTGAATAGACTTCGCCATTGAGAAACTCAGGTGAAGACCAAAGAAGACCGCCCGCTGACTTGACCACGTCAAGGCCTCGCTCATTATAGGCGGGAGTTGCATAGAGTCCGTCTTCTCTAATATCAAGATCAACAATCAAGCCAAGAGCGTTTCCGCTTTCGGGCGGCGCTGGCGATCCACCTTGAAAAGGACTAGTTGCGTGTTGCCAATCGATGATGACAGGATCATTATATTTTCGAGTGTTAAAGACTCTGACCATCTCTTCAAGAAGATCACCATCAATCTCATCACCGATATTATCCCCGCTCATTCTTGATGACACTTGACCAAGGGCCAAAGTTTTAAATGACTTACCCACTGTTAGTCCTTCGGGGATGTCATAAGATGGCTCATTAAGTGAAGTAAGTTGAACCGCCTCACCATAGGCCCTAAGACTTTTGATCATAGGCTTTGGTTGTGGTTTTGCCTTTTGCTTCTTGCGCTTAACTCTAATCTTTGCCATTTGCTCGCCTCCTTTTGATAAGTTGTTCAGTCAATGAAGACATAGCGCCACCGCTCCCGATTGAACTAGTCCGCTCAAGTGCTGAACGTTGAGCATCTTCTGGCAGGTCACCCGCTCCAAGCCGTTCTCTTATCGCTCGCTCTAGTTCATCATCAGGAGTAAGTAACCCCGCTTGAACTAGACCAGGTAACATTCCGAGTGACTCAGCTAGATCATCAGTATCAAGACCTGTATGTGTTAGCTTTGGAAGTTTGGATGGATCAACCAAGCCATAGTTCCAACGGATCAAACGGCCTATCGTGCCACCGCCTCTTCTATCAACTCCGCTCACTTGAGTAGCGACAAGGTCACATAGATTGATGGCCGCTCTTCTGAAGACACTAAGATGTATCTCGCCAACGCTTCTTGATCCTGTCTCAGTGTTTCCAAGATCTGCAAACTGAGTCAAGAATGAAGCGGCGATCTGTGAATCTGCGAGCTTAATAATGTCAAGCGGGCCTTGACTATAAAGATATGGAGAAGTCTCATAAGATGAGAACTTCACCGCTGCATTTTCTACAAGATAAGATTGCTCAGCGGCGAGAAAGCTTTGAGCTTGCGCCTCGGCATCATCAACCATAGCGTCGATATCGCCATCACTAAGACCCATTGCCTCCGCTTCACTTCGGTTCACTGTGACTTTTGGAGTAGGTATGGCCCATCGATCAAGACCAACACACATTAAGTTGCTCACTCGCTGTTTAGTTCGCCACCACCACCAAACAGGCCTCAACATTCCGACACCTTCAAAGTTTGAACCTGTCCTATTGAGTGTCAACAGTAGTAGTTTGTTGGCTGGTATTGGTTCGGGTGTGTAAGTTGTACCCACTGTGTTTTGCATAACACCATCAAGCCGTTGACTGTCTCGGCTCAACCATCGACTATGGGCGCTTGGTTCTCTGTCAGCATAGCTATCAAGCCACACTTTGATTTTGCCTTGGCTGTCAGGCCCTACTTTATAGATCTCTTCAGCGTATCGATAACCCAATGGGATAAACTCGAATAGATAGCAAAGTTGATCTTCCCAAGACATGGTCATCTGTCCGCTATAACCATCGAAACCAAATGCTTCATTTGCATATCGAGCGAGCTCATCAGCGACAGGATCATTCTCAATGCCAGGCATGAAGCGCCAGCTAGCACTTAATAAAGTTTGTCTCAACATATGCCAAGATCGGCGAACTATTGGATCAGTTCTAAGCATTTCTTCAGCTTCTTCAACCCAATTTAAACCAGTGAGAGAAGCGTTCTTCTCTTTACCTGTGATCACTCCACCGCTTATTTGAGTTCCTGTAATACCCTTGGTGGTGAATCGTGGTGAAAGTGCTCTCATATGTTTAGGAGAACGCTCATATTTGCGGTCTTGATTCATTAAGTGCTCCCTTAATGGTATAGGTGCTCTATAACAATATAAGCACTAAGAAGCAATTTTATCAATAAAAGCTTGTTCAGTATAATTTAACTGTATAGATTACAACGGTCATGCTTGCTCACCAAAACTGTTTCACCGATTTGATTAGCTTGATCCCTATCCTGTAAAACATGAGCAAGCATGACAGTTTAATCATATGCCACCTTGGTTTTATACTCCAAGTGTTTCAAAAATGGCTATCCCCTCGGTGGCTTGGAGAGTCTAAGTCAAATAGATATAAGAGTCACGCCATTCTTAATAAGATAAGTTAGGCCTTCTTGATGATCGCCTTTGGCTAATGTTGGACAGTAGACCTTAACAATGCCAGCGTGATGGATAGCTTTAGCGCACATTAAACAAGGATCGCAATTGGTCATGATCCACTTATCAAGTGTTGAGTTGCCTGTCCTGGTGGCATTAAGTATAGCGTTAAGTTCAGCATGATGACAGCCAAGATCATTCTGTGATCCGCTTATAATGTGTTTAGCTTCTCGCTCGCATACATCGCCACCACATAGCTGATCTTTTGAACCTCTTGGTGTCCCATTATATCCTTCACTTATAATAACGTTAGTTGATGGATCAATGATCAATGCTCCCACCTTGCGTCTTGGGCAAGGGGACAGGCTAGCGATTAAGTCACATTGAGCAAGCCTAACTTTAATATGTTTATTCTTGATCATTCAGCTGTTTAAGTATGTCAAACGTGGTTGGATATAGCTTCATCATTATATCTTGGATAGCTAAAGCAACTAGGCGAGTCTCTTCTTGAGCGTGATCAGTGGTACGAAGTCGAAAGAACTTGAGCCAGTTATGGAGGTTACCAGTCATCCAAAATGTGGTGTACATCGCTTGAGGCAAGATGGCTCTCGCTTGTTCTCTTGCCACACCTGTATCAAGTAAACGATTATATAAAGCGAGCGAAGCATTAATGTGTTCAGTCATTCTCTTAAGTGGAACGTCATGGTTTTCAAGTTCGCCATCACTGCATTGTAGATTTTTCTTTGATTGTGCTCTCAGTGTTGAAGGGATAAACGCTTGAAGTTCTTCGCTAGTATATCGCCTTGATACTTCATTATAAGAAAAGGTTCTATGCCTCATAATTTGCGACCTGACAAACAAAGGAACGTGAAGACGAAAGGTGATCACGCTATGCTCGAAAGGACTAGTATGGCCCTCTTTCAGTAAGAACTTAAGTAAACGCTTATCTCTGTCAGTTGGTTCAGTGTGGTCTAAGCTGTCGAGTAGAAAACTAACTCTAGCACTTTCAACCGCTCTTAGGTCATTACCCATATTATCGACCAATAGAACATGACCAATATTATCATCGTATACATTTATTCTCATTAAAAGTTCCTTGCCTTTGATCCGCCAACTTTAACTTTTCTATTACCGCCACCTTGGCGGCGTGGTGTGTACTTCTTATCTACTGCACTATCATTCCAGTTAAAAGTTATGCAGTCATATCGAAGAGCGTCAAGCGGGTCTTCTCGGCCATCCTTCTTGGGCTGCTCTTTGTTATCCCATCCGTAAGAGAGAAGTGCTTTCCTTAAACTATTGCCCGCTGATCTTTCGCCTTTGTCCCATAGCGTCTTGGTGAGTAGATACCGCTTCTCATTAAACGCTCGCTTTAATCTTTGAATACCGTTGAGCACATCAATCTTGACAGGATCAAGAGCATATCTCAAAGGAAGTCCAAGACCTCTTGGTGGGTCTTGTCTCATCACCTTAAAAGTTGAATGGCCTGTTTGATCATTGCGAGCCTTGCCCGCCTTGTCAGCCACTCCAACATCTAGCCATATTCTAGGCCCTGGTGCTTTGTCTCGCTGTGACCTTGGCCAAGCAATGGCGAGTATTAAAGTTGTTAGTTGGTCGGTGGTAACTTCTCTTGGATTGATCTCATGACAAATGACGGATGCTTCAAGTTGCTCATCATAGCAAATGATCAATACACTTGGTTTCCTGAATCCCCAATCAATGGCAATCCTGCCAGTCATGCTCTCTCTATAACTCCAACCATCGATAACATGACTTGCTTCTGTAAACTCAGAGTAGATCAATCCGCTCGGTGGTTTTGGCTTGTTCATAATCATGGCTTCACGTTCATCAGGTGGAAGCATCTTGGTTGCTTCAAACCACTCATCAGCGAGATTGTCTTGGTTGACATAGCTTGAGAACAAGAGCGGGATTAGTCCTTGCTTCTCTGACATATTGACCCACCACGCATCAACCACAGGCAGGCCAACCAGAATCAAGATTGGACTTGGCCCAGCTCTTAATCGACCAAGAGCTTTGTGAGCTACCTCTTGATTGAGCGTTTGACATTCATCGATCAAGCAGACTCCACTTGTCACATTCAATCCTTCCAGTGGATTGTGAGTCGCTTCTCTTGTGCCTGGTCGATAATACGACCGACACCAAACGCTTGAACCGTTGTTTGTATCAGTCCATCTTTTAAGCGTGTGGTTGTAAGTCCATCCAAGAGGATTCAGCCACTTCTCCATCTCTGGCATTAAAACAGAGTTGTATCTTGGAGTAGTATCAGTGACTAATAGTGACGACGTGCCAGGTCTTGTCTTGCTCAAGAATAAGATGGAGAATACAAGCGCTGAAGTCTTACCGCTACCCCATCCACACCTCGCCGCAATTATCGTATCTCGTCTTGAGATAGCGCTGATGATGTTTAGTTGAAGTTCATTTAGCTTGATGTCAGTCATGATCTATCTTATGTTGATTGAAGTTATCAACGGGTGTCATGTCAGGCCTCCTTTGTTAGCCAGGGCCGACCTCATCACTATCTGCTGTTAGTGATGAGGTTGTTTCGTTTTTAGCATGTAGCGCTTCAATCTGTTTCATCATTGATAAGACTTCAGCCGATCCATCGGATTGTTTAGTGACGTTAAGATCAACCTGCTTTAAGTCGCCATACTCCAAAGGGAATCTTTTGGATAAACGCCATGCCCATCCTCGCCAATCCATCTTATCATCTACACAGCGGTCGAGCTTTGAAAGCATAACCGCTTCACTAAAGCGAACAGCGGCCGCCACTTCTTCAGCCCACTCTTGATCATCTGATATCCAACGATAGTAAGTTGTCTCTGAGACTCCTGACTGTGTATAAGCTGCCTTGACTGTCATGCCAGTACGTAAGTTTTCCAAGAGACTATCTCTAACCGCTCGGTCTTTTGGCTTCCTGCTTGGCTTCCTGCCTGGCTTCTTATTTGGCTTCTTTCCAGCCATAATGTTCTCCAATCACTGAATGAATTGTCTGATAAAGCGCTTCACTTTCCTTTTGAAGTGGTGAGTTGTCACGATCAACAAGACGCCTTTTGATCTCACAAAGTGACTTCAAGACAAGCTCTTCACGCGCGCGTATTACATTCATTTCGCCCACTATAGCAGACTGCAAGATGTTCTTCACGTCATCCATCTTTAACACCATGCCAAGCTCTTTGGTTATCTGAAGAGCTATGTCATCAATGCTAAAGCTTCGATGGTGTAGATCTAAAACAAACGCTTGTAGTTCATCATCAGTCATAGCTTCTCCTTTGGTGGCTGTCGGTCGCATGTCGATTATCATGCAATTGCATCTTCAATCCTAGAGTACTTTTTATAATACTCACGAAGCTTGGGAAACAAGAAGTGAACTGATCCAAGGAAGAGCCAAGTTAAACGCTCGGGTGAGAACGTGTCTTTGTCTTTCTTAGAACTGGGAAGACCTTTGGCGTGTTGAATTGCGCAAGGTGCATACTCTTCCCAAAAAGGCTTCACAACGTGCTCAACTATAGCGGTTTTTGGCATTGGAGTTTTTCTTTTCACTAGCTCATCATAAGCGGCGGTAACATACCCACGAAATAGATCATGGTCTTGATTTACCCAAAGAATATTACCTTGCTCACCGCTTACGCTTGGAGGCTGATAAAAGGCCGCTTGCCAAATACCATCTAACTTAAAACGTCCTTCAGCGTCTTCATTGCTTTGTCTGATGAAGCGTACTGTTGGAGACTCTTTCCGCTTTGCTTCTTGCGCTTGCCTTGCTTTTCGCTTTGCTTCTTTCTGTTCAAGCTCTTCTTTGGTGAGCGGTGGCTTTGGTGGCTTTGGTGGATTTGGCGGGTTAAGGTCAGAGTCAACAGACTCTTGGTCTGACTTAGGATTAAATAGATCATCAATAGAGTCACCACCAAGTTGATCACCTGATGAATGTGAGATTAATAAACCATTACCTGCTTTAATCTTTCGGCCATCCTTTGGAATCTTTAACCACTTATCATAGTCTTCAGCGGCCTTTGATTTTGTAATATTTGTTAGATCCTCAATCGCCACTTCAAGCAAAAGATCTTTGATCTCTTCAGGCATATTCTTCTGAAAGAAAGCTTTTAGTTCATCAATTGGAAGCGTTGTGGTTGGTTGCGCTTCTTCTGAATCTTTCCAAGATAGAGTTGATCTTGCCTCATTTGGATAAACACCACACTTTGTCTCTGTCGTGTATGCTGGTGGCTGAATCAATAGCGTGATTCTCTTTGATACCTTCTTTGACCAAAGGCCCCATGATCGACTTAAGGCCGCTCTTGATTGTGCTGTGATTGTCTCAAAGTCACCATAAAGTTCATTCTTATAAACAGTGGCCTCAGTAAACTTCTGACTTATAAGCGGTGTACGGTCAGCAGTGGTTTCCCTCTTTTCTACTGGTTTTTTTAAAAAAACCAAAAGAGTCCACTCTTTATGTTTAAGTTTCCAACTTTGCACAGTCTTTTTTAATAGTGCCTGTATAGGGTTATTTATTCTATAGGTTGACACTCCATCGGCTATTATATCACGCCCGTCTGTTTTAGGGACATTAGGTCGAACATTGTTAAAAGTTAAATATCTTGACCTTAAAAAAGCTGTGCCTTTAGTTTGCAAATGTTCAAGAGTGTTTTCTTGTGGATGATTGCCAAGCATGACTACTGCTGTACCAGTGGTGTGCTTTTTATTAAGCCTGTTGATGCTCCACCACTTCAGCCAATCAATCCCATCAATTACATAAGATCCATATTGGCGATCTATTACCTCTTGAAAGTCCACCACATGGTCAATGAACAGTTCAGCGTCTTCATCTAAATGACTGCGCCAACATTCATCACTTGTTAGTCCTTTAACACCAGCGCTCTTCTCTCCATCTTCGCTTTGATCATAGGCCATCCATATCATGAAGCCTCTTGGATGCTCTTTAGTTTGGCATAAGACAATCAAACCATATTGATTTCTTGGGAGTGCTGAGACTTTTAAGCCTACTCCAAAGTTGTCTTCTTCTCCGCCAACCTTTTTTGATGAGCTGTTCTTATTGTTGATAAGTTCCAATATTTTATCTTTTGGAATACCAGGGCCATCATCTAATCCAATGGCTTTATATATGCTTGTGGTTCGCTGTGCTAGCTTGTCATATGTAAAGCGCACATTTTGAGCACCTGCCTCAACGCTGTTTTGATAGATCTCTCTTACATATTGAGCGGGGTTCATTGTTCGGTAAGTTCGCTCAAGTCCTGCGATTACGTTCTTGTCTTCCATTTTAATCATGTCAGTTTTCCTTTGTCAGTTTATTAGTATCAGTTCCATTTACCTTTTGGCTCGATGGTTACATCAGGCGGTAGTAGGTCACCAGGTGACCGCTTCGCCATTAGCCGATATGTTCTCACATTAACGTGTTTCATTTTCTCGATTGTCTTGATTGAGCCTTCAACATAGATCCTATCATTAGGTTCAAGCTCGCCAATAGTTTCTTCAGCGAGCTTCCCATAAAGTCTTACAGTGTGTTGCTCAGGGACAACCTTGTATTCTTGACCTACTTTCCAAGTGTCTTCAGTCTGTAGTTTCACCTCCAAATATTTCGAGTATTTCGTTTGATGTGGTTTTGGGTAGCCTACTACTTTCCCGATGAGTGTTATTAAGTTGATGCTTGCCATTGAGTTCTCCTCTTAATCGTTTGAGTCTAGTTGAAAAGTAATCAGCACTCTGAGCTGCCGTTGGGAGCTGCCGTTGGGAGATGTCTCTGAGAGTTCCAAAAGTCGAAGTAAATCAACGCCTGCTTTATTTCCTTCTTTAGATCTTCGGTATTTTTCAAGGCTATACTCCAATAATAAGCGGGCCACATCGCTCGATGTTCGCTTATGTCGCTCAGCAAGTATAGCCAATTGATCCTTGGTGGATTGATTAAGCTTGATTGTTAAAGGCTGTTTTCTCATTTGGTTACTCCCTTCTTTTTGTGGGTGTACTATGTCTTACCTGTGAAGTCAATAAGAGTGTAGGCCCCTGCATTGAATAGAGGATGCTCATCTTCTTATACACTTCCATTTCTGTCCATGTATTAAAATAAATAAGGCCTACAGGAGAGAGTATAGATGATTATCAGCGATGATGATAGATAAATTATCTCACTCCCCAATAAGTTAATTCCTTCTTATCTGCTCTTCTGTCATGGCCCTTCATATGGATAGGTCGCTTGAACATTGCTTGAAGCCTTGATGCGCTTGCTCTGTTCTGGTCGAGTGCTTTAGTGAATAGATCTTCAGGAGTCAGATTAGTTGTCATGACAATAGCGAGCTCACCCGCCGCCCATCTCTCATACATTCTTTGTATAATATCTACGGTGATGCTTTTAAACCAGTCTGTCATATTAGCTCTTCCACCAATCCCGCCGAACTCATCAAAGAGCAAAAGGTTGATTTGGCTTAACCACTGCTCAAGAGGATTATCATCTTTGCCATTGAATGTTCGTTTGATTCGATCGATCAACTGAGTATGTGAAGTGAAGTGTACTTTGTGATCATTGAACGTTGCATATTTTGCGAGCGCATAGAGTATTGATGTTTTGCCATTGCCTGGCGATCCCCATAAATAAATACTTGGAGAAACTGCTTTACCTCGCTCTTCCTTGGTAAGGTTCATCCACTCGACCAAAGCATTGACTCTTTCAAACTGCTCTTGACTGTCCCATTCATAAAGATCTAAGTGCATGCCCTCGGCATCTTTAGGAAGCTGTAAGTCATTTAAACGCTTTAAACGTCTTCTTGGTCGCTCACAATAGTCACAAACCTTTGCTGTCCTATTTCTATTCTCATCAACAGAATAGATAAAGCCTTCTCCACATCGGCCGCAGTATGGGATTTCTTTTGTTTTAAAGTATGCAGTTTGTGAAAGCACCCAGTCATGCTCTTCAAGGTTCGAGTGATTCAAATGACGAAAGTCTTCATAGACTCTTTTTTGCTTTTGAGTGGCTGGTATCTCGTTTCGTACTCTCTTCAACTCTTCTAAATAGAAAGTGATCTTTTCAACTTCATCTCCTAAACGCTTCATTTGCTCTTCCCTTTACTCGATACAATACTCAATCCATTAACAAGCTCATCTCCCCAAAGTTCTTTAGAGCTAACACCCCACTCACTTCCTAGCGATGGGTCAATGGCAGTAGTATAATTTATTGTATTAATTATTGTATTACTATTGTCCCTTATTGATAGTGGTATACTTTCTACACCTCTAGGTGGTATACTTTCTATACCACCCTGGTGTACTTTCTCCACCATAGGCGGTATACTTTCTACACCTCTAGGTGGTATACTTTCTACACCCCCCTGTGGTGTACTTTCTACACCTCCATTATAGTTTGAGATGTTATCAACCAACACTTGAACTGGTGGCGCTTGTGTTGGTTTCGCCTTAAAGAAGTCACGCTGAATCAATCCAGCCTGCTCAAGTCGAGCCATGTTCTTAATGACCGTCTTCTTAGTAGTGCCACACTTAAGAGCGAGCTCTCTAGTTGATACGACTTTGTGACCTTCTTTACTTGTCCATGTTTTCCAATCAACTCGTCTGATGATTGCTCTCATGATCACCTTGGCCATCGGTGGCAGATCACGCCGCTCCATGACCTTATCTGTTAGTTGTCCCTCGTTCATGTCAGTTCTCCTTTATATATAGAGGTGTACAAGTTGTACTCTTATTTATTAAACTTAACAATAAGAATATTTATTATATTTAATATTAAGTTTTCTTGACATGAGCTTCATAAGGCATTAATAACTTAAGCATACCTAACGAAAGGAACTGACATGAGGCGACTGATGAAGAAGAAACTAAAGACAAGGGTGAAGCTTTCAGCGCTTGCCGAGATGAGCGCTTGTCATCCTGTTTACTTGAGTAAGATCATAAACAATAAAGACACGCCAAGTCATGAGCTGGCGACTCGTTTGGCTGAGTGTGCAAATATTCTCTATGGTGAAGAAGAAGCTTTTCATGAAAGTGATTTCACTGGTGAAGATGAAGCCTTTGACCAGGTGATCAATGACCTTTGCCATCACATCGCTAAAGAACTCGAAACAAGCTTTATGTTTGTTTACAAAGTATTGCTATGTCTTGAGCAAGCCACCACTGAACAGAAAAGAGAGATTGTTAAACTAATAAAAGCAAAGAGACTTACTGATGAAGTTTGATAGTATTGATGCATGGATGGAGTACTTAAGAGAGAAAGCTAAACAAGACACTGATCAAGCTGACAATGATGACAATGATGATCAAGATGACGTTGATCAATATGAAGATGAACTCAACAGACAGCTAGACAAAGAAGGCTCCTGGGTGTCTCACTCACGCCAAATGTTAAACGCTCGATGTGTGGCAATGCACTATGAACTCGCAAACAATATAAACATAAGCAAGGGAACTGACATGATACCAGACGAACAAATTGCACAAGACCTATCCATTGGCGTTTGCTTATTCATATTCGTCATCACAGCGGTGGCGCTCTTGAAAGATTATGGAGGCTACTTGCCCGCCGATGAATGTGCAAACAGAGTCATTGATACACTCTCACCTTACCAAGTACATCAACTAACTAACTCATCTTATCCCGCTCGATATAATGAAGTGAGAACCTGGTGTGATCTTCACTCGACAGATTGGGAACGAAGTCTTAAAGCGGCCCGATCTTATCGAGAACTTCCCGACCTTCTTGACATGAATATCAACTAATAAACTGACAAAGGAAAACTGACATGAATGCTATATATAAATCAATCTACGTGCCCGCTAACCTTGATCAAGCCAAAGAGATTGCCACTCTTCTTGATGAGCGTAACCCCCGCGACCTTCTTAAATGTCATGCCGCTCATGGTCATCACTTCGGTGGTGATATGGGTAAGGTTCAAACTCAATCTTACTGTCTTAAGGGTAAGCCATCATTAAGCGCTGATGCAATGGCGGGAATCTGTCGCAACTCTGGACTCGTTAGGTATTGGCAGATTGTAGAATGGAACGCTCAACTATGTAGAATCATCTTCGCTCGAAAGGATGAGCCAAAGGAGATCAAACATGAGTATGTTTACACGATGGAGATGGCAGGCGCTCAAGGCTTAACTAGGAATAGGAACTGGCAGACTATGCCGCTCCAAATGTTAAGAAGCCGATGTATGACAATGGGCCTAAGAGCTACTTATCCCGATGCTGTTAGCGGTATCTATTCAGCTGATGAGATCGCAGATAATACAAACATGAGTGATGATGAAAGAGCGAGGATATCAGCTGAATCACTTGGTGAAGACTTGAACTTGAAAGAAGCGCCACAACGCCAACAGCGACCGAGTAAAGCACCAGTCAAGCAAGCACCAGTCAAGCAAGCGCCACCAAAACCAAAGAGTGAACCGCTCTATACTTTCTCAAGTGAAGAGATGTTTTGGGAGATTGTTGATGAGCACAATATCAGTGAAGAAGAAGTCCAAGGTGTGATTGATCGAAAGCGTTTAGACTTGTCAGATATGACACCAAGAGAACTAGAGGATTTTTTTTATTCTTCTATCATTCATAGAGTCATCCGCCAATCATGGGGATATGTTGATGAATGGTGGATGACTGATATTCAAGAGAGTATTGAAGCTCAACACAATGCTTTCGTAGCTGAATATCCAATACTAGAAGAGTGCCCGCCTGCTATCTATGGCCCTCGCTTAAATGATCCTGCTTATGTTGAAGTCTTGAGACATAGCAACTTCATCAATAATCATGTTAAAGATGTCTCATTGAATACACTTGCTGAAGTCAGGAAAGCGCTTCGATATATGAAGAAGAATGACTGGTCAAGATACCATGGCCTTATCAGCTTGACTGCCAATGCTGACTCTTGAGCGGCCCTGGTGTCTCTAATACGCTAGGAATGTTTGATTGACCGAGTAATGTTTCAAGTCGAGTCATACTGGCTATTAGCTTCCCCAACTTTTGATCAATCTCGTTAAGCTTTGAATCACTGGCGGCCATTCTTGTTTCAAGTGATTTAATCTGTTGCTTCATCTTTCCAAGAGATTCCGCTGAACTAGCTTTGTCCTGGCTCGTCTTGAAGATGATTCCGAGAATGGCCATCACAGTTCCGACATCAAGAGCGTTCATATCCATATCATTTTCTCCAAACTAGAAGGGCAGTAGTCGAGGCCGCCAAAACAGCAAGGCCACTACTAACATATATCATAATCTCAGTGTATCGCTCGCTAGTCATCAACGCTTTCTCAGTCCGATCAAGTCTTACTTCATACGCTGACAGGATGTCTTGTGTTCGCTCTTCTCTATGTATCGCTATGCTTTCAGACTGCTTTAAACCTTTGTGACACTCGGCCACTGATTCATCTATGGCCCATGTGCAAAGGTCTGTCGCTCCTTCCATAGCTGTCTTGAGTCTCACAAAGTCATAAGGAGTCATGAGAAGACGGACAGTCTCAACAGTTTCGCCAGGGGATATCTTCTCAGCCTTGATCGGATCAACGCCCTTGCCAATCCAAATGGCCGTGGCTGGTACATCACCAGGCATGGCAGGTGATAAGATCAGGATGATACTTAGTATGATGTTCATTAGTCCTCACATATGATATTTTTATGATTTTTCAGCGCTGTTGATACACGTTCAGCGCATAAAGGGCCACAATCAATCACAGCGCCACCCGCTTTGGTCGCTTTGCACGTTGTGAGCTCTCTATTACATTCAAACGCTTTAGTTGTTTGTCTCTCAGCATCAACTATATAAGTCGAGCAAAGCACAGCGGGATCTTGATGGCCGAGTAGATAGCCCGCAAAGACCGCCAGCACTATTGCACAAAGCGCCAGTGCATAAGGGATCGTTTCTCGGTGTGCTAAAAGTTGATCTATCATAAAATTCTCTTTTCAAAGTGATGTGTAAACTGAAACCCAGCTTTGACCAATATGGCCTTGATTAGGATATGAACCCCAAGCATTACAACCCGATCCTGTCAGACTCACACATCGAAGCTCAAGTGTGATCGCCGTGTTAACGTAACAACTAGCGACAGGTGCTCTCATTTTATTTATGACACTATGAGTATATATAATCACGTGTCTACCCTGAGCGCCTATGAATTGCGAGTTTGTCACATCATACCATTGGTAAACAAATTCTGTTTGTGTAGTCGAACCGATGGGGACAAGTGTAGCAGTGGGCGCGCCCATAATTAGATGCTCACCCGCACTTATCACAAATTGACCGCTGCTCATTGTTATGCCTGGATGACTAAAACTTGTGCTATCTAAACTAATTTTTTTATTAGCGATCATAGTAGAATTAATACTAGACTCATCAACTGAAAGAATACTTTTAGCACTGTTTGGGTAGTAAATTTGAGGATGATACATTTTATAAAATCTCTATCATTGATGATTTAGTCACTGCAGAATCAGCCTGCAAATTATAATTTTCAGCTTGTAACTCTACAGATAGCGCATAGTCATTTTCACCAACAAGAGCACAGCTCATTTCTATCGCCATGATTCCGAGCCCTTTAACTGCAGGGCGCTCCCATCCTGTGCGCATATTTGCGGGCAAATTCGCGGCTGCATCAGTGCTCTCGGATGTGCGTATCGTGTGCGAAAGATAGCCGACATATGTCCCTGCTCCTGTGACTTGTAATTGTCCATATGTCAGCCGACCTTTTTCTTGCTGATTAATTGTATTGTGAACATAACTTAATAAGCTCATGTCAATTACTGTCGCCACCGGTGAAGAAGCGGGAATAGCAACAGGACTACTAGTAATCTCTGAGATTCTCACAATTGCGCCTTGTTCTAAATATGCCATTCTTACTCCTTAACTTGGATATCCGATTAGTGTCATAAATGCAAAATCAGACTCAATAGTGACTGCTCCATTTGCTCTCAATTCTACATCAACAGTTGAGCTAATAGCGTCAAGTGCACAGTGAGCTATACTATTCCCTGTCAAAGCTGTAAGCGTTGTCTGTGTTATTCCTGTATTTGCAAACAATGTTGATACACTACTGTTGATATACCAATCTAAATCCACAGTCACGATATTAGATGACAGTGCTTGCACTTGACAAAACCATTGGTGGCCACTTGGTACGGTGACGACACCTGATGAGATTGTCACACCATGACTTGTTGAGCCCGTAATCGTATTAAATAACAGCGTATCACTACTCGCCATTGTTTGATCTGCGCTCATAGTTATATAAACGAGCACAGGTTTCATTTTAACTGCTGCTTTATAGCTCATTAGATCACCTCATAACCGTCGACACCATTTGAGATAAAGCTTAGCATCTGATACTGAACACCGAGAGCGGCGCTTGTTTGACCATCAATTGTGTCTGTTGAAGACCGAGCGATTGTGATCGTACCTGTTCCCATATTTTTTATTCTAATCTCTTTGCCTGCGGTGATACCTGAAGCAGCAGGCAATGTAACTGTAAATGTTCCATCACAGCTGTAATAATATTCAGCTTGTGCAGTGACCAGACTTGTTATCGCTGAATAAGTAAAGCCACCGCCACCACCACCACCACCACTTGGAAGGTTTAAGAGTTGGCTCCCATCGATGGCAGGAAGGCCCGTTGCATCCGCTACAATCACGTTGCCATTGGCCACTCCTGTCGTAAGAGTAGCGACATTGCCAAGGCCTAAGTTTGTTCTTGCTGTGACTGCATTGTTTAGATCGCTCAAGTTGTTAGCAATGGCGAGCTTAGTTGAGTCGGTCGAAGTGATTCCTGTGAGCTGACTTCCATCGATAGCAGGAAGGCCAGTTGCATCCGCTACAATTACATTGCCGTTGCTCACTCCTGTGGTCAGCGTGGCCACATTGCCAAGGCCTAAGTTTGTTCTCGCTGTGACTGCATTGTTCAAGTCGCTTAAGTTGTTAGCTATAGCGAGCTTAGTTGAGTCGGTCGAAGTGATTCCTGTGAGCTGACTTCCATCGATAGCAGGAAGGCCAGTTGCATCCGCTACAATTACATTGCCGTTGCTCACTCCTGTGGTCAGCGTGGCCACATTGCCAAGGCCTA
>Ga0233412_10000205_pt1 | contig 35021 bp, 37 predicted proteins | sample Na_anoxic_4_MG_FD_180667 | JGI IMG/M metagenome (GOLD analysis project Ga0233412, IMG submission 180667) | Seawater microbial communities from Saanich Inlet, British Columbia, Canada - Na_anoxic_4_MG | ecosystem: Environmental > Aquatic > Marine > Inlet | place: Canada: British Columbia... | reverse complement strand
AGATATCAGGCGCAAAGATACCTAAAAAGTGTTGTGAGAATTGCAAATATTTGTTTCAAGTGGATCATGTGATCTGCGATATTCTTGTGACATCTACGTTGCAAGCAAAGGATTTTTTCTGCGCTGAACATAAATTTAAGGATGATGAGGAATGAGTGAATTAACTTTCTTAGCTGCTACAATTGCGTATTCATAATTGGTAAGATATAAATATATTTCTAGTATAACCCACGCAGGGGATCTAGAAGTGAACAACGACTTGTGAAGCGCTAAATATCGGAGGTCTTGCACTGACCGAGAAAGGCGCTTCTTCTTTTATCTGGAGATTGCTGAAGTGTAAACAGGCGGGAGCGCTATTCAACAGATACCCGTATGCCTTGGTTAGATTCCAAGATCTCCTGACCAACTACCGAAACATTCTATAGTTTACACCAACGCTTAAGTATATTATGCTTTACGTTGGGGGAACTAATGCAGAAATCTAAATATGACGAAGTAAGCCTAAAGCAAGTAATGGAGCTGGCCAAGAACGGTTTAACCGAAAGGCAGATAGCGCTTGAAATTGGCGTATCTCAAAAGACTATATCAGTCTGGAAATTAAAATATACAGAATTCAGAGATGTACTTGAGACATGGAAGTATGATGCCGATCGAAAGGTAGAGCGCTCCCTCTTTGAAAGAGCTACAGGTTATGACCATTGGGAAGAAAGAATCTTCTGCAACAAAGACGGAATTGTAACTAGAGTAGAAACGATCAAGCATTACCCTCCAGATGTAAAGGCCTGTATGTATTGGCTAAACAATAGGCAGAAAGATATATGGGCAAACCGACAAGAGACTGTCATTAGTGGAACCACAGGACTAGCGGAAAAGATTGCAGAGGCGCGAGAGCGTTCAGGCAAAAAAGAGGTAGAGGTTAAAGCAGATGCAGAATTCTTACAGTAAATCTTTAGAGATGATAGCAGAAGACTTAGCAGAGTTTCGCTTTGATCCACTTGGCTATGTGATGTGGGCGTTCCCCTGGGGCAAAGGTTCATTAGTTGGTTTTGACGGCCCTCGTGAATGGCAGAAAGAGGAGCTAATTGCTATTGGTGAGATGGCAAAAGAGAGAAACTTTGACGGTTTTAATCCAGTTGAGCCAATACAAGAATCGGTTGCTAGTGGTCACGGTATCGGAAAATCTGCGCTTACTGCTTGGATAATTAAATGGATAATGGACACAAGACCTTACGCAAAAGGAGTTGTCACAGCAAATACAAGTGACCAATTACGAACAAAGACCTGGGCAGAACTTGGTAAGTGGCATGGAATGTCTGTTACCGAAGCATTATTTGAGTACAGATCCTCAAAGGGTAATATGAATCTTACAGCTATTGAAGCTCCTGAACAATGGCGCTGTGATGCTATGACCAGTAGAGAAGAAAACTCTGAAGCCTTTGCGGGTTTACACTCGGTATCCTCAACTCCTTTTTACATATTTGATGAAGCAAGCGCGATACCTGAAAAAATATTTGAAGTAGCTCAAGGTGGGCTAACAGATGGTGAACCTATGTGGTTTCTGTTTGGTAATCCTACCAGGAACACCGGATTTTTCCGTAGAACTTTTGGAAATCTTAAGCATCGATGGAGAAACCGACGAATCGACTCAAGATCAGTCGAAGGAACCAACAAAGATTTAATGGATCGATGGGTAGAAGATTATGGAGAAGATTCAGACTTTGTACGAGTCCGAGTTAAAGGCCAACACCCAAGAGCAGCAGTTTGTCAGCTGATCCCTAATGATTTAGTTGAGGCAGCGATGAAGCAGAAACTTCATTCAAGTAAATATAGCTTTGCACCAAGAATACTTGGCGTAGATGTTGCATGGTATGGCGACGATCGTAATGCTATCTGGATGCGTCAAGGGCTACATGCTACCCTACTTTGGCAAGGCAGAGAGATCGACTCAATAGATATAGCGGGAATCGTTGCGCAGTACGAAGATCAATATAATACAGACGCGACAATGATTGATGCGGGAATGGGCAACGGAGTAATAGACCAATTACGTCGGTTAGGTAGAGATCCCATTGTAGTTTATTTTGGTGGAAAGTCGCTAAGACCGGACTGCTTGAACAAACGCGCGCAAATGTGGACGGATATGAGGGATTGGCTTAAAGAATTCCCCGACATACCAGATGACTCGGATATTTCGGATGACTTGACAAGTCCAGAATATCACATGACACTAAAAGGACAAATCCAACTTGAGCGCAAGGAAGATATGAAAAAGCGGGGATTGTCAAGCCCTGACCTTGGCGATGGTTTAGCGCTTACATTTGCGGAACCTGTCTACAAGTTGTCACGAATCGAGAAACTATCAGGCAAAGCGAACAAAGCAGAAACAGAATATAAAGTTTTATAGGAGTAAGCAAATGTGTGATCCGGTAACAATGGCAAATATAACAGGAACAGCGGCAGCATTATACAGCTCAAATGCCAATGCTCCAACTTCTGGCCCTGGAATGTTAAGTCAACCACAGCCACAGCAACAACCTAACCCATATCCAACTTATCAAGAGTTACCACCTAGAGGAATACAAGCTCCTCCAAGTGGAAATGCAAATCCATATTTCACACAAGCTCAGCAGCCTGCTCCTGCTAGACCAACTCAAGCAGCGGGATACTCGCAGCCAGTTACTAGAGCGCTTCCTCAACCCGCTACTACTCCAACAAGAGCAAAGACAGCGGCACCAGGACAAGTAAAAAGAGCAAAGACAGCGGCACCACAGAAAGTGAAGACAGCTAAGAAAGCTCCCGCTCTTAAAGTAAAGAAAGCGAAAGAAGAAGGACGTAGAAAGTCTTTGATTGGGGGGTAATATATGTGTAGCCCACAGATAGTTAGTAATCTAACTGGAAGCTCTAATGCTTCTACGCCACTAGCTGCTAATACGGCAGCAGGCGCGCCCGCTCAAGATGTTTTATACAATGGCCCACGAAGAAACAAAGGGTGGGACGGTGACGGTGGAGACTCAGATAGAGATAGCGATTATGGAGACTTTGCCGACGGTGGCGGTGCTAGAGATGGTGGCGACGGTGGGGGAAGTGATGCTCCTGATATAGACAATGATCGAGATTCTGCAAGTGATAGAACCGGAATTGATTATAATCGTGATGATGCCGCTCAACAACCAACACTAAACTATATAGCAGAAGATCCTAATATAGCAGTTCCTCCAGATTGGTTGATAGAACAAGGGCGTCTAGAAGATCTAGAAAAGAACAAAGTGGGCGCAGCGGTAAAGGCTAGATTCGACGAAGACGAAAGAGTGAAAAGGTTTAGGGGTTTTGGCTCTACAATTCTAACAGGTGGTCAAGGAATTACAACTCCCGCAAACAGTAGACAGCTATCACTAATAGGAAGTTAAACTATGCAAACAGATAAGAGAATTCCAAAATTTCGTGCAAGGTTCAAGAGATTGAGGGATAAACAAACCTCTTGGCGTTCGCATTGGAAAGAAATAGCAGACTATACAACACCTAGAAAGGGTGAATATCTGCATGACCTTGAGGGCATGACAGAAGAAGAGCAAGGGAGCTTAAGAAACGACAAGATTATAAATAGTGTTGGTGCAGAAGCTACCCGTATTCTAGCTTCTGGGATGCAGGGCGGCATGACTAGCCCGGCCAGACCTTGGTTTATTTTGGCACTTGAGAATAGAGACTTGATGGAGTTTACACCTGTAAAGCAATGGCTAACAGACGTAAGAGATATCATTCTAAGAATATATGCAAAGAGTAATTTCTACGGATCGATGCATAGTAATTATTCCGAACTCGGTAATTTTGGAGTAGCAGCGCAATTGCAGGAAGAAGATTTCCAGACAGTAGCGCGATTTCGCCCGTTCACAGTGGGCGAGTACATGCTAACCTTAGATGCTCAATACAGATCTTCCGGGCTGTATAGGCATTTCTCTCTAAGCACTGAGCAGATGGTAGATGAATTTGGTAAAGATAATGTTAGTGAAGCGGTTACGAGCGCTTTCCTAGCAGACAACCTTGATGCACGTTTCAAGGTCAACCATATTATTGAGCCAAATGAATCTATCATCAATGATAAAGCTGGCCCTAGAGGAATGGAATACACCTCTCTATATTTTGAAGATGCGGGAGATCCAGAAGCATATTTAAGAGAAAAAGGCTACGAAAGTAAACCGTTTATTGCTCCAAGATGGGACGTAAACGGGACGCAAACATATGGCAGTTCTCCTGGAATGGAGTCATTAGGCGACAATAAAATGTTGCAGAAGATGGAAGAGAAATCACTAAAGGCGGTTGACAAGCAGGTTGATCCACCTATGAATGCTCATCCATCACTTAAAGGTAAAGGCGGGTCGATAGTACCAGGACATATGAACTATGTTAATGCTCCACAAGGGCAAGTCGGCTTTGCTCCTACCTATCAGGTTAACCTCAATATACAACAGCTAGAAGAGAAGATTAGGCAGACTGAACAACGTATCAAGAATGCTTACTTCAATAATATTTTCCTAATGATCGCTAATGATAACAGGAGCAACACAACTGCTTTTGAAATTGCTAAGCGATATCAAGAAAAAATGATGATTTTAGGGCCAGTTATTAACAGGATTCAATCCGAGTCACATGATCCAACGATAGAGAGAACTTATGAAATTGGTACTAGACTTGGCATCTTCCCTGAACCACCTGAAGAGTTACAAGGCCATGAGATTAAGATTGAGTATGTCTCCATTCTGGCACAAGCGCAGAAGATGGTGGGATCTACCGCTATCGAGCAGACAGCTAGTTTCATCGGAAATCTTGGCTCAGTAAATCCCGCAGCACTTGATAAGCTTAATGTTGACGAAACGATAAATATGTATGCAGATCTAACGGGCGCACCCCCAAGAATGATTAGGGGAGATGAAGAAGTTCAGCAGATTAGACAGCAAAGAGCGCAAGCACAGCAACAGGCACAGCAAGCAGAGCAAAATGCAGCTATGGCAGATGGTGCAAAGACAATGAGTGATACAAAGTTAAACGAAAACACAGCGCTAGACGCGCTACTTGGTAGGGTTGGTGGACAGAATGCTTAGTAGTCCATGCATAGGGAGCAATATGAGAAACAGTTTTGAAGTAGAGATGCTTGATAAGGGAATGAACATCACCGTATGGGAAGACAAGGGCGAAGAGATCTTTGATAGTCCACAAAAAATTGCAGAGAGTAGTAAAGAAAAAGCTATCGCGCATTTTAATAGATGGATTAATGGCAACGGTAAAAATTTTAGTTTTACGGATAGCGAGGAATAGATAAATGTCAAATGCAGCAGATGAGAAAGAAGTTAAAGCGGAAAGAACTAGAATTGCACTTGCGGAAAAGCAGAAGAAAGCTGATATCTTGGCAGTTATTGAAACTCCTTCGGGATATCGGTTTATTAAAGACCTCATCAATCAAGGCAACCTAATAAATCTCTCGGTTGACTTTAATAGCCCTAATACTACATACTTTAACGAAGGGCATAGAAATTATGCTAAAATAATATTCGCTGATATATGCGAGGTAGCTCCCGCCAGGGTGTCGCAGATGTTGGTTGAGCTGAATAGAGAAGACAAGGAGAACTAACCATGAGTGAAGTAGTACCAGGAACAACAGTACCAACAGAAGGCCCGATGGATCCTACACCTGAAGCAGCTCCAGAAGTAAAAGCTGAAGCAGCTCCAGAAGTAAAAGCTGAAGCAGCTCCAGAAGTAAAGCCTGAAGCAGCTCCAGAAGTAAAGCCTGAGCCGATAGAGTACGGAGACTTTACAGCTCCAGAAGGAATGGAACTAGATGCTAAGATGGTAGATAGTTTCAAAGGCGTTGCTAAAGATATGGGCATTACTAAAGAAAATGCACAGAAGCTTATGGATCTAGCAACTTCACATTTCAGCGGAATCCAGACAGCTACGCAAGAGCAGGCAATGGAAACTAGAGTTGGATGGGTAAACGAATTAAAATCAGATGCGGAGTTTGGTGGCGCAAACTTTGATAAGACAGTAGAACACGCGAAAAGAGCGGTTGGAAGATTCGGCACTCCAGAGCTTAGTAATTTTCTAAGCCATTCTGGAATGGGTGACAACAACCACGTAATTAAGATGTTGGCAAAGATCGGTAGCGAATTAAGCGAGGATAACTTTGTTGATGGTCAAGCACACAGTAGTCAAAAATCCGTCGCTGACATATTGTTTGACGGAAAATAATAATAAACCTTAAGGAGGCCAATAATGGCAACAGTAGGAACAACAGCGGTAACTCTCAGCGATTGGGGCAGAAGAATCAATCCAGATGGTAAAGTAGCAAAGATCATCGAGATCTTAAATGACACTAACGAAATCCTAGATGACATGGTGTGGAAAGAAGGAAACTTGCCAACAGGTCACAAGACTACTATTCGTAGTGGGCTTCCAACTGTTGCATGGCGTCTTTTGAATTACGGGGTGCAGCCAAGTAAATCACGCACTGTCCAAATTACAGATAATACCGGTATGTTAGAAGCATATGCAGAAGTTGACGCAGACCTCGCAGAATTAAATAATAATTCTAACGCTTTCCGTCTTTCTGAAGATGTAGCTTTTATTGAAGCAATGTCACAAACATTGGCAACAACTTTATTCTATGGAAATACTGCGACTGATCCAGAGAAGTTTTTAGGGTTTGCTCCTAGATACAATCTAACTACAGCGGAAAATGGTGGAAACATCATCGACGCGGGTGGAACAGGTTCAGACAATACAAGCGTATGGTTGGTAACTTGGGACGAATCAACTTGTCATGGTATCTTTCCAAAAGGTTCTACTGCTGGAATCCATTCAGAAGATAAAGGCAAAGACACTGTACAAGATGCAGCGGGCGGAAACTATGAAGCCTATAGAACTCATTATCAGATGAAGCCAGGTTTGACGCTCCGCGACTGGAGATATGTGGTTAGAATTGCTAACGTTGACGTGTCGAGTCTAATTGCTGATGGCGGTACAGTTTCAGCGGGTGCAAATCTCATTACAGACATGATCAAAGCTATTCATAAGCTACCAACTAAAGGTAGAGGAATGAGAGTTTTCTATGCAAATGAGACAATCGAAACTTATCTAGACCTTCAGACTCTTAAGCAAAGTAACATGAACGTAAGTTACAAGACTCTTCCACATGGTGAAGAAGTTATGACTTTTAGAGGAATCATGGTTAAGAGATGCGATGCTCTTCTTAACACTGAAGCAACAGTTTCTTAGTTTTTTTAAATTAATTTAGAAGGGGCTGTTCGGCCTCTTCTTTTTAGGAGTAAATAAAATGGTACTAGATAAACAAAATTTATTCTCAGAAGATCAAGCGATCACAGTTACAGCAGTATCAACCAACATCATAGATCTTGGAACTGATGCTACTGGAACACCAACACCAAATAATAAAGATGCAGAAATTCTTGCACAAGTTACAACTGCTTTCGTGGGTGGAACAAGTGTTGCTTTTTCTCTATACACTGATTCAGATGTAGCATTTGGTTCAGCAACTCTTATGTTCACTACTGCGGCGGTTGTTACTGCTTCATTAGTAGCGGGATATAAGTTTAAAGTTCCAACACTTCCAGAAGGTGTAGAAAGATATGTAAGAGCTACTTATACAGTAGTCGGTACTCATTCAGCGGGTGCAGTAACAGCAGGCCTTAAAGAAATGGGTGGAGTTTCAACAGGTCAGTAGGAGATAGGAAATGGATTACGTTTGTAAAACTAAATGCTTTTTTCAAAAGCGCATTTGGGAAAGAGGCGAAGAAATTAAATTCGCTGAGAAGATGGATAAAAAGCTAATACCTCACCACTTTGTTCCTAAAAACAAATTTGTGAAGGACATACAATTAACCAGGAAAGAGCAAGACTTGAGAGCCGCAGAAGCGGTTGGGCATGGTTCTCTTTCATCTAAAGACGATGATATATTGTCTTAAGGGATAAGTAAGATGGAAAAAGCAATGAGTAAAGCTATAATAGCTGAAATTCTAAAAAAGCACGGGCTTGATATCGCTGAAGATGTAGCGGTTCTTGCTGTTAAATCTGTTTTCAATGCGCTTCCAGAAATTCTTTTAGCGACTGAAAATAAGTTTGATGACCTATTGATTCCAGTTCTTGGCGTCGTTAAAGAGCCAATTATGAAATTGATTGACAAAATAGACGGAGAGGTTGGTTAGTTCCTTTCCTCTAATACGCGTTAACGTCTGGCCTCCTCAAGTATATCCTATCTTACGCTTGGGGAGGCCTTTTTTATGTGAGGTAATCTAATGACAAGTAAAGTAGCAATTTGCAATATCGCTCTATCACATATCGGAGCTTTCGGGATTTCAAGTTTAACAGAGAGTACCAAAGAATCGATAGAGTGTAATAAGTTCTACGATGTTTCATTACTTGGTACATTAGAAGGTCACAATTGGTCATTTGCTAGAAAGTGGCAAGACCTGGCACTTCGTACAGATACAAATAGCAGATGGGATTATGTTTATGCGCTTCCTAGTGACTGCGCTAGAACTAGGTATCTAAGTGATGGATCATATTCTAGTACAGGAACTTCTTCAGATCTAGATTCAGATAGATTCCTTAATACTGGAAAGATAGAATTCGAGATTGGGGTAAGCAGCGATCTAACCCAGAATGTTTTGATGACCAATTTAGCAGATGCCGAATTGGTGTATACTGCAAAGGTCACAACAACAAATCTATTTTCAGCTAAATTTGTAGAGGCATTAGCGTATAAGCTAGCTGCATACCTGGCACAGCCAATGAAAGGCAGCCCACAGCTTGCTACACAGATGTTAAATGCATATCAGCTATTACTCAGCGATGCAGAAGTAAACGATGCGAATAGCGATTACAAGAAAGAAGAAGCTGTAAACAACTTCGTATCAGCGAGGATATAGCAATGACAATTACACTAAAGAAATTAAGCTTCACAGGTGGGGAGTGGGACGAACAGCTACACTCTCGAACCGATCTACAAACATATTCTTCAGCAGCTAAGACAATAAAAAATTTTATAGTTCATCCTCATGGTGGTGTTTCAAACCGAGGTGGGACAAGATATATTGGCGAGATCTATGACTCTACACATACCGCTAGGTTGATAGCTTTCCAATTCTCGGTTACTCAAGCATATATCTTGGAGTTTGGTTATTCTAAGCTACAAGTTTATAAAGATGGTGGATTGATCGCTGCAAATATTACGATGCCCTATACAGCGGGACAAGCTCAAGATATAAAATTTACTCAAAGTGCAGACACACTATATATCACTCATCCAGATTTTCCAGTATACAAGCTAACTAGATCAAGTCATACAGCTTGGACTTTTACAGCTATTACGTTTGGTTCGAGTGTATCAGCACCGACTAACCTTCAATCGGCAGAAGTGGAAGATTATGATGCCCCTAGTTATGTAGTTGCGACAATTGATTCTTCGGGTAGAAGCTCGGAGATATCCAACTCGATACACTGTAACAATGGTATACTTCTCACCTGGACTCATGCAGCGGGGTATGCATCATATGATGTTTACAAAGATGATAGGGCCTCTGATATTTATGCATGGGTGGGAAGATCTAATACAAACCAGTTTGATGTTCCAGTAGCGGGTATCGAAGCAGATTATTCTAAGACTCCCCAAGAAGATACAACAGTGTTCGGCGCTGTAGGTGACTATCCTGGGGTCGTAGCTTTTTATGAGCAACGACTAGTTACGGGCAGGACGAACAACGAGCCACAAACAATTTTCGGCTCATATCTTGGCGACTTCGAGAGTATGAATGTGTCACCTATCACACGCGTAGATGATGCCTACGAATTTACAATGAATTCATTAGAGCTAAATGAGATAAAAGCTTTGGTTCCTCTTGCTTCGATGATTATTTTTACGAGTGGAGCTGAATGGGTAATGAAAGCGGGGAGTGGATCGGCAGCGGTTTCCCCTCTAAGTGTAGATATAAAGAGACAATCAAGTTATGGAAGCTCAGACGTTCCACCAGTAGTGATTGGCACATCGGTATTATTTTTAGAGAGAAGTGGAACAGTCATTAGAGATCTAACATATGATTTCGAGATAGAGGGCTATCAAGGTAATTCACTTGCTACCTTCGCAAATCACTTATTAGAGGGATACGAGATAACTAGTATGGCCTACCAAAGATCTCCTGATTCTATTGTGTGGATGGTGCGGAATGATGGAAAGCTTTTAGGTTTAACTTACTTCAAAGAGTTTAAGATATTTGCTTGGCACCAACATGAGACCGATGGCGATTTTGAATCCGTAGCTACAATTCCGCTAGCAGATGGCCGCGACGAACTATATGCAGTCGTAAAACGTACTATAGGTGGAGCGACTAAAAGATATGTAGAAAGGTTTATGCCTCGTCTTCCATATGATGATGACTTTGTAAAGGATATCGAAGATGCATATTTTGTTGATTGTGGATTAAGCTACGATGGAGTACCCGCAGATAACTTTTCAGGATTAAGCCATTTAGAAGGTGAAACGGTTGTCGCGCTTGCCGATGGGAACGTGATTAGAGATTTAGTTGTATCGAGCGGGGCGGTTACACTCCCTCATGAATTCTCGAAGGTTCATATTGGTCTACCATATGTGTCGGACTTAGAAACTTTGGACTTCATAGCAGATGGACAAGACGGGACAAATCAGGACACAATGAAAGACGTCAAGTCGGTAACGGTCAGTTTGTCCAACACGAGAGATTTAAGAATTGGCCCTAGCGATGATGAAAGTAGAATGGTTGACGTTCCTATGAGATCCACAGAGGCTTACAGTGATCCTATAGCGATGTTTACGGGTGATAAGATCGTACACCTTCAGCCAGGTTCGGTTAGAGAGAGCAAAGTTTTTATTAGAAACTCTGATCCACTACCAATCACAGTACGATCAATCTTACCGAGGGTTGAGAATGGGCAGAATTAAACAGCATGTAGGGGCTTGTACTTTACAGGATATAAAAACGATAGGGCAGAATCTAAGAGATATCGATATCTTTGAATGCGAGCAGGCATCGGGCATGAAAGCACAAGACTCTCTTTTGTTTGGTTTCACTCATGCTTTATATATCAAAGCAATATTTGTTGAAGATAAACCAGTAGCGGCTTTTGGGGTTACTGCGGTTAGGGGAGTTGATGACTGCGGAGTAGTTTGGTTGCTTGCGACTAAAGATGTCTACAAAGCTAAATCAACTCTTATTAATCTTGGCAGTAAATATGTAAAAGAGATGAGGGCAGTAAGACCAAGACTTGTAAACCTGATAAGCGTTGATAACCATATCTCTATAAAATGGCTTAAGCGTTTGGGCTTTATAATGGAAGATCCAAAACCAATTGGCGTTAACAATAAAGATTTTCGTTTATTTCATATAGGGGGTATTTAATGTGTAGTCCAACGGCAGCGGTGGTGGGTGGCACACTTGCGCTTAGTGCTTACTCAAAATATAAGGGCAGCAAAGATGCAGCGAAAGCGGGCAATCAAGCAGCAGAATATAATGCGGACGTAGCGGAGAAGAATGCATCTATGTCTAGGATAGATGCAGCTTGGGTTATGAATCAATCTAAGATCGACGTTAAAAAGCATCGTAGCAATGTAGAAGACTTCAAGAGTCAACAGCGGTTAAACACTGCGGGTTCTGGGGTTGTTGTTGATACAGGAAGTGCATTGAAAAACCTACAAGATACAGCAGCACTTGGCGAAATAGATGCAATGACAATGCAGAGTAATGCGGAAAGATCGGCAAGAAATATTCGGCTTCAAGGCGAGAACTATCAAAGTCAAGCTGGCCAATACAGAGCAGGCCAAGTAAGCGCAAATCGAGCAGGGTTTATTTCACTCTTAGATAGTAGCAGTAGAGCAGCACAAACTTACGCAAGTTATAAGGGGTTATAAAATGGCACTAATACCACAGTATAAACAACAGGTAGCCGCTCAAGGTGGGAACACTACTAAGGCAGTAGGTGGGGCAACGGCAAATCAGTTTGGTTTAGCTAAAGCTCAAGACCTACAAAACTTAGGTACGATTGGCCAGGAAGCAACAGGGGCATATCTTACATATCAAAAGCGAATGGATCAAAAGCTAGATCGCGCAACGTCTAGGCAGAAGCTTAATGATGCAAGTCTGGAGATGCGGAAAGCTCATATCAGGCTTAAGACTAAGAAGGGACAAGCGGGTTCTACTTCTTACAAAGGTTTTGATGCTGAACTCGGTAAGATCCAAGAGAAATATATTAAAGGTTTAGACAACGAAAACCAGAAAAACCTTTTTCGGGATAGCTTCGATGCTAAAGCGAATTCGTATCGAGAAAATGCTTTAGAATATCAGGATCAACAGTTAAGAATATTCGATCAAAAGACTAAAGAAGCAGAGAACTTAAATGTACTAGAGGAAGCAGTAGCAAGCGGAATGCCTAAAGCAGCACCAGGGACAGCAGAGTTTGAAGCTTCAAGTATGGGTGTTGCGCTTAAAAAGATCCAACAAAATATCGAAAGTTCAAATGGCGTATTTCTAAATGATAAAGGTCAAAAGGTTTGGAACTTATCAGTAGGTAAAGAGATCGTTGAAAAGAAAGTTGAGGATGCACATTTTAAAGTTTGGGAGGCAATGAACAAAGACCTTTCCGCTAAGTCTCCTACAGCAGCACTTGAGAATCTTAAAGAGAACTGGAAACACTTTGATCCTAAAGATCGACAGTTCAGAAAAGAGCAGCTAGAGGAATCATCTTTACGTGAATGGTCTAGTAATAGAGCTGATGAGATCTCAACTTCAGGAAAAGATTTAGAAGGCCAATTAAAAGAAGCGGGCAAGATTAAAGACCCAGACAGGCGAAGATTGGTCAAGGCGGGAGTTAAGGAACAATTTGCTGAGAAGGAAATGTTTAAAGAGATGAAATATAAGGCGCGGATAGAGGATGAAGTAGACGCGCTTTATAGAAGTCCTCATAACTATGACGTTCCTTTTGAAGTTATACGTGGGAAAGATCAAGTATATCTAACAAAGCTTAAAAAATATCTGATGGAAGAAGATCAAGGGAATAGCATCAAAACAGACTTCAAGCTTTATGGCGAGCTGATGGCAATGCCTGAAGATGAATTTATGAAAGTAGATCTTAAGCAGTATCTAATTGATGGGAAGCTTAACCCGAAAGCGGAATACAAAGAGTTGGTTAAGCTGCAAAGAAAGGGAAAATCTTTTACAACAACGAATCCATACAGTTTATTAAAAACCGCTGTTAGAGGAATTGAAGACTTCAGCAAGGACGGGGGAGAGGAAGCCAACAAGAGGCTTAATGATTTAACCTCGGCATTTGGTGAAAGGATAAGGCTAGTCCCAGAGAAAGAGCGGACAGAAGAAAAGTCTATTGAGATTATAAAATCTCTAATGGAGCCTGTTACTGTAGATAGTGGTATTTGGTTTGGTCTTGGAGATAGACCTCAATACAGGTTTGAAACGCTTAATATTGAAGATGATAAAACAAGAGAGGAAAGATTCTTAGACGAGAAGAATATACCCGAAGATTTAAAAGCTTTTGGCAACGATCTAAAATTCTCAGCTACTACTGATCAATACTATGTAGAGGGTGATGGCATCATAAGAGTTTATGACTTAGACGGGATACTAATAGAGACATATTCAAAGTAATCAAGAGGTAATACTAATGGCAAATCCATCATTCATTCCAGAAGGGTACACAAAGAAAGAAGTAAAGAGGGATGAACCAAAACCATCTTTCATTCCTTCTGGGTACAAGAAAATAGATTCAGGAACGTATAAAGATCCAATTAAAACATCTGCGGTTGAGAACCAATACATCCCAGAATTATTGAGGGGTACAGAGTTTGAGGATGATGTAGGGTTTCTAGAGAATAAACTATTTTCTCAAGGCGCTGAAGGGTTTGATACAGCGGTAAAACTAGACAGAGGAAAGCTAGCTTGGTCACTTCAAGCTTTTAAAGGTTTAACTCCTGATGAAGCGGCAGAGGTTCAAGCAATTGCTAGAGTTAGAAATTTACCTTTTGATACAGTAAACAATAATAAGAAATTATATAAAGAGAGTAATAAGGCAAGACAAGTTTTTAACTCTCTATTTGAAGTTGGTGCAGATGGAAAACCAAAGTATCCAGTTACTTCTAGGATGCTTTCTAATCCGGCAAAAATGGCAATAGCGAAAGATGATGTTGAAACACTAACCAAGATAGAAGGATTAATCACAGCGTATAATCGCGGCCCAGTAGAAATCCTTGCACATGAAGCAAAAGAGGGTTTTAAAACTCTTAGTAAGGGGCTACTTAGTACGCTAGCAGTTGAACAGCATCAAAAAATATTTGAACTAGATAACGAGCTTAATTCTGGGATACCTAAAATAGTTGAAGGAGCGCAAAAGGAAGTAGCTACTAGAGAGCTGATACTTCAACAAATAGATTTTGCTAAGAACTCAGACTTCCTAAGAGGTATCCCGATTCCTAGAGTTAGTGGCGCTCAAGGATATCTAAACGATGTTTCAAGAGTTGGCGCTCAAGTTGTTGCTAGTGTTTTAGCTACTAAGTCGTTTGGCCCAGCGGGTGGGCTTGCTGTTATATCTGGGCAGATATTCGGGCAAACATACGACGAATTAAAATCAAAAGGCATTGGTCATGAAAAGGCATTAAAAGGCGCAACATTTAATACTGTATTTCAAGCAGCAATAGAAGTATTACCCGCTACGAGATTAGCCGCTCTTTTTAAATCTACGGGCATAAAAGAAGTTATTAAACAATTCTTTGCTCATGGATTTGCCGAGATGAGTGCTGAATTTCTCCAGGAATGGCCAGAAGGGATTACAGATATCTGGGGTGAAGCACAGAAGGAAGGGCATACTTTAGAAGAGGCGAAGCAGATATTTAAAGATAGAGCGCCTGAAATATTTATGCAAGGTATATACGCGGGGCAAGTTGTAGCTCCATATGCGTTTCTTCCCTTAGCTATTAAACTCCCTTCAGATATTAGGAAAGTTAAGCAGACTAAAAAAGATCTAGACCTTTTCGATGCAGAGATGAAGATAGCAGAGGAGTCAAAGCTAAACGAAAGATCTCCTGAAGAATACGAAGAAATGTCAAAAGCTCAACATGCAGCGGGTGGCATTGCTGAAGATATATTAATTCCAAAAGAGATAATTGAATCATATCATCAAGATGATTTTGTTGGTCTCAAGAATACAATGGAAGAACTTGATATCGTAGAGCAAGCTTCTGAAGCAGATGTAACAGGAGTTTTTAAAGTAAGTAGGTCGAAGTTTGCGCAGAAGTTTGCGGGAACAGAACTAGCTGAAGCTGTAAGAGATCATATTAGATTTACAGCAGATGGTCTCTCTTCAGTAGATGCAGCAAAGTTAAACGAGCAGTTACCAAAAGCTCTAGAAGAGATGCAAGCGGAGTACAACCAATTAATAAAAGATAGTGCTTTACCTGTTCAAGCTTTGAGGCTTAGGGAGCAGCTTGTTCTTCCTAAACAGGCATTTGTTATCCGAGATGCTAATGGTAATAAATTATCATCTTCTGTCAATATAGATAAAGCAGAGGAAAATTTAGTTAAGCTTAATGACCAACTAGCAGAAGGTGAAACTCTTTTAGAGATTACAGAAGAACAGGGTTTCGGTCTTAGCGCGGTAGATGCAGATACTAACATGGCAATAGCTATCGAAGGTTCAAAGCAGTTAAGCAAGCAGAGCAACGAAACTTTAGATCAATGGTGGGCAAGGGTTAACCCTGTTATTAAAGTAAGCGATGAGGTAATGACTTTCGAGGGTGAAACAATTGATCCTAACACTTTCGAGCAAACTGATCCTTTAGGGTTTTACTCTAAATTGAGGGTCGGTGTACAGGGTATGAACTTTAAGAAGATGCCCGCGAAAGAGCTTGCCAAGAGAGTTAAAGAAATAGTTGGTATAAAGCAAGCCGAATTAGACTTTACCGGAATTGAGGAGCTTCTAGAATCTACCGAAGGGAAAGTATCTAAAGAGGATATTGTAAAGTTTCTCGAAAGGGGAGGATTACAGTTAGAGGAGATAGTAGAAGGTAGAGGGGATGATTATACAGGTCAAAGGAATACACGTTTTGATTCTTATACCCTTCCTGGTGGAACTAACTATAGAATTGTTAGGTTAATCCTACCGAGGGATAGGGGCGCAGTAGATACTGGGAGGTTGGCTTTCTTAGAAGCTGAGTTGCAAGATGTTGAGCAACAGATGATTGATCTTGATGCTTCTTTACAAGGTGTAGAAAGGGAAGGGAACGAGCATCATTTTGAAGGGAGAAAAAACCTTGAAAGTGATTGGGATGATTTAAAGAATCAAATCGATGCTACAAAGAGGGGATCAACAAGCTACGATAGAATGAAAGCTCTTGAGCGGCAGCTTATAGCGATGCCTAGAAATGAGCGGGGGCATATCATTGATGATGAGCTATATAAAAGTATATATGCTGAGTATGATGCTGCTAGAACAGAAGATAGAGAGAGTGGGCAAGATGACTACGAAACGGAACACTGGCAAGAGGTAAATGTGTTGGCGCACATTCGACTTAATGACCGGATAGATGCAAATGGAAATAAGGTTCTATTCATTGAAGAGATTCAAAGTGATTGGCACAGGGACGGAGCAAAAAAGGGATATGTAAAAAGAAGGTCTGAACTACGAAAGGAGCAAGAAGCCTTACAAAATACTATAGATAACTACTTTAGTGATCCAGAATATAAGGAAGCAGTCGCACCATATGAAGCTGCTGCTAATGAAGCGTGGAGTTTTAGAGTCCAGTCTAAAAGTGATCTAGCGACAGCGGATACTGCGCTAGAGGTGGCGAACTCGGATCACTACACTTTTCAGAATGATGAATCATTCGTAAAACTCCAAGAAGCTAAACAGGTCGCAAAGTTGGCCAACATGAAATATATAGCTCTTAATCGCGACTATTCGGCCAAGCGCCAGGCTAAGTTAGATTTTACAACGGAAAAGCTTGAAGCTTTAAGAGCTGAATATGCAGCGGTAGCGGAGAAGCTAAGAAGAGGCGTACCGGATGCACCTTTTAAGGGAAGATCGGCTTGGAGTTTGTTGGCCTTCAAACGTGTTCTACATATGGCATCTATAGAAGGTTATGACTCGGTAGCTTGGACTTCAGGAGAGCAGCAAGTAGATAGATATGATCTAAGCAAACAAGTATCGTCTATTCAGTACGATGAAGTTATGGATGGTGGATATACCTTAGTAATAAAAGATATTAGTGGTAATGAGGTTGCGCAACCAGCGGAAGGTTATTTTAAGGAAGAACTAGAGGAACTTGTAGGCGGTGAGATCGCAGAGAAGATCATAAACGGTGGCGAATCTGGGGTAATTGAAGGAACCGATTTAAGAGTAGGAGGGGAAGGACTAAAAAGTTTATATGATAAAGTTCTCCCTAACACTGTTCAACGACACGTTAAGAAGTTGGACAAGAAAGCAAAGGTTGGAGTTACTAAAATAGATGCGAGTGGCAGCTCTAGGATAGCAAGACAGGATGAAGTTGGCCCTCTTGAGCTTAGAGCAGCAGCGGAGTTAGCCAGGGAAGCCGGAGATAATGGGATTGTAAACAGCCTAATGATTGAGGCTTCAGAGGTTGAGGCTACTGGTAGAGAAGTTGGTTTTGCTTTCCTAAATGCGGGCTACTCAGCGGGGGTATATGTCGATAGAGCTTTGGATTATGGAGAAGCCATTGAAGAGAAAAGTGAGATTAACCTTGCTAACTTTGAACATGTAACAACGATTGGAGAGGTAGACTACTATAGCGATCCTGAGATTTCGGGGTTCGAGTACCAGTTAAACAGGGGGACGGGTAATTATTCTTTAAACTCTTCCGATGGTGAAGGCTACGGAACTTTTGAGGGTATAGAAGATTTTCAGGCTAAAATAGATGAGATTAACGAGCTTATAAGAGAAGATAATCAGTATAGTGGTGGGGTAACTATAGGGCAGTTTGAGCTAACTGACAGGCTTAGTGATAGGAGCTTCTACGAGCATGAGAATGGGCTTTCCTATGTGGAGATGGATACAGGTGTATCTCATCTATGGAATAGAGTAAGTGGCGCAGAGCTAGGAGACTTTAATAGTAGGAGCGAACTTAAAAAAGCACTTGCGAAACAAGCTTCTAGGGCTGAAGTTTGGAGTCTACCAATAACTGAAAAGCTAAGAGAGGAAGTTCTTAAAGGACAGACACTTTTCCAAGAGCAAGGAGTTCAAAGGGGCAACGTACAGTTTACCGATTCGGGCGCGGTTATTAATCTATTTGGTAGCGCGAACTTGTCTAGCTTCCTTCATGAGATGTCACATATTTTCACCAATGAGCAAAGACAGATTATAAATAGTGGTCATGGAGATCAACAGTTCCAGGACGATTTTAATGCATTGGTTGATTATGCGGGTGGCGAGTTAAATAGAGCTGGCCATGAGAAAATAGCAAGAGGTTTTGAAAGATATCTAAAAGAAGGGAGAGCGCCATCTATCCAGTTAACAAATGCTTTTAGAAGAATCAGAGATTGGATGGATGCAATATATAAAGTCATAAAGGGTTCACCGATTGATGTAGATATCAATGATGAGGTAAGAGCGATATTTGATAGAATATTGGCATCTAAAGAAGATATAGCAGAAGCAAATGCTTACTACAGTGCGAAGCCATCTATGGAAGCTTTGATTAAACTCCCTCTATCGGTTGCTATTGATCTAGGCGACAAAGATAAAAAGGCAGAGCAGACAGCAATAGAGAAGCAAACAAAAGCTTCATTAGCTGCGTATGTGCAAGCGGAAGGTGGCAGAGAAGCAATAACTAAAAAAGTAACAAAAGAGATTGAAGGACAGCAAGTTTATAAGGCCATAAAGAATGCTCAAGACCTTGGTGGTATCGAACCAACAGAAATAGAAGCTCTAAGAGGTACAGACGCAGTTAAGCAGATGCGACAAAGGCACAGAGGATCTATCTTTAAGAAGCTTGAAGATAAAGGGCCTAAAGATTATCGAGGTTTAGTTCTTGGACTTGGTGGGGTGAAAGCTTCTACTCTAACAGCAGAAGATAAAAAACTTTTTAAAGAGAGTGGTGCTTCTCCTAGAATATATAGAAAAGATGGCCAGGGCTTAGACCAATTAGCACAGATACTAGAGCAGCAAAATTATTTGTATGTTCCTGATGATAGAACAGCAGCAGATTATCTAAAAGAGCTTATCCTTGATAAGACACCAATAGAGGATGATGTTGGTTTCCTCGACGATATAGAAGGAGAATCTCTTTCGAGTATAGCGCTTGAAAACAATTATGCCTCTGAAGAGATTATGCTTGATGATATGTTGGCAGCACAGGCGAAAGGAAAAGCGATAGAGGCAAAGACGAAAGAGGTAATAAAAGCTAGAGAGAATGAGATTAAGCGCCAATTGTTGGCGGGTGAGTCTATTCCTGGTGAAGACTCTTTCCACAGTGAAGAGAGGTTAACTCATCTAATCGCACAAGCTGAAGCGCTAGCTGCAAAAATTTACCGAGAAGAAGCAAAAGCGGTTGATAGATTGGCGGCTAAGATTGTTAAGGATGCGGCAACAGATAGAATTAGTGTATTACCAGTTTGGAAGGCCATACGCTATAATGACTATTCCGCAGCGGAAAAGAGATATGCAAAAAAGGCACAAGACTTTTTAACAGAAGGTAAGTTAGTTGAAGCCCATGAAGCAATAAAGACTCAAGCAATTAATCATGCAATGGTTTTGGCCTCTATAAAAGCTAGGGATGCCAAACATAAAATAGATGCTAGATACAAAAGTAAAAAGATCAATCCAAAGCTTAAGAATGCAGAGCTTGAGTATAGAGATAATGCGGCAGCGCTTATTGGTACATATGATCTTAATAAAACGGTTGCAGTTCCAAAAACATTAACACCTCTTAAATCTCTAGATGAGATACTTGAATCTTTAATCCCTGAATGGATTACGAATCGAGTTAAGCCACAGAACTATAGAAACCATAGAGATCTTCCATTTGGTCAATTCGTACAGCTTGACAAGGCGATAGGAGAGATTCTTTCTTCTGGGACTGAAGAACTGCATGGATTGGAAAACGAAGCCATAAAGACGGTTACAGATCTTGAAGAGGCTTCACTAGAAACTATGAAGAATCTACCCAATATTGAGGTTAAAGACGAATTTGGTTTTCTAGGAGCTAAGACATTTCTAGGGCCGAAGCTTTCTTTAGCAGAGGGCTTTATAGATTCAACTAAAAAGCTAGAGATGATTGCCGAAAGGTTAGATAACTACTCTTTTGAAAAGAATAAGATTCTTGGCCCATTAAGGACAAAGGTTAGAGAGGGCGTTGATAAAGAGGGAGATTATAACGACAAGAAGCAAGCGACTTTAACAGCAGCAGATAAACATCTACAAGGTTTATATGGAGCAGTTAAGAGGCTTAATCAAGTTCATGGCTCATATGCTTTTGACATACCTGGAGTGCCAACTACTGAAGACATGAAAGCAGCAGGCCAAAATAAATGGACAGCGGAAAGGGTCGTTTCATTTGTATTGAATATGGGTAACGATGGAAACTATGCAGCGCTATCAAATAGCTATAAATATAACGCCGCTCAAGTAGATGCGATAGTTAAGCAGCTTGTTAAGAAAGAGATAAGAGCTATTCAAGGAATATGGGATGTAACAGAAACTTTATTTCCTGAATTGGATGCAGCTCATTTTAGAATATACAACCATCATTTAGAAAGAGTAGAAGCGCGGGAGTTAACCCTTCAAGCTGCGGATGGCGAAATCACAGTAAGAGGCGGTTACTACCCTCTAATGTTTGACCATAATTTGAACTTTCAGGCGAAAGGACAGAAGCTTACTGAAGACGCCAAGAGAGATGATATTATGGCAAATAGAGATATGAATGTTGTCAGATCGGCCAAACCTAAAAACGGGGCTACATTCCACCGAACAAAAGGGCACCGTCTTCCGCCTATGCTTGCTTTCTCAGAAGTTTGGTTCACACATGTCAACGATGTTATCAGGTATACAACACATTCCGAGTATCTTAGAGACATGAACCGATTAATAAAAAGGCCTGCATGGAGAGCTAGGGTGATAGAGGTTTCTGGTGAAGCTATCTATAAAGGGATTAGCAGCTCGGTATCTTATCAAGCGTTACCAGAACGAAGACGCCCAGACGGAAAAGCCGATGCGATAATGGACGGGCTTAGAAAATCAGCGACAACGGCAATTCTTGGTTTAAATGCAGCGGTAGGCATAAAGCAAAGAGTTTCGCAGATAAATGCGGTTAACGAAATCGGTTGGAAATATTTGGCCATTGGGTATGCTTCTACTGATATACGAAATTCTACACTTGGTATTGGCAACGGAAAGAAATATCAAAACATGCTTAAGCTTTCGAAGTTAATGCGATTGAGGGATGGGAATATTTCTAGAGAGATATCCGACTTCACAAACAGCATGAATCCACTTGTTATTAAGATTAGAACTCCATTTAAAATCCCTTTTGTTCCTAGAGAGTTTACCTGGAGAGATGTACAAGATTTTTCTTTTGAGTGGATACAGATGAACGATAGGGCTACAGTAGGAGTTGTTTGGTACGGAGCTTTTGCTAAAGGCATGGATGAGAACGCGAATCTAAACGAAAAAGATCAACTTAAGAAGGCCATTCAGTATGCGAATATCGTAGTTCAGAATACCCAACCAAGTTCTATACCTATTGACTTAAGTGAAGCACAAAGAGCAGAGGGGGCTTTAAGACTCTTTACAGCTTTCTCTACTTTCACTATGGGCGTTTATGGTAATAGGGTGCAGTTTAAATACAGAGCGTGGCGAGATGGGGCCATAACAAATAGGCAATACTTTAACCATATCTTGAACGACACTGTATTACCTAGTTTTGCTTTGGTAGCAATATCTACACTTATCTCTAGGGGAGAATTACCCGACAAAGAGCAGCTTTTTTGGGCACCTCTTGAAACATTGATATCATGGATGCCTTGGGTAAGGGATATCGCAAGTTTGAAATACGGTAGAGCAATTGGTGAGAGTCCTACTTTTGAGTTTCCAAATCGTATTGCCAAAGCGGTTGACTCTACGAAGTACAGCATTACCAAGAATAAGAATTGGGATAGAGCATTATGGGACATAGGTAGAGCGGTGGAAATCCCGCTAGGCTTTCCGGCTTTAAATGTAGTGAAACAAAGTAAAAACACTTACGATATTATTACTGGTCAGAAGAAAAAAAGAAGATAAGGGGAATCTATGACAATTTCGACGGAGAATGTAAGAGAAGATTATACAGGGAATGGTTCAACAACTGTTTTTGCGTATGGTTTTACAATTAATAGTAGTGCTCATCTAACGGTCATAGTGGTCGATAGTGAAGGTTTAGAAACTACCCTTACGGTTGACACTCATTATACTGTTAGTGGCGTAGGTGTAGACGGTGGAGGCAATGTAACGACTCTTGATTTAACTTCGATAGTTGGTGCAGAAGATCTCCCCGCAGATTGGACAATGGTTATTACAAGAGTTGTACCATTAAAGCAAGAAACAGATTTAGAAGATCAAGGGCCATACTTTGCTTCTACTCAAGAATCTGCTTTTGATTACATGACAATGATTTCACAGCAACAACAAGAGCAAATTGGTAGATGCCCAAAGGTGCAAATTGGTTCAACTGAAAGTGCTGATTCTTATATGCTTACAATTACCTCTTCGGCAGCAGCAGCCGCATCTAGTGAGGCAGCATCTCTAGTTTCTCAAACTTCGGCAAGTGCTGAAGCTGTGGCGGCAGCAGCAAGCGCAGACGCTTCCAGTGCATCAGCAGCAGCAAGCTCGGTTAGTGCTGCTTCGGCAAGTGTTAGTGCATATGAAGCGGCCAACTCTGTTACTGGTATCGATGATTCAGTTTTAGCAGCAGCAGCTTCAGCAACATCAGCAGATGATTCTCAAACAGCCGCAGAATCGGCACAAGCATTTTCAGAGGCAGCCGAGGCTTCGGCTATAGCAAGTGCTGCAAGTGCTGCTCTAGCAGAAACCAACACAGCGGATTCGGCAGCAGCAGCTTTACTCTCAGAGGGTACAGCTAGTGCAGCAGCGGCGGCGGCTTTATTATCTGAAGGTACAGCTAGTACAGCAGCAGCAGCAGCTTTAGTAAGCGAGTTGGCAGCGGCTACTTCTTCAACAGCTTCGGCAGTAAGTGCAGCAGCAGCTTTGGTTAGTGAAAATGCAGCAGCTACTTCTTCAACAGCTTCGGCAGTAAGTGCAGCAGCAGCTTTGGTTAGTGAAAATGCAGCAGCTACTTCTTCAACAGCTTCGGCAGTAAGTGCAGCAGCAGCTTTATTGTCTGAAGGTACAGCTAGTGCAGCAGCAGCAGCAGCTTTGGTAAGCGAGTTAGCAGCAGCTACTTCTTCAACAGCTTCGGCAGTAAGTGCAGCAGCAGCTTTGTTTTCTCAAACTTCAGCAAGTGTATCAGAGATAGCGGCATTGGCATCCTCAATAGCTGCTACAGGCGCGCCAAGTGGAACAATATCTCCATGGATTGGTGGCTATTTTACAGCAGCAGCAAATTCAGGTTTCACAAATGTCCATGGTAACACGGTAGCAGCAGCCAACACTTTCTTAAATCCTTATGGGTGGTACGTTTGTGATGGCACAGAATTAAACTTGGCCCTTTCTGTAATATTTAATGGTGCTGGCCGATACCTACCAGATCTTACAGATGATAGATTTGTTCAAGGCTCAACAACAGCGGGTGGATCAGGCGGGTCAAACACTGTCATAGACCACACACACACTTACTCATTAACAGCAGCAGGACAGGGCGGGGGCAGCCACAATCATTCGGTTTCGCTTAGTCATACTCACGGCACAAGCGTATTATCAGCATCTATGCCTTCTGGGGGCGCACATAATCATCCGATAAGCCAACTAATACAGGGCGCAGGGGGTTCAGGGATTGGCCTTTCCTATGCAGGGCCAGCAGGGTCGCAGACTGATTCGTTTGTCACTACTTCGGGTGGGGGAGATCATACCCATCAGATAACAGGTACAGCAGCAGGGCAAACATATTCAGGTAATTCTGGAAGTGTTTCTAGTACATCTCACACTCATAATTCTTCTAGTGTGTCTGGATCTATTGGTACAGGATCGGGAGCGGCATCAACGGATAACAGACCTAAATATCTTGGGCTATTCTACATACTAAAGGCAGTAGCATGACATACACACTAGAGTATAAACTTGTAGATTCTTTTTTCTGGAAAAAGATCAAAAACATAAAAGCTGATCTTATAGCCAATGATATTCCAGGGAATCCTAGGGTTTTAATCCTCGATGATGAAACTAGGGTGGAGATACCAAGAGAAAAAATGATGTTTAGATTTTCCGCTAAAAGATTTGTTGTTATTAAGCAGCAGATGGAAAAAGAAAGCGGGCAGAAAATTAACGTATAAAAATTAACAGGGGGTGATTAGTTTCACTCCCTTCTTTTAAAAAGAGAATCACTATGCCTCATAAATGTGCGAAAGAAGATGTGTTAGACCGGATAGAGGAAAAGCTAGATATCATTCATGATAAAGTTTTAACTCATAGATTAATTTTTGATATATCCAAATGGATGCTTACTTCTTCGGTTCCGGTAGTTTGTGTCTTTCTTGGTTATTGGTTAACAAAAAAGTAGGTTGTATGCTAAAATTTACAAGTAAGGAAAATGAAACGGGAAGCGCGATAATGAAGCGGTTTAAGATAGCTTTTATAAAACACGCGTATAACACTGTTGGAGACTATCGCGCAGACGTTGCGAGATACTGCGGGATGAATGTCAAAACCGTTTTTAATTGGGTTCATAAATACGAAGAGCTGAAAGACTATAGAAGTGATAGAGGCTGTAATGCTTCTACATTAACGAGGTATGATAAGAAAGAGTTGTGGAAAACAAAGGAGGTTTGACATGGCATTAGGTGAACATTTTTTAATAAATTTAATTCTTGGAGCTTTTGAAAAGTTAGGTCGAATTGTTAGCGAAGTAATAGCACAAAAGGTTGCAGAGTACAAACTTAAGAAGGCCGTAAAAGAAAGGATAAAGGAGATCAAACGTGAAAAAGATGCAGCGGAAAGGGCAAGGCGTATGCGTGATGCTCTTAATTCTATTTAGCTTTTCAGCTTGCAATAGTGTTAAGTGGGATTGGAAAGCAAATCCATTTAGCGCGGATCATATTTCTCAAGCCGTGTATAATGGCAGAGATGAGATAGTAAAATGCGAAGAGGAAAGATTCAGCGAGTTTACTTGCTTCGACTATGCAGATATGGAAAGTTTAATCTTTAATATCAAGCGGCTTCAGAGGCAGATAAACAAATCTCGAATATCTAGAAAAGCTAAAAGAAATTTTAACTTTCACACTAATAATATTTTAAAGGAGTTACCAAAACATGATACGGCTAATTAGCTTTATTGTGTTGGTAACATTTTTATTTATAATTGCGAGGAACATTTTATGAACAGGGTTCAGCTTGTCCAAGATCCAATAACTACGACGATATACTATCATGATAGCACAAACTATGATGATCTAAGGTTTCCACTTCAGGGGCAGAGGCTCGATACAAGTAGTGGAAGGATAGATTATAATTATGATGAGTGTACTGTTGACTTCGCTCTTAATGCCAGGTATCCGAATGAGCCGATTTGTTTTGTCTCTCAGATGCCACACGCAAAAGCGATAAGCACAAAAGTACATCCACATTTACATTGGATACAAGAAGAGGCAAATGTGCCCAACTGGGTAATGGCGTATAGATGGTACAGTAATAATGATGTTGTCCCCGCTGTCTGGACGTTGGCCAAATATTCGGTAAATACTTTTACATATGTTGCGGGAGATCTTGCACAGATTACAACATTCCCAGATATCAACGCCCCAGAACTAGAAGGTATAAGCTCGATCCTAGATATAAAATTGTTCAGGGATTCGGCCAACACTTCTACCCTTTTCGCGGGTGCTGATCCTTATACGGTTGTAGCTAAGGCGAAAGAGTTTGATTTACATTACCAGATAAATTCGGTGGGTAGTGGAGAAGAATACACGAAGTAAAGCCGTACCTAAATAGTCAATAATACCCATACATTTTGCGTTAGCCTTGAGGTATAGTACATACTAATGTACTATCTTTATGGAGTAAAAATATAATGGTTGATATGATTAATAGTTCAGACAGACACACCACAGAACAGCTCTCCACAATTACACCTATTGAGGGTGATGTATTGATGGACACTACAAAGAGAACTTTAGTAGTAGGCGATGGAGTGACAAAGGGTGGTAACCCTATGGCGAAAGAGAATATATCTGCTGTATTTGCGTACTTGACCGAATCAGCAGTTACTACAGTAACAACTGCTAGTGAGTATGTGGCCATAGTGGGGGTGTTTAATAACACTCCCATGAAAGGCTTCGGCATTATTTCAGATAAGCTAACTTACACAAATCCAGTCGCGGGTTATTTTGAAGTAGATTGGCATGCTAACTTTAGTTTTGCGGCTTCTGGGGCGGTAGTTAGCTTCGGGATATTTCATAATGACGAAATAGAAGATTCATCAGTAATGACTTCGGTGGCAAATACAGCCGTTAAAACTGCGAGCGGTACAACTGTTATTCTGTTAGAAGAGGGCGACACTATACAGCTAGTAGCTACTAGTGATGGTGATGATGATGAGATTACAATACATAGTTATACTACGACTATACGAAATTTTTGTGATTGTTAGAAATCCCTAGCAAAATATCCATGAGTATAAGGCACAGATTGTTGGCGAGATACGGAATATTTTTTCTCATGTGTGAAGCCTGCTTTATGAAGCCACTCATGCCAGATATTACCCTTTACCTCGTCGGTATCCCCTTCCTCTAAAAACCATTTATGAATCCATTGCTTTGTCGAATTTGGGTAAGTATGACCTAGCACCCTTCGAGATCCATTCCAATCAATCTCTAGATTTATATCTGCTTGTTGGTTAGCTGTATGCTCTAGCCGCTCTTTACCTGTCATAATATGCACGTACACCAATTCTCTAGACAGGTGAGTGTTGGTGAATTGGTATCTAGTTTCGTATCTCCATTTTATAGGCCACCACAAAAAGCGCTTTGTCACAACTTTAACTCTGCGTTCATAGCTTAAACACCACTCTCTATATTGGTCAGAGTTAACCATTATATTAAGCTTTCTTTCTGCTTCACGAATCTTTTCTATCTGTTTAAAAGTTAGCCTCTTCATAGTGTCTTCGGTGATATTTACTTTAACTTTCATAGTTCCCGCCTGTCATAAAAGTTTTTTGTCCTATATGCCCTATCTCTTGAGATAGCACAGTATCACAGTATAGCTTGTGACCTTTAGTTATTGCTTTATACCCAAAAGAGATATCCTCTCCTACATACACATCGGTATCAGGATGGTAGCCCGCAAAGAAATAGGGAAGACCAACGTCGTCGAATGCTTTCATATCCACCAACAAAACACCCGTAGATAATCCAGATATTTCTTCTAGTGGTTTACACTTTGTATAATCTATTTTCTTTCCTGGTGTATGCATAACTACAGTTTCATGAGGTACTGTTCTTTTCATTGCATCGGTGCAGACGATAGATTTCTTATGCGCTAACAATCGTATTAAAGTATCTTCGGGAAACATCATATCAGAATCTAGGAACAAAACCTTTTTGGCACCAACGTCTTTTGCCATTTTCACAAGGGTATTTCTACCAACATGTATCATCGAGTTTCTAACATTTAAAACAGCTAGACCTATACCCGCGTTTCTGCTGGCCAGGATTATATCAATTAGCTTCATTGTGAAATCTGCATGTATCATATTTCCAGATGGTATACAGATTGCTACTCTTTCATTTTTCATTTTACCGTTCTCCAATTGTTGTCAAATCTATGTTTAAAAAGTTCACTATCATGTTTACTATATTTATCAGAGTATACCCTTTCATAATCTTCATCCCATGGAACACTCGGATAGATGAGCGGATGGTTATGTAGCACTAGCGCATCATGTGCCATCTCAAATTTATCCATAGCTTTACATCTTATCATCAACTCATTATCACAATAACAATGCTTGTAACCTGTATGAAAAAATTCGTAATCTAGATGTGGCAAAAGTTGTCTACTCCCTAGCCAATGACAGGGGAGATCTCTTTTAGTTCCATCTCCTAGACCGACTAGCCCCCACCCACCTTTAAACCTTTTCATTTTCTCAAGTGCGATACTCAAGAAATCTTTTTGCGGGCAAGTGTCATCACCTAAAAAGCAAACCATATCGGATTCAGTTTTCTGCACCATCAAGTTAACCATCTTAGGGCAGCCGATTCTATTGGTGTCTATGTCCGAGAAAATTGTAAAATCTTTTTTAGGTATTCCGGCATCTCGGTTTATCCTATAAAATAGATAAGGCAGTTTTTCAGGTCGTATTGTAGGGATGATTACCATTATTTTCATAGTTCACCCTCTATCTTGCTAAATTTAATTATAGGCTTTTTATCTGGTGAGATAATACTAGTAGCTTTAAAGCCAAGATCTAAAAACTCGACTTCCCAGTTAGGGCTTCTCGGTCTCCCTCGCGCTATAATCTTTGTGGCTTCATAGTGTGACTCTATCCGCCTACAGAATGCTGTAACATTTTGCGGTGAGTGTTCCCCTTTTTCTATCAATGCTTTTAAATAAATAAATTTCCTCTTTGCCATATATACCCCCCGTATATTTTAGCGTCTAAAGAAACGTGCATAACCAACTTCAAACAAAGCGCAAAGCTCGCTAAAATGTTTTTCGTTTGGTAATGCTCCAGATCTCCAGAGTTGGACTAGTGGCGCGGATACTTCTAACTTTCTCCCAAGTTCCGCAGATGTTATATTGTGTTTTTCTAATAGCAATACTAAGTTATAAGCGAACACCTCTTTAAAATTGCTGTCATTATGTAGTTTTCTTATATCTCTATTTCCAAATATAAAATCTCTCTGCTTTCTTCTTATGCTCATTTTACTTCCTATATCTTTTTGACCTAAACACGTCTGCACCAAGAGGCAAACCTGTTGCCCATGTTGGCACTACTGACATTAAATATTCGTACTCGTCTAAACTTCTATTATCTTTAATTGGTACTTCAGATATCACTTCATCGTGTACAGATAAAACCGTAGGATATCCCGCAGCTTCTAGTCGTACCATTGCTTCTGCTATAATATCTCTTGCTATTGATTGAACAATATTTTCCGTAATTTTTCCACCATATGTACTTAACATTCCCCAGGTTTTATCACCTCTCATCACTTGATCTTTATCACTAGCTACACCCCAGAAAGTTATTACCTCTTTACTAACCCCGTATGGCGTTTCTTTAACCATGGTTCCTGGATAGGCATAAGCTCTTAGCTCTCCATTCGGAAGTCTATAGTGTAAAAAGTTTCCACGCATACCAAATTGAATTCTTCCATATGCCTGAGGTTGTCCGGTCTTAACTGCTAATAACGCGGCGTTTTCTACACCTTTCCAAAATGCTACAGTCATCGGTCTAGATGCCCGCCATGCCGAGATTATCTCCTTTGCCCGCTTACTTTCGATCTCTACCCCATATTGTTTGGCCATTGGAATAAAAGCTCCAACATGTCCCTGGTATCCTAGACTAAGCTCTGCAACCTTTCCGACAAACCTTTGCTCTTTATCAACTTGGTCATATGGAGCCCCGTATATGTTCTCAGCGTTAACCTTGTAAATGTCTTTTCCGGCTCGATATTGTTCCAATACTTCTTCTTCGCCCGCTACCCATGCAAGAACTCTAGCCTCAATGCTCTTTAAATCGCCACATATGAACTCTTTACCTTCATCGGCTATAAACATACCTCTTAAGCATTTACTGGCCGTATCAGGGACATCACCGTATAGCATCTCGATCATTTCATTATCCAGGTCAACAATGCTTTCGATATCTTTAGATTTGTAGGTATCTCTCGGCATGTTCTGGGGCTGTATTAGTCTTCCCGCCCATCGTAAAGTACGGGCACCCGCGTAAAGGAGAAGCCCTCTTGCTCTACCGTCTTCCCCTGTTGCTCTTATCATTGCATCGAGTTTTGCTGTGCTGCTTTTACTTAGAGCTTGTCTGATCTCCAGGAGTCGCTTTGCTAATGGTGGTAGACCAACGGTTTCTAGAGCATGTGCGACACTTGGCTTTGTAACATCAGCTACTTCTACGCCTTGTTCACTTAAGATCTTTTTTAGTTCTGCGGTTTGGTTGGTAGAGTTGAGTCTTCCCTTTGTAATTGTCTGGACTTCAAGGATCATTTTATTCTGAGCTTCTTTAACTTTCTCAATCAACTTCTCTACACTTTCGATATCTAGCTTTACGCCTCTATTGTTTATCTCTTGGTCAAGCTGAAATATCTTAAGCTCAAAATCGGATAGGTCATAGAGTGCTTTACTTAAACCATGCTCGCTATCAACATCAGTAATACAATATCGACAAAGAACTTCAAACTCATCAGGGTTTTCATTCCAAAAAATTCTATCCTTCCAATCTTCAAACTTTTCTTTATCTGCTTTGTTAATTCTCCTGGGCTTACACAGTTTCAACATTACCTTATGCCCAACATTATCCTTCTGCTGTTGTAGGTGCAGAGCTTTACAAACACTCTTAAGAGATCTAGGCAAAGCGAAGTTAGCTGCTTTCGCTGCTGAACATCTAAGCTTTTTAATATCGATCATAGGAAAGCCAAGTGCTACCATTTGGTTCTTCCATATGTGATACTCAAAACCTACGTTATGCCCAGTGATAGTGTCGGCAGCTTCTATCAAAACACATATCTCTTCTTCAGCTACCCATAGATTATTATCTAGAATATAAGCTCTAAGATTATCAGAAATCATATGTCTGAACTGTTCAGGTATCCACAATCTAGTAGGAGCATCATCAACTTTAAGAGCAAGGCACATTACCCTAGTTAACTCACCTTCAGCATATTTAGGCGCTCCACATTTTATCAAGTCTACTGTGCTGCGAGTTTCAAAATCTATAGATACGTTCACTTATCTACTCCTATGATGTGCCTTGGTCTTACTAGCTGCAAATTTTAATCTTTTTATTACTGCTCTATTTTGTATCAAAGCATCGTTTACCTTGTCCAAGTCTAATCTTCTCCACAAAAATATTGTTGTGGTTATAGAAGTCATTACCGATATCAAGACTAATAAAATAGCTATTAAAATGTAGTAATATGTTGGCATAAATAAATCCTTTTAAAAAGAGAAAGGGGCTTTTACACCCCAATCTCGGAGGGGGATGGAGGGGGGTAAACCTATTTAAACATTTGTGGTTGTTGCATAGGTTGACCAACTACAGGTGCAGGCTGTTGAGGCGCTGCAAATTGTTGCATCGGTTGTTGCATCGGTTGTTGCATCGGTTGTTGCATCGGTTGTTGCATAGGTTGTTGCATCGGCTGTTGCATAGGCTGTTGCATAGGCTGTTGCATCGGTTGTTGTACTGGTTGTTGTACTGGTTGTTGCATTGGCTGTTGTACTGGTTGAGCAAATTGTTTAAAATCTTCTTCTGGTGTACTCGCTCCTGAAAATGTTGCGCCCTCTCTAGTCTTCATAATATTTTGTAGACCAAAAGCTACACCTTTGTTTCCCGCAGTATCAAAAGCATATGCCCTTAGTGAAGCTCTAGCATAGCAGCCCGCATAGAATTCATGCTCTCCAATTATTGGTTGTAAATTGCTATCTACTAGACCTGGCTTTTGTCTAGAGTTACACGTTACAAAGAAATGTCCTTGATAACCGTCTACATCGGGCTTCTCGATATCGCCATCACGTAGCGGATTCTTGAATGTTGGCATAGACATAACTCTATTGCGCTCGTTTTCGTCTGGCCATTTCTCGCAAATTGCAGCCATTGCCGCTTGCTGAAGGTCTTGAAGATCTCCCGCAGTTTTTGGGAATAACATCACCATGCTATACTTTGCGTCTTGTCCTTGAAAAGATTTAGCAACATGGATATTAGGAAAACTAACTCTAAATTCACTTGTAATTAAACTCATAATAATTCCTTTGGGTGATAACCCTATAACATACTATTAATTTTTTGTTGTTCTAGTGCTTCTACATCACATGATCCACATATTCCCTCATCATCTAAACAGTTCCATACACCATCTACTTGAGAACCTTCATGATCTAGCCATTCCATAGCTATAGATAGCTGCTCGCTAGTTATACAAAGCATCATCTCAAGAGAGGCGATCTCTGCTTTTAGCCCTTTTACTTCATCATCCATTTTTAATCCTACTGTAAAAAATCTGCCATTTCTAAAAAATCTACATGTGCCGTCGGCTGTACTTCTTTTCTTCCATCGCTCTCATGAGCAATTGTAACGCCTATTTCTGGGGTATAATACAACTGGTCGATACATCCTTTTGGGTATTTAAGAAGCTTAAGAAGTTTCTGAACTTGGAATACGCTTTCTAATTCTTTCTTGTATATACTCTCACCAATTATAGGGTATAGAGCATTAACAGCTTGTCCTTCGTCGTTCCACCTTCTCTTTCCTCTACGGTTCACCAATTTAAAGCCAGGAACTTTTACACCTTGAAACATCTTCTCTTGCGCAAAAGCTTTAACACTCTTTGCCCAATCGTTAAAAGTCTCTGCTGCTTCCATCACCTTTGACAAGTCACTAGTTGTCATCGTTTCCGGAGAAGGAAAGATCGGTCTTTGAAAATCTGTCTTGGCCAGTGCAAAAGCATCTTCGGCTTGTTTCGGACATGCAGCAAGTGCAGCACAATATTTGCAATGCTTTCCACTATTCAAAGCTGCATTCTCATTGTGAGTTTCAATTGCTGCTGGTCTAAGAACATTCAATCCCCAGAAAAATAAATCCGTAGTTGGTATGCTCCAACTTCTTACTGTTCCTTTTACGTGTTTTAGTCTTGGTTGAACAATCACCAAATCAACATCTTTAACTAAACTAGTGATCTCGTAAGTATGGTTTTCAGGGTCATCAGTCCACAACTTATAAATTGCTCCAAGTGCATAGCACATCAATTGGGCATTCCATTCAGGCTCTTGTATCCCATGCCCGTATTTAAGATCTAGAATAGTTAACTTTTTGGTATATGGGTCATACACACAAGCGTCGTTAGTGCCAAACATTTCAGGATGAAGCCATTCAAGAGAGAATTTCTCTTCAACTTTTAAAATCTTCTTACCCGTAGCCACATCATCTACAGAGGTATAAGAGGCGACTGCATCAATGTAAACTTGCACGTACTCTGCCATCTCAGCGTCAACTTTAGTTCCTCTTATTACGCTAATGTCTCCCGCAGCTTCACCAAAAAAGTATTCTTTTAAAAGCTTTTCGCCTAACTCATGCGCAACTGTTCCCTCTTCAGCGAATTCACTTGTTGGAGGTACAGGGAATCTATTGGCCAGATTAATACTTCCTGGACACGCCATCCACCTATGCGCAGATGAAGCGCTATTTCTCGCGTGTATCATTACCCAAATATCCCTGTTAATTTTTTAACTTCGATTCCAATAGCAGATACCAATTGTCCTAGAAATGCAGGCTTAATATCTGAAAGTTTTGCTGCATTAAAGTTTTTCAATACTGCTTTTGCTTTATCACTCCCATGTTCATCCGCGAAATTCTTCAGCGTTTCTCTCGCATCGTCAATATTAACTTTAACTGGTTCATCAATTTCAACTGCACTCGGAGACTCGGCCAAGAGGTTCTCTTCAGCAACGACTTGTGTTCCCGCAATCGGTAAAATAGTTGGTGCTTTTGCTGGGGATGGCATAAGTGTTGGAGCTGTGTTAATAACCTCTGGACTTTTCGGTGATTCGGACTGCACATGTGGTATCCTCGATTTTTCTAGAAGGTTAAATAAAGTTTTTGTATTCGATCTCGTCTTGTACTCGATACCCATAGCATCTAACTCAGCTCTAATTTTTGTTCTGTCTAGTTCTGTTCCTTCATCTTTTACAACTGGGGCGCCTGGAACTCTACCAAGTGCTGTCAATGCTCCAGGCTTCAACATGTTTGCCATTTGCTTTGTGCTTATAGTCTCCTCATCTTTCTCAACAACTAGTGGCACAGTTTTAACTTCTGGCATAGCTACGGGAGCATTAACTTTTGCAAGTTCCTTTGGTGGAACCATTAGTGTCGCTATTAGCTCTAGTGCGTCTGCAATTCTTCCTAAGTCTTTCTCTATCATTTTATATCTCCATGTTTTGGGTTTATCCCCGTTTAAAAAATTCTTTGTAATCACATTTAAAAAATTCACATAAATAGTTAAAAGATGCGTTATTGGGTAAAGAGCCTTTACGCCACCGAACAACCATCGTTGCTTGTACCTTCATCTTTGCAGCTATATAGCCACAGCTAACATTCTTCTTTTTCATTAACCTAGCAAGGTTATACGAGAAAAGATCTCTAACACTATCTGCTTCGGCAGTATACCGCCTGTCAGTAGCTAGTGGTCTGAAGTAATACCAACATTGATGCTTAGCTGATAACTCTAAAACTGGAGCAATATATCCAGTATCAGCACAAAGCTCCTTAACTGTCATATCAAATAACTTTGCAAACAGCTTGATCTCTTCTTCGTAAATTGGTCTATTGCTTAACTCTAAAGCACCAAACCAAGTTCTGCTTTTGTTGAAAAATTCGCTTACTCCTTCTTGCGAGATATCACGCCTATACCTGATTTCTCTAATTCGCTTCTTAACTGCTTTCAATCCCTTAATCATTTTAACAACTCCCTTATGTCGTCGGATAGCGATGATTCATCCACCGCTCTTTCTATTATTTGCTGTTTCAATATTATTTTTCTGGCCATGTACGCGTCTAAACTTTGGGCTAATACTAAGTGCTGCACCAATACAGAATT
>Ga0233412_10000204_pt1 | contig 35044 bp, 38 predicted proteins | sample Na_anoxic_4_MG_FD_180667 | JGI IMG/M metagenome (GOLD analysis project Ga0233412, IMG submission 180667) | Seawater microbial communities from Saanich Inlet, British Columbia, Canada - Na_anoxic_4_MG | ecosystem: Environmental > Aquatic > Marine > Inlet | place: Canada: British Columbia... | reverse complement strand
CTCCTACTGCCGTTGCTGCTCCTCCTACTGCCGTTGCTGCTCCTGCTGCTCCACCTCCTGCTAACAACAACGGTCCTAAGCTTCCAACAATGGATGCGACAATTCCACCAGCACCCAGAAATGCTGATAAAATCCCTGCCCCGATCATTATAGGTATCATTCCAATGGCACCTAATATTCCCGTAAGAAGATGCAATGCTGGCCCAGTGAAGCTCCTTACAGTTTCGTTTAATTCAGATAAAGTTTGAGCAGCTTGCGACGTTGGGTCCGTGCTGGCTTCTTGCGAAATTCCCATCTTCTGCTGCTCTTCAGTCATTTTTGCTTGAAGCTCACGAATCTCTGACATATCGTTTGACTTGATTGCATCAAGCATTTCAGATGAGTAGTCAGTCCCTCCAGCGTCGGCTAATTTAGATGTTGCAGACAAAGCCATCGCTTGGGCAATAGCTTGGTTATCGCCCGAACTGACTTTTGAAGCCAAGTCTTCCATACCCATGTTTTTGGACATGTCTGCTAAATCTCTTTGAATATCACCGAACCCAGCAGCACCAGCATTTTTTCTTATTTTGCTAACAGCTTCTGAAACAGTATCAACACCTTTAGCTGCGTCTGCTAATTTTGTTGACATTTCCAAGCCTGCACTTAATGCCATGTTCTTCTTTTGAAGCTTTAAACGATTTTCTTCTTCTAGCGTGAGGTTTGCTTCTAATTGCTTATCTATGGTTGCCAGTCTCTCGGTATACGACTTACCTGATTCCTTCATTACCTCAATCTGTCTGCTAAAATCCTCCAGACCAACACCTAAAGCAGACTCTAGCTGAACATTGACCTTCATTTTTTGTTCAGCAGTCATCTGGTCTATTTGATCTGAACTGAATCCTGTTATTCGGCTGAAGGTGTTCTCCATGCCTTTAGCCATATCTTTAATTCCGGCTTTTGTGTTCATTATGGTGCCTTGTTGAAGGTCACTAATTCTCCCTACTGAACCTGCTGCCATATATAACATGTTTTTAGTTTGTTGACTGGCGTTTAGAAGTAGATTCGAGGAGCTAGTCATCCCGTCCATTAGCCCCTTCATTTCATCTGCTACGCCTAGCTTTTGGGCAAAAGTTGACATAGTCATGATATTTTTAGCGGCACTTGCAGTAAGTGTTCCGGCAGACTTCATATTTTTCATGAAGCCCTCAGAAGATTTAACTGCTTGTTCTAAATTTTCACCAGTTACGCCACTAAAGAGAGCAACATCACGCATGCCACGACCAACATCTGCAAGTTGAGTATCTGAAAGTCCTAAATGCATATTCCAATCAGCGAACGTTCCTCCTAATGCACCGGATTCTAGCCCAAGCATTTTCGAAGTGTTCAATGCTGATGTTGTTATGTTTAAAGACTCTTTTTGTGGCTTTAAACCTTTCTTTATATTTTCTGTATATGCTTGTTGGAAAGCCGACAAATTAAACCCAGTTTTTTCTACAACTTTTCCAGTTTGGAAAAACTGTGATTGCAAATCAGCAGTATCCATCGTCAAACCTTGAGTCTGAAAGGCAATCTTTTTCATGTTCCTTTGGTACTCCATTTCGTCATCAATAGCTGCACCAAAAATTTGCTGAACTGGACTTAAATTTCCAAGAGAGACACTTATACCGTTTCTGATTGATTTACCAGCAGCCTTTGCGAACTCATCACCATATCTTTTTCCATCATCGCTTCCCGAATCAAAATCAAAATCAAGACCACCGCTACCACCGCTACCACCACCACCGCTACCACCACCACCGCCTTTTCTTAGGTTCTTTTCTATTGCTGTTAATGATTTGTCCATCGATTTAAAAGTTTTATCTTCACCACCGTCAGCGAACAATAATTTATCTTGACTGACTTCTGCTTTTGTTTTTTCTTCAGTGCAGCAATTTTTAAATCCTGATGATATTGCTTCATAGATTTTGGATGGATCAACGAAATCTGGACTCTTTGATTTGCTCTTTATTGCGTCTTCAATAGTTTTAGAAGCGTTTATAATACTTTCTGCATAATCTTTTGCATTATCATTTGTTTCCTTAAGTATTTTTTCCAGCCTATCAACTTGCTTTTTCAACTCTTCTTGAGCACCTGCTTTCGGCTCGCTTTTGGCATTATAAGACTTAGGCTTCCCCACATCTCTCTCAAGCATGGAACGCAGAACACCTTTGATGTCTTCAGCTTCGCCAATAAGGCGACCCATGCTATCGTATATTCTGCCTATATCTGCCATAATAAAAATACCTTAGAGTTTAACTTATGTATAATAATTACACATTATTTGATTGATCTGTTTGACTTTCCATATTTTGATTTGTTTGTTGTTGGGATACTTGATTGGTTTGTTGGGATATTGGTTGAGGCTGTTGATTCATCGGCTGCTCCGTTGTAGGTTCAGCTTTTGGATTCACAGTTCTATTAATTTGTTCTCTTATTGATTCTTTTATGGCCTGAATTTGATTGGGATCGTTTGCACGAACAGTTGCCATAACATCTAAAAGGAAGGTGCAGTCAAGGATTTTAACTTGCCTGATGCCTTGCCATTTGTAACTTCGGAAGGCACTTTCTATATATTTATCTCCCTTTACATTTTGCCAAGAAAAGCCTGTATTATTGCAATTAGATCTCAGTAGATTTTTAATAAAAGGAAATGTTATATAATTTATATTGATTCCTTTTACCATATATCCTGGAGATGATTTCGTCACAATCACAACAGGATAAGGATCGTGAACCCAAAATTGATAACTAAAGGAGATTAAAGATCCTTGATTAACGAACGGATTAATATCGGTGGTGGGATTAGCGTTAAATCCCACAGGTTTAAATATATTGCCTAGATTTGGATTCGAATTTATATTTGATCCCGGAGTATTATTGCCTAATAAGACCATGTTTCTCCACTATCAAATGCCTTTGTTTTTGCTTAAAACTTGATTAGCATAATCGGTGCCCGTCGAAGATGCCAGAACGCTTCCCATAGAATCATTGTTATTGCCAAACTCAATTGACCTGATTTCTTTTTCTGCTTTGTCGCTTCTATTAAAAAACTTTCTCATTTCTTCAGAGATTGATTTAATAACTTCTTTGCCTGCTTTTTCTTCATCCATTTCATCAGAAAGAATATCATCATACATTTCTTCTACCTGTATAGGATATGCCGTTCCATATGGGTGAGTATTTTCTTCTTTTTGCACACGGAAAACTATTTCACCACCTATTTTGTATATTCGAACCCCTTCGAAAGAAAGATTTTTACTTCCTTTCAGGAATAAATGAGGATCTTCTTCTTCTGAAAAATCAACTACAGACATTCCGCCTTTTTCCAAGACTCTTTTTAATATCCCTAGTTGTTTTTTAGATTCTCTAGTTCTCTTATCAACAAATTCTAAAAAAGATTTCATAGTTTACCTCGTGTTAACACTGTCTCATTAAAAGGTCATGCGAAGAATAAACACATCTAGTAAGTGTCTTCAAATCGCTTGGGTTCCCGTTGTATGGCGTTTCTTTGAATACCGCACCCTGTAGGACTGTTGAAGCCTCACTTATGGTATTCATATCTGCTGACAAAAACAAAAGTCCATCTTTTCTTTCCATGAATGGAATTTCTTCTGTTTCTGGATTGCCGTTTTCATCCAAGCTTCCAGTTTCTTTGACATATAGAATGCTCAGGTCTAAAAGAGGAACAATTTCTCCGTCGTCATTAATCATGGCCTCAGAGGTTTCTGACTGTCTCGCTTTTACGACCAACTTTCCATCTGTATAAGCGGATCTAAGAGAACTTGATAAATCCCAACCTAATGTATGGATTGTTCCATCTTCTAAAATTACATTTATAACAAAGGCTCTTGTTTCAAATAGTTCTGCTATAGACTCCATTACAACTCTTCTTCTCAACACATCTCTTTCTTCAGGACTGCCGGAAGTTAAACGCTCTAGTTCTGGATCTGAAAGGTATTTCTCTGGATCATCTTCCTTAAGACTCCAGTTTCCCAACATTACATCCCCCCATCTGGCGTTGCATCTTGTGGAAATTTGAATTGAGTAATCTCTTTCGTTAAAAACGATGTCCTCGGTGTTTCCACCGCTCCCTACTTGAACTGCGCCCAGTAGAGCAGCGGTATACTTTCTGTGTAGATCGCCTTTTAAGCCTCCGTATCCGTTTAGTTTTATAAACACGTTATTTAAAGTGGGGACAGTTTCCAACACAGAAGCTATATGGCTTACAACGGAAGTTGCTGGATTATTTTTATCAAGCTGATCTTTTATGTTTCTTCTTATTTCTTTGGAAGCTTTATCAACGTTTGAATTTTGTCTAATTAATTGGACATTCCAATTATCTTCAACAAACTTATGCTGATAAGGTTCAAGATCAGAATCTCTAACTTGAAGAAGCATATCCATAAGCTGTTCTGTATCTCCCTTAATGGATTCTTTAAAATATTCTTGCTTCCATACTTCGAAGTTTTCAACTTCTTTTTTTTCATCTGGCATATCAGGAGAAGAGGGATCTTGTTCTATGTCATCAACCTCTGGCTCTGATGGATCTTCATCTTGTGCTCTGTCAATATTAGAAACGTTTGGGTCGTTTTTCATATCAAAATCCTGATTTAAATTTGGGTCAACAGCAGGAGCTTGCATGCCTGCTGGATCAGGTTGACCTGCTGCCGCAGGGATGTCAAACTCCACAAGCCAGTCATTGAGATTATGTTTATGAGTCATTTTTTTTACTCCTTGATTTTTCCGCTGCTTCTTCGATTGTTTCCAATAACGCCCTCTTATTGGGAACATTGTTTCCAATGTTTATCACATCACCATTTTGTTTTGTAATGAATTTAGAGACATCCTTTTCTTTCATTTTTACCCTTGTCATAAGATCTGCTATTTTTGACATTTTATCCGACTGATCAGTTTTCATTTTCATGAGATTCACAACCGCCTCTTTAGAAGACGTTGTTGCATCTCCTTCATTAATGACCATATCAGAAAATTTACCTAAGTATTCATCAATTTCACCTCTGTCTTGACGAACATTGTCTAATATTTCAGAATATATCCCTAACAACATTTCGTCACTAACTATATCTTCTTCCGTTGTGGCGTCTGAAATAATAGGTTCTTCAGATATGTCAGATTTTTTGATATCTTTTACCATGATAACGTATATAGAGGTAAACTCTTTATTAATTTTATAATAGTCAACAAAGGATATCTTTAATGTCTGATGAATATTACACGCAAGTATCTGAATCTATTCGGTCAGTTTTGGAATTGACCACCAGAGTAGACGAAAGAGTTGCCTACTTAATAAAACAGCAAGATGAAGTTGAATCTAAGCTGGACGATCACATTGAAAACCATAGAGAATTGAATACTAGAGTTAGCATTCTTGAATCACAAAATGGAGAAGCAATTAAGAAACATGTTCAGGATCTGAATAGAAACATTCATGAGATAGAAATGAAGATCAGGATGATCGAGAAAGATTCCCAAAGAAACGAGGGAAGATGGAAGATAATAGCAAATTTTGTTTTGAATGTTTTTCTCTATATACTGGTAGGGTATTTGTTGTGGAAAATAGGAATCCAAGACCCAACAACTATGATTCCATAGGAAAAGATATGAATTTTAGAGAATGGTTAATTAACGAAAAGCAGTCTGCCCAAGGCAACAGAAACAGAGCACCAGGCCGGTTGCTTAATGTTGGCCCGACTAGAGACTACACTCAAGATTTTAAAGCACCTGCTCGGACCCCTTATTGGGCACAGATAGTCACAAGTTATGTGTCTTCACTAGGCGGCCAGATGGACAAAGCACTTTATGGAAAATCCGGCATAGGCAGACCGAAAACGCCTACGCAGTTTCTTGAGCCATCATTATGGACTCCAGATCAAAAAAAGGCAGTCAAAGAAAATTGGAAAAGTGTTCAGTATTTTGAATTTGATGCGACGGATGAGTGGTTTGGCATCAAAACGGCTGAAGGCGATACGCCACTTAAAGATATTGACAAAAACTCCGATGAAATGGAACAAGCTTTAGGTATGATGAGAGACGAAGCATTAAAAAGCAATTCTAAACTGCGAGAGTTGTACACTGTCGGCATAGATGATGGAAAAGGCGGGAAACTTATGGCTGACAAAAGCAAACTTCAAACATCTCTCCAACTTCGCAGAACTAATCCAGTTTTTGTAATAAAAAACTTTCCTATGATAAGTGCGGTAGACCCTCGGACTTCAGTAACCGGAGAAAAAAGGTAAAAAATGAAATCATTCAAACAATTTGTTTTAATCAAAGAATCTGAAGCTGGTGAAAGAGACGGCCAAGGTAAGAAGAGCAGTAATTGGAAAAAAGAAACAGAGCATGTTTCTTTACCCAAAGGTTTTATACCTCCATCAAAGATGAGACCTGTAATTCGTGCTTTTGAAAAAAGCAAAGACATAGTAGTCCATGATGACTTGAGCAAGCCAGCGACAATGCCCAAGAAAACCCTGTACCTTGTTGGCGGTCCAGTTCGTGACTTCGTTGCAGGAAAATCAATTAACGATTACGACCTTGCAACTAACGCCACGCCAGAACAAGTAGGGCAAATTCTATCAGGCGCAGGATTTAAATATTCTGGAGACCGAAGTGGAAAAGAAGGCAAAGAGTTTAACGCCCCTAAATCTGTAAAATACTCAGACAAAGAAGATCCAGTAAAAGTTCAAAAGTCAACTGGAGACGATCATATGTCTTGGTTTGTACAAGGTAGAGACAACAGTCCTGATCAAAAGGTATTCGTAATAGGAGCCAAGGTTGGCGACGAAGTTTTTGAAATAGCAACTTTCCGAAAAGACATTAACGTTGTTGATGGAGAAGCAGAAGTAGATTTCGTTGATGACCCACGAGAAGATGCTGCAAGAAGGGATTTGACAATTAATGCAATGTATATCCCCTTAGATAAAGCAGACAAAGAAAATAAAAAGCTTTATGACTTTCATGGTGGCCATGATGATTTAAAGAAAGGCATTGTAAAAACTGTCGGGGATGCTGAGGCGAGATTTGAAGAAGACCCGCTTCGAGTGTTTAGAACAATTCGTTTTCATTGTCGATTTGGATCAAATTCAGAGTTAGATCCTGACATCAAAAAAGCAATTCCTAAATTCTTAAACATGGGCAATCGATTAAGAGGACTAAATCGAATTAAAGACGAGTTCGAAAAAGCTTTAAAACATCCAGAAATAGATCCAAAATGTTATATCGGATTACTAAAAAGCACCAAGCTTTTGGATGTCCTATTTCCTGGCGTGAGCTTTGACCCGCCATCAGGAATGCCGCAAGAGATTACATCAGAGAGAGATAAGATTCTTCAAGTTGCCTGGATGTTGCAGCACAATCCTATGTCTAAAATAAAAGAAGTATTAGGCGTTTCTAGGGAAGCAGGTGGAGTTGGTCACACACCCTACGGACCAAAACAAACAGGATGGCAAACTGTTGACTCAAAAGCTGTTGAGTTTTTACTGAGGCTTAAAGATTTCTCGGAGGATGAAGTCCATCAATATCTTAAAAATGCCAAAGGCACAGGTTTAAGCACTAACCAACTGAGAAAGTGGACAGAGATGTTCGGTGGCAAAAAAAGAGCAGATATAAAAGGTGTTGATGCCGCACATGTTGGAAAACTTGCGAATTACATGGATCGATTTGGAGGAAAAGTCCAATCAAAATGGGAAGATGGCGGAGACGCTGATGTTTGTGAAATGTGCAACGGCGAAGGAATAGTCAATGGATTCATGTGTCCAGAATGTAAGGGTTCACAAAGGCTCAAGCCAGAAAAAAGAGGTCAAGTAATTTCAAGAATGGAAGCAGATAAGTTTAAGGATTTCAAATGAACTTTAGAGACTTTATAGAATCGGGAACTTCAACAGGAGATGTTTCAAATTTCTCTAGGCCAATGGGTTCTGTAAACAGAAGAATGTACCCGCCTTCAATAACCTTTGAAGGAAATAAAAAGAAGAAAAAGAAAAAATCAAACGGACCTGTGTCTTCTGTATTTTCTTTAAAGTTTGGTTCTAGCCAGCCACAAGTCTCAGAATAATCAAAAATTCATAAAACTTACTCATATATACATTGTAGAGAAAGTGATAAGTCTCTAAAATCGAAACATATAAATTAAACCCTGTTGCGGTCTGTCGTTCATCGGCACTTATCACCCGCAATGGGGTTTTTTAATGAGTAAATGATATGAAAAAGTGTACCAAATGTGGCAAGACGAAGCCTCTGGCTGAGTTTCACAAACATAAAAAAAGCCGTGATGGGTTGCGGTACAGATGCAAAGTTTGCAGGTCAGAATACAAAAAATCACTCAACTTTTCTGTTGATCCCGACTTGAAAGAGAAAAAGTGTACAAAGTGTAGCAAAACGAAACCTGTAGTTGAGTTTCACAAAAATAAAAAAAGCCGTGATGGGTTGCGGTACATTTGCAAAGTTTGCAGGTCAGAATACAAAAAATCACTCAACTTTTCTGTTGATCCCGATCTAAAAGAGAAAAAGTGTTGTAAGTGTAGCAAAACGAAGCCCGTGGCTGAGTTTTACAAAGATAAAAATAAACCTGATGGGTTGAAGTACGATTGCAAAGTTTGCTGTTCAGAACGCCAAAAATCACGCAACTTTTCTGTTGATCCTGATTTAAAAGAGAAAAAGTGTAGTAAGTGTGATGAAACGAAGCCTGTGGCTGAGTTTAGTAAAAGTAAAGTAAACAGTGATGGGTTGCGGTCCATTTGCAGAGTTTGTGTTTCAGAATACAAAAAGGCAAACAAAGACAAAATAAACGAACGTCGCAATCAAAGATACAAAAACGATCCAGAATACAAGCTGAGTAGGATTGTAAGAAGTCATATGCGAAGAATCGTCAAAGAAACCAAACTACAAAAAAGCAAGTCATCGTTTGAATATCTAGGATGTACTATTGGTGAATTTAAGGAACATATTGAATCACAGTTTGTTAGGGAATGAGTTGGGAAAATCATGGCTATGATTCCTGGCACGTAGATCACAAAGTCCCACTGGATTGGTATGTTAAAAACCACGATAATCCTTTTGAGGCTAATCATTGGACTAATCTTCAGCCCATGTGGGCTGAAGATAATTTCTCCAAAGGGAATTTTATAAAAGAGGATTGCTGTCATCTCTAGCAGGTCTGCAAGACATTTCAAAAACCTGTTTTTCACTAGTGGATGGGAACTTGCTCAATTTTAGCTTTTTGGCCACCAGTCGGTGGAGTTACTCTGTTCAACATTGCAACTTTCAGGTTTGGCCAGTTTTGCAAAAGTTCATGACCCAATGTCATCCAGTTAGCAACATGGTCGGGTCGATCATCCCAAAAGTTTACTTCTTCAACACCATCATGCATTAGTTTTTTGACAACGTAAGTCTTATGACTCATCGTGTCGCCTGCTGGTTTTCCTTTTTTGCTATTTGGATCAATTGGATAGTCAGATTCAGTCCGGTGGTCTCCACTGTAATACTCATCATGCGAGTCATCGTGCATTTCTTCGGGGTGTAACTCGTCTTTTTTGTGCTTGAGCAATTCTTTAAATTTGCCCATTTCTTTACTGTTGGAGTCAGGAATGACCCTTCTTCCTACCAATCCTTGGTTGCGAAGTACGTTTCTCACAGCATGCGCATTGATGCCTCTTCTTCCTGTTAACAGGATTGCATGTGTTTCTGGGTCTGCTTTTGCTGCCTTGAACGCATCTACAACCTCTTCGTTCACACCTCCATCGTAAAATGGTGCTTCCAACGAAGCTTCAGAACCCCACCAATCCTTGTTATTCCACTGATGCTTTGGAGCATTTGCGGCTGGTTTTTCTGGGACATTTGCAATCGTTCCGTCAAAGTCAAATACAGCTAAGACTCTTTTGCTCATGCTTTCTTCTTTCAGTAGCCAGTTTTTGAAACTTTTCATACGATTATATAGCAACAATCATGCCATAAAAATACTTTCTTTTCAAGGCGATTTTGAGCCAAGCACGGTTGACGTTTCATTGCGGTGTGATAAAGTACTCGCACCTCAGCAATGAGGCACTGAGAAACACTCGGCTCTTCGAGACACTTAGAAAAAACTTTCAACAGTGGCTTGACAACAAAAGAGACGACTGATAAAGTCTCAACCATCTGAGAAACATTCGACTCTTCGAGACACTTAGAAAAAACTTTCAACAGTGGCTTGACAACAAAAGAGACGACTGATAAAGTCTCAGACTAACAAAACATTGATCTTTGACAATTTGGTAAGACGGAAAAGTTCCAACTTCTTAGAAATAAGAAGTAAGTTGGCAACTAAATCTGTGAGTAGACAACGGGCTGAAAGCCCGTGGTTTCAAAACCCAAAACCACTTATGGGTGGGAGTAAACTCACGAGTTTACTCCGATGAAGAAGAAACTAATTAAATTTATATTTAATTAGAGGACTCTGAAATCGGTAAATCACAGAGGGCCTCGGAATTAGTTGTTTGAACTATATGACCCAATTCTGGAAACAGAAGCAAGGTTTAAAATTCAGAACATCTTGGGACAAATGACCTTGTGTGTCCAAAGCAACAAAGCAAATTGTTGTTCGCACAAGTAATTCTCAAGGCAGCTAATTAAGTTGTAAGGAAAATGCAATACCTGAATCACGTTGCAAATCCTATTGATTTCACAATCATCAATACAACTTTGAGCCTAGAGTAAGGAACGACTCTTAGAAACGACGTGCATTCCGCACGAAAAAAAACGAAACGGTTTGTTGGAAATTCTAGATGTGTATTTCAACCTTAAGCTACGGGTGTAGCTGAATCAGACTGATTTAATTCATTCGTCCCTATCGTGGTCAAAGCGAAAAGGATTTTTGAATTAATGAAATGAGGGATTAATGAAAGCCATCTAAAATAAAATTCAAACTTAAGCTACTGCTGATAAGTAGTCTCAAATAAGTGTGGTGAGTTTAGAAAACTCATGCAAACATTCTTGTCAGAATGATTTAATAAAGAGTAGCGAAGATGTAAAAATGTTTGTTGTCGTGCGTAAATCAAAGTGAGTAATCATTTTGACTCCAGCATGATGAGATTAAAGTCTTCAAAAAATTCATCGAAAGATGATGTGCCAACTTGAAAATCTGCAAAGACGTTGACGATCTAGTAGGTCGCAACTACAAAAAGCCAAACCGCACATGAAAAGGCTTGGGTGAATGTATCTGGCGTTAGATCAGCGTTAAGTTTAAATTCTTGGTAAAGGGTATAAAGTCATAGGAGAAATTTGCAAACTCCAACATTGACAAATAAACCACTAAACCAAAATTTGCAGAGGGTTTCGGAATCAGATTGTAGCAAATAATTGCTGCTCCCAGAAACGGTTGCAGTAATAACAACTACACACAGCCTTGTTGTAAATCAAATTTTGTGAAAGCTTTGCAAGCTTTTGATTATTAACAAAGGTGAATTCATAAATTAATCAATTGTGTCAGGCATCGCCAAACTTTTGATTAATTGACGAATGAGTGAATCTGGTTGAGTTGCGGGATAAGAAAAGATGAAATACATGTCTGAAAAGCGTGTCTGAATTCTTTGAAAACTCCCAATCAAGAACTGGTCTTGAAAATAGCAACTTTGCACCTTGATGTAATCAGCATCATAAAAACGACTTGTACCATGCAAGAAAAAATGTGGAATTTTGTGGTGAATTTTTGCTACGAATATTTGTTAAATTCTGACAGTCCAATCACAGACTCGGTTGTGGTAACAGCAACACGCCTGTGAGAAAACTTTAAGAGAGTGACGAATGTAAGTATTGAAAAGACTACGAATGTCGATTTAGCAGGGATCTTACGGAGATCTGTGGTCGGGAGTAAAAGCTCTCAATGGCATCCTGCCTGTTGAGTTGAAGGAACTTAGTTCAAGTTTTTCGTACCTATCGTAGACTGTTAAGGTCTTCTGAAGTGCGGAAAACTAAAAAAAGGACGCTAGAAAAGCCCTGAAAAACTTGGAAACAAGTTTGACAGGGCTTTTTTTTTATAATAGGATGAAACAAACTTAAAATTAGTATTCATGGAGGTTCATTGTGAATGAGAGATTATTTAAAACTACATAGGCAATCGCACGTTGTTGATTGGCATACGCACCTGTCTCTGAAAACTGCTATATTTCACAGAGACTTGAGTAAAGATTATAAGAGGAAAATTTTTGGCCGTTCTTTTTGGCCATTAGCAAGTAGGGCTGATTTTCCAAAGATGTTTGATGGCGGTGTAAACGTGTCGCTTTCTGTTTGCTACATTCCAGAACTAGAATGGGCAGACGATCTGCCCATAATCAAGATTTTAAGATGGCTCAGACCATCTGTCTGGAAATCTCTTTTTGGTGCAAAAACATATTTCGATGCCAGCATAAATGCATTTGACGATGTTGAGAATCAAATCAAAAATTTTAATTTGAAATCTGAATCTCAAAAAGTCGTTTTTTGCAGAACGCCAGATGCCCTTAAAAACAATACAAAGAGTAACAATCTTTGCGTCGTACATGCAGTTGAGGGTGCGCACAGTTTGCAAGGTGAGTATCTAGAAAAATATTACAACCCTACCCGGACTCGTCAACAGGGATCGGCTTGGAGTAGTTCCTTTGCGGAAAACGAATTGCTTGGCAACTTGGAACATCTTCACCAGAGAGGGTGTGCCTATTTAACCCTTGCACACTTCTATCCAAATTATGTTGCAAATCCTGTATTCCCTTATCCAGAGTATGCAAGCAAGTTTGCCAGATGGAGAAAAATGCTTAGTTCTTGGAATTCGTGCAATGGCCTTTCTGAATTAGGAGAAGTTGTCGTCCGCAGATGCTTTGAACTAGGAATGATAGTAGACATCTGTCACTGCACCCCTATAGCTAGATCAAGAGTATATGAGATAGCCGATGAGATGAATTCTAAATGCCAAGTTATTGCCAGCCATGTAGGCGCATATGTAAAAAATCCTGATCAATATAATCTAGAAGATTGGGAAATCAAATGGATAGCCAATAATGGCGGATTAATATCCATTATCTTGATGAACTACTGGTTGGTGCCTCACCACACAAACTTAGGTTTGAATGAGATATCCAGTGTAATTCAACATATTGTAGATGTTGGCGGCATTGACTGCGTTTCTCTCGGCACAGATTTCGACGGATTTACCGATCCCCCAGATGAAGTAGAAGATATGAGAAATCTTCCAAACATTACGATGAGATTGGCGTCAGAAATGCAAGGAAAAGGGTCCTTCAAATACAGTGATGAAGATATATCCAAATTCTTAGGAGAAAATTCTAAAAGAGTTTTATTTGAAGGATGGAGAAATGATTACTAAATTATTGTATGCAATATTATGTTGGAATAGAGAACGTACCTTATCGGCACTGGCAGATTGAACTTCTTATTGAGAGCTTTAAGCTAAGAAATATTGAAAACCAGTTAATCGTTGGCGTAAAAGAGTGTTTTCCCGAAAAAAGCGTTTTTGATACTCGCAATATAACCGAACACAAAAACAAGATTTACTTCGAAGAAGAATACCCGTCTTTGTTTGGCATGATTGCTGCGCAAGAGAGAGGAATCTTAAAGCAACCTTTCACATATATCCATTCTGATATGCTGTTAATTCAGGAATCGATATTTAAAAGTGACAAAAATATTGTATTTCACCAAAGACATTATCCAGATAAAAAATTAGAAGATACTTTGAAAATGTTTCCTTCTAAAACTCCCAGAATTGAACTGGGTGGTGTCATAGTTTTTCAAGATGTTCCTATATCCTATTTTTACGATGCGTGGGAAAAAGCTAAAGATATGACCAACCTTGTTCCCGATGCTGTAAGGGGCGGGCTAATAATGTCATATTTAGATCATTTCGATAAGGTAACTATTGAACCATCTCACTTTGAGTCCACTCTTTGGCAAGATGAAATAAAAAAAGAAAGCTTTTTACACTACAAACACGGACTACCTCCTTCATTTCATAAAAAACATTATAAATGGACTGAGTTGTTCTTATGCGACGATTATCCTTTCGAAACCCTTCTTAAGCACAATCCAAATCAAAACACCAATCATATGCAAAATGTTATAAAGTCTTATTTGAGAATTTCTTAGAAAGTCCCTAAATATTGAAAATGCCAGTAAGGATTAATAATGTTCAATTTTAGAAATTTTATAAATAAAGATAAATTTATTCCAAATAAAACCAACTCTGCTCCTGAAAAGTTCTTAGAGACTGCTCATCGCATTATAACTGAAATGGCATGGGGAGAGCCAGCTACTAGCAAACAGCTATGGGGATTCCAAAACAAAACTGGCGTGCGACCACAAGATGGCTTGATGCAAAGTCAAGAATTCGGTGCTGCAATGGATGCTGCCTATTCAGGAGATAAGGAAGAGGCTATTAGACTATTGAACAAAATCCAGGGCACCAATATAAGCCCATTTAGAGATAGTCCTCAACAGTCACAAGGGCGACAACCTCAGCAACCTCAGCAATCTCAAGGACAGCAATCTCAAGGACCTTGGTTCTTGGCGAAAGCAAGAATTACAACTTCTCTACCTGATCATAATGGTGTTGATCATAAAATCCTCGCAGGACAACATGTTGCCTTAAAGAAAAATGAAACAGGAGATTGGGCATATGTAACTTTCTGGAAAGGTAAAATGCAGTGGCACAATGCTCATATACCAGAAAGTGAATTGAAAGGCCACTTTGAAAGTCAAAAAGGGGATGATGGAAAACAAATTAGAGGCATGAAGGCCAGCGACTTGGCCAAATCAGTTCACGTAGCCGAAGAGAAAACATTCAGCCCAACTGAAGAACAAGAAGCAATTGATTCTTCATTTGGAGAAGGTAAAGACCACATTGTTATAAATGCTCTTGCTGGAACTGGTAAGACAACTATGTTGAAGCAGCTTGCTAAAAAGTATGGCAAGATTGGGGACAAATGGCTTTACTTGGTTTTCAATACGAAGAACCAGAAAGAAGCCAGAGATGAATTTCCTAAGTTTGTTGATGTATATACGACCAATTCTTATGCAGGAAAAGTTTTAGAGAACAATAAAGCAGTCAAGCCGACTGATCGCATGGTTACAGTTAGCTCTAAAGAGAAAATTAACTTAATCTTAGATGGATCTGCATATAGAACCGAAGCCGCTAAAGAAGGAATTCCTTACTGGGATTCTGACAGCCTGTCCAGATCGGCCAAGTTTTACATGAAATCTATTTGGACTGAGTTTAATTCGGAAGTTAAAAAACTAGTTGGTTTAGCAAAGTCTTTTAACATCAGTGTAGAAGATGCAGAAAAAGAAATCAAAAAGATAGCAGATCAATATGACATTAACTCAGAATTAGAGAGAGTTAAAGAAAGATTAGAAAAAGATAATCGAGTCGATATGTATAACGACGAAATTTCTAAATTCATGGGAATTAATAATTTCTTAGGTCAAGATTTCTTAGACAAGATGATCAAGTGTGCATCTTGGGCCTTAGAGAAATCCAAGCCACATGCACTCGACCAAGAATTCGAGCAAACTCATGAACGAGGTCGAAAGCTACAAGAACCAAGAACTTTAAACCTTAAAAACATGAGAGACTTTGACGATGATTTGTGGTACGCTGCAAGTCATGCCAATGAAATTGATTGGACAAAGCCTAAAAAATATGAAGTAGTCTTAGTAGACGAAGTTCAAGACTTCAATAGATCTCAAAAAGTTATTCTTGAAAAGCTTGCAGAAAACGGAGCAAGAATAGTAGCTGTGGGAGATCCTAATCAAGCTATGTATAGATTTAGAGGAGCCGATGATGGTGCCTTTAAAGACATCACCGAAATGTTGAAAGGCAAATCTCAAAATCAAGATAATGTTGAGAAAACCCTGACTAAGAACTTCCGATCCAAGCCTGGAATCATAGATCACTCTAATAGAAGTACTGTCGTAAACAACCTAGTGGCCGGAAGAGAAAAAGATGAAGATGACCCAGCACACATTTCCGACAAGAAAATAAAATACAAAGAAACTATTGACAGACTTGCTAAAGAGTTTAACTCAATTGGCGAGGTAAAAAAACAAACAGCATTTATAGCAAGAACAAACGAGCCTTTAGCAAAAGCTGCCATGGATTTGTTAAAATACAAAATACCTTTTGTAATTGTCGGTAAAGATATGGGAAAAGATCTACTTGACTTAGTTGATCGAGTTGTTAAGCAAAGCGATTTGAAATACGGCAAAGGCGAAAATTCTGTATACGAATTCCAAACTGAACTTAGAGATTTTATAAAAGAGAAAAAAGAGAAGTGGTCTGGGAAGAGTGCTAAAGCTGGACAACTGAAAGACCTTATAGAAGCAGAAAAGGCTCTGGAGTCGGCTATCGAGATCAGCATTGGAGAAAATGAAGAGTCAACTATAAATGACTTCAAGAAGATGCTTACACAAAGATTAGGTGGAACTCCTGAAAATATGAGTTCTAGAGAAGAAGCGGCACATAAGAAGAGATTAGAGGAAGAGAATCCTGTTATACTAACCACTTCTCACAAGTCCAAAGGTCTTGAGTTCGACAGAGTGTTTGAATTGACTCCGAGTTTGTATCCTCATCCAAAGTCTAAATTAGATGCTGATTTAGCACAGGAAGAAAATGCAAGATATGTTGCATCTACAAGGGCTAAAGATGAGTACCACATTGTCGATGATGAGGAAGATTAATTATTACATGCATATCACTTCATTCTCACAAATAAACAAAAAGTCACGTTTACTACGAGAAGTGTGACTCTTTTTAATATGGCTTCTTTCCGCCCAATTTTCCGATGGACAGAAGTGTTTCCCCTCATTCAGCCTCATGTTGATTGCTGTTTCAGTCAATCCCGCCTCTCGTCAACGCTTTTCCATTTACATTCGTGTTGTAAACGCTATTTTGTTTACAACAAACGTACAACCGTTTTCTCTTCTAACAAGAGTATTCTGACCATTCGGTTACACTACAGTGACCAATAGCTTTAGACAGTGATTTACCTTCATCGGAAGTTGTTTTTGTAAAACAATCATCTTCGTTAAACACAAAACAAGCTTCTCCAAGTGGAACTTCCCACCCATTGTATCTTGGCGAACCCCAAGCGTTTACTTCTTGCAGATAGGGAATGCTGACTTTCATTACATCTTCGTAGGATGAAATTATTTTTTCAAACAGAGATTGAACACTCTCTGAGTGAAGCACATGCGTGTCCAAATCGTATTTTGATGGCTCTCCACTAACATTAACCACACTTCCTACCGCTTCCTGAATGTCGTTAATTGTCTTTTTAGATGCAATATCTTTCAAAGGTTTAAAATTTTCAAGTTCTTCTTTTTCCCAATGGGATGGTTCTGGCGGAATAAACCCCGCCCGTTTTACCCTAGACTCCATATCTTCATAAAAGTCTTTGCAAATTTCTACAACTTGCTTTTTATTCTTTCCATTGATGAAGCAAAGCATCTCATCGATGGAAGCCAAAACGCCAGAACAACTAGATATGTCAACGCCCATAATTTAGCCTTTTCTAATTAACAGTAATGTTTGGATTGTATCACTACACGTACAACCGTTTCCATACACAACCGCTGCAAGGCGGTTGTAACCTTCACACTGAACTTTGTCAAGCCCAACGATTGAATGTAACTTTGCACTCCTCACACTTCCAATATGAAATACCATCATATTTACCTTGAATTTGGATACCCGTCACATTGACACCAAAGTGCTTAGGATTGTCAGGCGTGCAACCATACATTTCCGCTTTTCGTCTTGCTTCAACTTCATCATTGCCTTGTGCAATAAAATATTCGTAGATTGTTTCTTCTTTTTCCCATGGCGCAGCACAACTTGGACATTGTTTAGGCATTCTTTAACCTTTCAGGGAGATCGACGGCTTCCCAAGACTTCTAACGTACAACCGTTTTGCACAGTAACCTATCCCATGTTACCGTGCAAATAAATAGTTACTCAATATTTTCATTCTCACAAATAAACAAAAAGTCACGTTTACTACGAGAAGTGTGACTCTTTTTAATATGCACAAAATAGAAGCCAAGTTACTAAATAACTTAGTAACTTTGTTGAATGGAAAACTAATGGAAAGTAAAATTATAATGAAAACATTTAAAGAATGGAAAACCTTGAAAGAGAGTGCGATAGACGATGCACTTATAGACTGGAAGGAAGTCCAGAAGAAGAAGCACAACGTGAAGGATGAACTCGCAAGGATCGCCAATAAGTATGACATTGAAGTTGATGCACTGAAAAATGCTATCTTAAAAAGCCCAAATCATGGATCGTCAGTGGGAAACATTGTACAGGGAGGTGACCAGCACCGAGAGATTCTAAAAAAACGCTCCGTCTGACTAGATCTCCTTGTCTTCTATCTTCTCACCAGTGAAAACATCTAAATTGTGTTTCACACGATATACATATAATTCTAATCTATTCTGGGATTACAAAAATAGGAGTGTTTGGTCCAACATACGCATCAACTACATTGTACTCCATGAACTCAATGGCTTCTTCATAATCCATGTCATCTCGTTCAACAAGTATTTCAACGCATTTATCGTAATTATAAACGATTCCATCCTCAGAACCTTTTCTTCTTCCGATTCCAACAATGGCTTCGTCAAAGCCGTCTGATTTTAGCAAATTTCCATCAATCATCAGATTCTTTTATCCTTCTCTCACACTCAGGGCAGGTGTGAAAACGAGTACCAGTACAACAAACAATAAACTCAAAACACAATTTTTTAGTTCCACAATCCCAGCAGGTTGCTTCTACAAGATCTTTTTGCTTTTGAGGCAGAGTGCCTTGTTCAAAATTTTCCATTATAAATACTCACAATCTGGAGGTATGAATGGAGGTGGTGGCAATCTTTTAATGATCTTCTTTTGCTGCTCCATTATTTTTTCTTGTTGATCTAGTATCTTTTCTTGATTTTTCAAAATGTTGAAAATCCGTTGTTCTGGATACTTATCGTGTCGTGGGTCATAGGGTTTCTTTCCCCAATCCCGTCCGCCAAATCGGTTCCTATCACAGTTCATATTAAATCCTAATTATCTTTCTTATAAATGTAATCAGCAACTGCAATATCTTGGATTGCAAGCCCTGTAGAGTCAAAAAGAGTAATTTGATCTTTTTTTACCCTTCCAACAATTTCGGAAAGAGAGGAAATTTCTCTTCCTTCGCCCTTTTTAGGCCAAGGCATACACGCCATTAAGCCGTTTCTTTTCTTGTAGGCGTGTTGTGTTTCTCCCGAATGTACAGCCTGATCAAAATCATCCACAGTCCATATGTCAACCATTTTATATGTTGCATGATCAAACTCTCTCTTACCTTCAGCGTCTGCACCCATTGCATTAATGTGTACACCTCTTTTCAACAATCCACCTTTGACTATAGGGCTTCTAGATGGTGTCAATGTGGTTAAAACGTCTGCTTGAGAAACGCACTCTTCAATCGTGTTTGCCACGACAACTTCATGGTGAGAGATTCTATTTGCAATTGCCTCTGCTGCTTCTTTGTTTTTATCATAAAAGACAAACCTAGACAGATTTGGCATGACATAATCAATTGCTTCTACATGCAGCATCGTTTGCCCGCCACACCCGACAAACGATGCGACCTCAGAGTCTTTATTTGCCAGCTTCTCGGTTGCTACGGCAGCAGCGGCAGCAGTTCTGACTTTCGTTATGTAAGTAGCATCTAAAACTGCTAACAATTTTCCATTTTCCGCAGAATTTAATAAAATAGTACCAATCACAGTTGGCCACGCTTTGTTCTTTGGAAATACGCTTACCCACTTTATTCCTGCAACGTCTTGTATCTGGGCAGGCATTGCTCGGAAGTCGCCTAAAAAGTTCTCTTCAACATCTTCTATGTCCAAATATGTTTTTGAAATCATATTTGTATCTTTTATGTTTTCAAAAACACTTCGAACTACATCTACAGCACTATGAACGTTAATTAAATCTTCACACTGTTCGTCGTTGTAAAAAATCATGTTTTGATCTCTTTTTAACGAGTAAAAAAATAAGCCCGCTGATTAGGCGGGCTTTAGTTTAACAACTAAGTAGACTTGATGTCTATGTTGCGTTTGGGTTTTTTATCTTTTTCCCCTTTTGTTTTCCAAGCAAGTTTTAAAACTCCGTCTTTCAAAGAAGCTTCTGGATCTCCTTCCACATATTCTGGAAGGTATACCGTTCTTTCAAACTTAGATCTTTTCAACTCTTTCACAAAGAATTGGCAATGACTTGGACCGGAGGTTGGAGCTTGGTATTCTTTTGCCATTTCTCCCATAATTGTTATTGTTTCTTGACCTTCGTCTTGTGAAGCAATAACTTGAATATCTTCTAAAGTACATCCTGGAACTGCCATAGTTATAAAGAACCTTTTAACTACGCTTGCACCCATTTTGCCTTCATAAGATTCTAGACCAACGTCCATTTTTGGATACCCGCCAGTGTATTTAACACTGTCAAGTCTTGAGTTTTTAAAGAAGTCATCCACGAGTTTATTGAATTGAGTCTCAAATGGATGAAAAAATTCCTGTCTTAAAGCTAAAGACGGATTGCGATTTCTACGAATTACCATATCTATTTCCTTTTGTTAAATTATGTAATCCCGCTGTATTAACATACGGTTTTCGCTCGCCCACATACCGCAGTACAAGCATTTCATTTATATATTAGCGGCAAAAAATATTTTTTCAGTTGACTTTATAAATTAAACAGATAATTTTAGATGTTCTCAAAAAGCTATTTTTCTAATAAGCGATAGATAAAGGTATGAAATATATCGCAGCTTTGTATACCAATGAAGGGAATCTGGTAACAGGAGCGAACCACGGTGAGGCATTTGGAAAGATGACCATCGAGGAGCAGACTGAAGACCTTATTTCTGGTTTTGTAGACCCTGAAACTGGGGAATTTATATCAGATGAAAGTAAATTTTATCTGAAGAAGATAGTTTTAGTCAGACATGCCGAGGTTGATAGTCAAAACGAGTTCAACCCAAAGCTTTCAGAAGCTGGTCGCTCTCAAGGAGAAAGAGCGAGCGGCTTTTTTTGTGAAAACATAAAAGACCTAGATGAATATTGTGGTTTTTCAAGCCCTCTCAAGAGATGCGTTGAGACAAGTTGCATTCTTTCAAAAAATACAAATGTAGATTTCGACACGAACGAAAATTTCTCAGATCCTTTGGAACAAGAAACTCCAAAGGATTTTTTAATTAGATTAAGAAGTGTATTGCACCAACTTCCAGAAAAAAGTATCATTGTGTCGCACTGCAAGTTTATTTTAAACTTGGCTCAGATGGCAGTCGAAAATGCAGATTTTTCTAAGTGTTCTGGGTTGCCAAATTTAAGCGTCACTTATGTGAACCATAAAGAACTTAAATGGCTGGGTAAAAAAACCTTCTAATTTGTGGAGACATCATGAAGTCTATGATAAACGTAGATCCCAGAATTCGATGGGATCGGAAACTTGGTCTACTCGAAGAGCCTGTAATCATTAGAGTTAAAGAGTTCAATGAAGAGTCTGCCGATGAATTCGAACAAGAAATGAGCAAAGCTCATAATACAGGTCAACCTATAGTCCCGGTTATAATCGACTCATATGGAGGTCAAGTTTATAGTCTTCTGTCAATGATTTCAGACATACAAAACTCAGACCTTCCTGTTGCAACTATCTGTGTTGGGAAAGCTATGAGTTGCGGTGCAGTTTTGCTTTCTTGCGGAAATGAAGGCATGAGGTATTGTGATGAAAACTCAACAGTGATGATACATGATGTTTCATCTATGGCATGGGGAAAGAATGAAGAAATTCAGGCATCGGCAAAACAAACAAATAAGTTAAACAAACAAATTTTCAGAATGATGGCAAAGAACTGCGACCACGAAGCAAACTACTTTCTCAATAAGATGGATGAGAAAAAGCATGCTGAATGGTATCTTGACGCAAAAGAAGCTAAAAAAGAAGGGCTGATAAACCACACTTCTGTTCCTAGCTTCACTTACAAAGTTTCTTTAACTATAGAGTTTGGAGACTTGGTGTTTGAATGATATTAAACAAAGAACAAAAACATGTCATATCTGAAGTAGTTCAGTGCAAAAAAACAATTCAAACGCTTGGAGGCTATGCAGGAACTGGCAAGTCTACTGTGATTTATCATCTTCATCAAGTTTTGGATAATTTTGCAGTATGTGCCTACACAGGTAAGGCTGCAAACGTTCTGAGAAAAAAGAATATACCAGCTACTACAATTCACTCCTTAATTTATGTGCCAGAAACAGATGAAAAAGGAAACATTGTGGTGGATGATGGTGGCAATCTTATTTTTTCTTTAGCTAAAGAATTGGATTGTGAGGGAATCATTATTGACGAAGCCTCAATGGTAAGCAAAGAAATATTTAATGATCTTTGCATATTTGGAATCCCGTTAATTTTTGTTGGCGATCATGGGCAACTAGAGCCTGTGGGTGACAAGTTTAACTTAATGGAAGATCCTGAGTATAAATTAGAGACAGTTCATAGGAACGCAGGTGAGATTGCACATTTCGCTGAGTATATACGAAAAGGTTTTAGTCCTCCATCGTTTGGAAACAGATATTCAACCAAGAATGTAAGTTTCATATCCAACTGGGATTCAGAAAAATACTTTTTTCGAAAAGAAGATGAATATGAGGATTTTCAGATTATCTGTGCCTTCAACAAAAAGAGAGTTGAATTAAATAAAAAGATTAGAGGGCATTTACAAAGAGAATCGGACTTTCCAGAAGAATCAGACAAAATTATGTGTCTGAAAAATGACAAAGAAACAGGATTATTTAACGGGATGCAAGGATATGTAAATTACTTGTTTAATAAACCCAAAAATAAATTTTCTTTTCAACCATATGGAAGAAGAAGATCATGAAATCATGTTCAACCCTCTTCAGTTTAACAAAGAAAAGAATGAATTTGAACGAGATAAGTCGGCTCCTCATCCATTTGATTACGCATATGCAATAACTTGCCATAAATCACAGGGTGACGAATGGAATGATGTTATGGTGTTTGATCAAAAATGTGATTTATGGTCACACACTAGATGGGCATATACAGCGGCATCTAGGGCAAAGAAAAATTTAGTTTGGGTGAGTTAATATAGTCACAATCTTACATTTGGACTTAATATATGAAAATTGCAATAGGGAGTGATCACAGAGGATTTTTGAAAAAGAAGGAACTTATTAAGTTTCTTAATTACAAATATAAGGTCGTTGATATAGATGCGGTTTATTTTGGAAAATCATTATCGGAAGATTACGACTATCCAGACTATGCTCACGAAGTTGCCCGAATGGTTTCTTCTGGAGAAGTAGATAAAGGTGTCTTAATATGTGGCACTGGAATTGGCATGTGCATGGCGGCAAATAAAATTAAAGGTGCCAGAGCCGCCTTGGTACATAGTACTATCGAAGCCATAATGTCCAAGAAGCATAATGACTCAAATATTCTTTGCTTTGGAGAACACATTAAAAACATATGCGATGTAGTAATCCAATGGGCAGAGGCTTCAGCAAGTGAAGAAGAAAGACATGTAAGAAGAGTATGTAAAATTGAACCTACTCTAGAGAGGGGACTGTGGATATGAGAGGAGATTCAGACTTAACGGATAGTCAGTTTTTGAGAGTTCAAAAAACATTCCAAGACAAGCAAGGCGACTTCTTTAAAGAATATGAAGAAAAAAAGAATCGTAACTTTGAGTTCAAAAAGAAAAAGTTAAATTTTTTGGACAAATTTAAAAGTTGGTTCAGAAAGAAATAAGTTGGATAAAAGAATATTACTTTTAATTTTGATATGTCTAGGAGTGGCAAGCAGACTAATTGATCATGCTCCCAATGTGACTCCCATTGTTGGCTTATCTTTATTCGCAGGAAGTATATCGCATAAATTCGGATGGATCGTTCCTGTGTCCATATTCGCAATAAGTAATTGTTGGCTTGGCCACTATGAAGTCGCTCTTGGCCTAATTGTATATGGCAGTTTCATACTCCCAGCACTTTTGGGCAGATTTGCAAAAACAACTTTTTATGCCGTTGGATTATCATCCTTAAGTGCTGTTTCGTTTTTTGTTGTTTCAAATTTTGCAGTTTGGATCAACTCTGGGATGTATGAACATTCTTTACAAGGTCTGATAACTTGTTATACTTTGGCAATACCCTTCTTCCAAAACTCTCTGGTAAGTGCTGTGGCTTCCTCCGGTGTTATATTCGGACTCGCTTCTCTTTTTTCAATGGAATACAACATAAATGATAATTCCAGAAAACTTTACGAACTACGAATTGAGCGAACACCAGAAGAATTTGATCTGGAAATCTGGAATTATCAACGCAAAAGCAAAGAAGTGGGTTGCAATCGTGTGTAAGAAAAAATATAATTCTGGTTGCAAGCCAAAAGAACAAGTAGCAATTTGCGAAATCTGTGGCTACCAATGGAATACTGGAGAGGAAAGGTTTACAACAACTTTTTTCCTTTTTTGCCCAGTTTGTGATTCAAATTTAGTCCATCAAATGGAAAAAAAAGACAATCCAGAGGATGGAAAACCTTGGTTTTGAAAGTAAGGAAATCTACAACATGAACAAAGTCAATTTTACACTCGCAACTATTGTTGTTATTGGGACTGCTTTAAATTATGGGATCTATAAACAGAAACAAATAAGCGATATCAAAAGCCAACTTGAGATTTCTGAACAAAGAAATAGAATCAATGAAGACCAGTTGGGTGAGTATATTTTTGCATCGTTCAGCCAAATTAATAAGAATGATATCGAACTTGCTAAAAACCAAGGTAGATCAGAAGCTATACTGACTGCTATTAAAGCACCAGAGCAGGAAAAAGAGTTTCATACCATCTGGCATGATGGATACTATCAAGGGATGGAGCAAAACAGGTTTGTTGCAAAAAATTCATACACAGAAGGATATCACTTGGGGATTGATCATGCCTTAAGAGACGCAGGGATTGACCACCCATACTACGACAACACTCTTGCTCCCAAACAAAAAATAGAAGAAGTTGGCGAAAAAGAGACAAAAGGGACGATTAAGGCTAAGGCATCAGTTCGAACTCACAATAGTGAAGAATTTGAAAGAACAATAGAAGAATACATCGAAGATCAAGAAAGAAAAGGCGATACCGAAAAGGAATAAAAAGCGTATTTCCCTTGGCGGTTCGATACCGTATGGGCGACGACGGTTGCCCTCTGTTTGTCACGACGGTGGCTGTGGAGACGAGGGAGATCTAAAATAACCCCTATCCCGCAAGGGATGGGGGTTTTTTTATGTAAGAACCATATCTAGGATATGGCTGCAAACTACTTTGGATATAGATTTCGTGCGTGGGATACATCAGAAGAAAGGATGTATTACCCAGATGAATTAGAACAATTAGAAGGCATTTGGTATGAAGAAAATCCAGACGGAAGCTTTGTGCAAAAATCTGTTTCTAAAAAGTTTCATAGAAAAGCAGTAGATCGATGCCTCAGATTTGGACTTGCGAATGGAGATTGGGAGAACAGAAGATCCTTTGTTGTCATGCTTTCTACTGGAAAAACGGATATCACAGGTAAAGAAATATGGGAACTGGATAAAGTAAATGGGAGAGGTGCTTTAAACAGTGTTCAGAATTCCGTAATTGGAGAACGCAACTTTAAATTTTCAGCACTTACTTCACTTCCAAGTCAAGCAAATCCAAACCCAAGTGCAGTCGGCCTAGCTAATGGAAACGCTTTAAAACTGATAATAAGTGGAAATTATTTTCAGGAAGAAAATCGTGAGGATTTCGAAACGTCCTCAGAAGGCGGCTGTAGTATCGGAGGATCTGCAACTGCTTCCCAAGGTACATCAGTGGATTACAATCAAGAGATAGTAGACCTAGCTCCTTGGTATCGCTGGACATTTAATAACACTTGGAACGATTCTGGATACGGAACTAATAGCTCTCCAAGAAATGGAAGCAACGTAGGTGCGGTGTTTACAACCGATGGGGGTATTATCCCTAATGAGTCTTGGGAGTGTGGCGATTTCACTCCAAACGATGAGGTCAGGATTAGCGACTCTCCAAGAATAAATTCTGGCTCAGGATATTCTTTTGTAAAACGATCCATATCAGTTTGGGCAAATTTTGACAATGTAAATTCGGGCGACCAAAACAAAGGACGAATTGTTTGGGAGCAAGGAGGCGGCACAAATTGGTGGTCGATTTACACATATAACGGCAGCATTTACTCATGTATTGGGGAAGGCAGGACTCAGGATGGATTCACTTTGTCTTCAATTTCTACTTCGACTTTATATTTGATTGTTGTAACGATTGATTTATCACTATCTTCAAACCAAATGAAATTGTATATTAATGGCTCACTAGAAGATCAAGCTACAACTAGTGTAGGGTCGTCGCTCGCTAATCATAGTGGCAACATCGCATGGGGCGGACCAAACTCAAGCCCTCGCAACCATTTAAACACTACAATTACTAACAATATGGATGGCAAATTGGCTGATGGTTGTTATTGGTACGAGGAAGTTTTGACCCCATCAGAAATCTCAGACATTTGGGATGCAGGCACTAGTAGTTAATTCATTAATTGAAATTTTATTAAATGACAAAAATTCTTGACGGCAAAAAAGCAGCTTCTGAAATTAAAGAAGAAATCAAAGAAGAAGTCGATTCATATTTATACGCAAAAAAAACTCCACCATGTCTTGCGGTTGTTTTATGCACCAATGATTCTGCAAGTAAAATATATGTAAAGAAAAAACAACAAGCATGTGAAGAGTGCGGCATTACTAGTTTTCTAATAGAACCGTTTGAAGGCGGTATTGAAAAATGGCACAATCCTAAAAAGCATCTTCTTTCAACTGTAGAATACTTAAACAAAAACTCATCGATTAACGGAATATTGGTACAACTCCCTCTGCCAGATTTCATAAGTGCTCATGAAGTATTTGACAAAATAGACCATTTAAAAGATGTAGACGTTTTCTCTCCAACAAATGTTGGATTGCTTTCGCAAGGTCGTCCAAGGCTCGTTCCATGTACACCCCAAGGAGTTCAAGAATTGTTAATAAGAAACAACATTGAAATAAAAGGAAAGAAAGTAGCAGTAATAAATCGATCTGATATTGTTGGAAAACCACTTTCCTCTCTTCTTGTACAAGATGATGGAACTAAAGCTAATGCAACAGTTTTCATGTGCCATGACAACACCAGTCCAGAGCATTTGAAGGAAGTATGTTTAAATTCTGACATTATTGTTGTTGCAGTAGGAAAGATAGATTTTTTGACGCCAGATATGGTCAGAGAAGGATCTATAGTTATAGATGTTGGAATCAATAGAATTCCAGAAACAGGCAAAATAACTGGAGATGTGCATCACGATGTTTATCCCAAAACTTATGCTTACTCGCCTGTTCCTGGCGGGTGTGGGCCTATGACCGTTGCATGCCTTATGAAGAACGTTTTAAAAGCATATAAGCTTCAGATGCGAATGAAGATGCCTATAAAGGTTTCGAAAATCTGCGATCAATGATTAAACATTCTTTTTCTTTAGCACACAAAGACCATTGTTATTAGTTTTTAAAGCTTCTATTTCCCAGTTTTTATTATTCTGTAAGAATTCATAAATTGCTTTGAGTATCCCTTCTCCACCATTCTCGCCAGTTCGTCCATATGTCGTGGTATCATGAAACACAAGGTACTTCTTCACTTTATCTGAGTGTCTGTCTAGCTCTCCTTTTAACTGATCATATCTGTGTAGGGTGTCTAAAAGCAACAAATCTGTTTCTTCAATATCGATATCTAAAGAGTCGCCTAGAATGAATTCATAATCCTTATTGCAACACTTGGCTATATCTCTAGCAATAGAAGTTTTATTTGGAGTCGGGCCAATAGGTGGCCAGTCTTCAGGATTCACAATATCGATAGATGTTATCTTCTTTGCTGAAGAACTCAAAAATGCCCATGTGCTTACTATCCATCTAACCCCTAATTCGGTAACTGCTTCACATTTACTGGCATATTCTTTTAAATCTGGCAAGTGCTCATTAATATCACTCTTAAAATTGCATTCAGTTTCGTAATACTCTTTTAATAAATCTTTTCCGGCTTGCGCCTCTAGTTCTGTAAGTTGTTTTTCAATCATTATTTCTACCTATTTGCTAAATACACATATAACCTAGTTAAGTATTAATCAAATGAAATCCTTTAATCAAATGAAATCCTTTAATGAGTTTATAAAAGAAAAGAGTTTTACACCAGATGACATATCGTCATTAATAGTGGAAATCAATAAAAAATCAAAGTTAAAAAAGAAGAAAAAATGGTTTCATAGTTGCTGTGGAAAACCATCTGGAGAATGCACAGGCTGTCCAGAAGGCATGATGCTAATAAGGAAGTGAAATGAAAAAAATTTATGAAATAAGCCTTTCGTTTAAAGAATGGTTGTTAAATGAGAACACAACCACGCAAATGTTGAAAATGAAGGCCAAAGATTCCAGCCGAATTAAATCGAATATAAAAAATGCACAAGATTACCTTCAAGGCAAGTTTAATAAAATAGATGACGCTTCTGCTAATTTACTAGCAAAGTGGTATGTTTGGAGACACCTAAATGAAATAGGATCAGACGCAGATACCGCTGCCATCGATGATTTCATGCCGTGGATCATGGCTGCATTTCCGAATCACAAAGATTATCTTTCTGCTCAAATAGACCAAAAAGGATCTATAGGAAAAATAAAGTCGTCGCTTAATAACCCAAAATATTCAATTAGTAAAATTAATGATGATATCGATTTGTGGCATGAAAAGCTAGAAGCTGAAGCCGGATCAATGCCTGAAAAAGGGAATTCATTTATAAATCTAGGAGAAAAAATAGGCAGTGAATGGGAAGGATGGGAATGGGCAGAACTGGGAAAAGGCCAGTGTTCCAAAGAAGCAAAGGCAATGGGGCATTGTGGAAACACAGGTGCAAGAATTGGCGATAACATTATTTCTCTAAGAGATCCCAAAGGTCGTGCTCATTTAACGTTCATCCTGAACAACGGTATGTTGGGCGAAATGAAAGGAAGATCGAATACAAAACCTAAAAAGGCATACCATCCAGCAATTGTGGAATTGCTTCGTCACGATGAAATTGAATCTGTTGTTGGTGGAGGGTATAAACCAGAAAATAACTTTTCTTTGGATGACTTAGATGATGAAATAAAAGAAAAGCTTTTGGAAGAAAAACCTGACATAGAAAATGGAATGGATAAACAGATCGAAGCAATAGACGAAAGGTTAAAAGAGATAGAGGATGAATGGAATGGAAAGTGGAGTTTTGCTTATGCTCATGCTTCAGTTGAAGACTATGGCGAAGATATCTACATAAGCTCTAGCGGAGGGTGGTACTTAGACATCAGTGATTGGGATGTCGCTCAGCACTGGGATTTCCCAGAACGACTTCCTGCATACAACGATAAAGAAAAATATCCAAGTCTCAAAACAAAATTGAAAGAAGCACTGGATCGCATAGACTTGATAGGGGAGGATTTTGAGTTTGACAAAGAGAGTATGCGATCAGATTTTCCCAACAGGGATGCACATGATCTTAAAGATCCAGAAGAATTTGATGCTCATTGTGATTATCTCAACGATGAAATAGAACCAAAAAAAGAAAGAGCAATTCAAATAATAAAATCCGTTTTAATGGAAGAAGGGTATATGAAACCCTCTTACAGTTCTCAGATTCTGGGATACGGGATGAGGCATGCAAAAAAAGATTATGATCCAAGTTCCAATTGGGATGATTTAAACTTCAAGCATTTTTCTTGGGATGAAGGAGATGAAGCTGATGATGATGAAATTGGACCACACACAGTACACGTTACACTAGACGATCCTATAGAATTGCTAGACACACAATATGGTGCCAGTGCTGCTGTTAAAGAATTTCTTAGTACAACAAGGGGATTCCAAAGTATGAAAGATAATTTTATACAATCGATCAAAAAAGAAATTCATAACATGGCACAAAAGCAAGCCAGTTCGTGGAATAGGCAAAAAACTCTGCCAGGCTTTCAAAAACCAAACATCTCTACTTTTTCGATTGATTCAATGATACATCCTGAAATAAACATCTATGCATATGGAAGTAAAATCAGGATGTATATTAACTTTTACTTTAATATAACTCACGGAAAAGAAGAAATTTTAGAATCTAAAAAATTCATAAAGTTTTTAGATGATAACTTTGAAAGATTTTCTAAACTAGCTTCTGGCATGTTTTTTCAGCAATTGGAGCAGAATTATACAGAAAAGAAGAAATTAGTGACTGGAAGGATGAATCGCTGATGCGAAGGCATGACGCTCATAAGGAAGTGAAATGAAAACATTTAACGAATGGCTGATCTCAGAATCCATTAACATAGTTCACATCGACCCAGAAGAAGATTGGGAAGAGGCAGAACAAGCAGAGGCAATATCTAAATTAGTTAAAATACGTCCCGATAGCACAAAGTCTCCGACCATAATTGCTTTAAATGACAAAGAAGAAGTTGTTGGAGCGGTGTTCACTTCTTGGAGTCTTGATCATGATGCTTCGGAAATGGCAGGAGAAGACATTTCTGTCTGGGACTTTGATGTTGTAGTGCATCCCAATTGGCAAGGAAGAGAGATGATCGGAATCAAGCTGATCAAACAGGCCGAAGAAGAGAGAAAAAACATGGAGGCAAATTATGGGCAAAAAGCATATACAAGAACATGGGTAGTCAATCCAAGGTTGGCTAAAGTAATGCAAAATAGATATGGTTATGATGCGGAGTCTTCATACGAAGACGGAAGTGCTCATCTTGTTAAACATTAGAAAACAAGTTCGATGCGAACATCCAGTTGTTCTAGTTAAAGAAGAACATTTTGAAGATGTAATAATAGGTGGTCGCCCATTTAAAAAGTTAGACCTTAGCAGCGGAAGATACAGAAAAGAAATCCATACTTCCATCCATACTTTTGAGCACTTTTCAAATACAGATAGTTTCATTTCAAGAATGAACCATGAAAACAAAGGCATAAAGGTTCACATTTATTGTGCTATGAATCAACTTCCTTTGATGAGTCTACTTGGTGATGTCTTATACTTAGATGAAAACGTTAAACTGCCTATCTACAATGGTGCAACCATGTGGAATTACCAATTCAGAAAGTTTATTAATATTAATTCGAACAAAGCACAGAGGGTCGAGCAAAACTTTTACCATAAAAAAATAGATTTATATAAAGTTGCCGAGCGTTTCTCTCATGCTCCTGTTTTTATTCGGCAATCTTCATTCGATATTTTTAACCAATTAGAATTGCCTAAAAATATAATTTGTTCAGAAGTAAAGTTTAGTTCTATAGAAAAAAAGTTGCTTAATGACTTCCCAGAAATGCACGGAGTAAGGTACAAGTTTCAAAAAGAAATACTGGAACAAACTGGTCATCATTATATGTCAATTCAGATTCTTGCATCTTTAATTTTAAATTGGTCTTTTATATGTGTAGGAGGTTCCGCTAATCTTATGTCTCTTTTGCCTGTTAAAAGTTTACTTATGTGCTCGCAAGAATTTGGTCTTAAAGGGTCATATCGTGAAACAGTCCCAATTACACGAAAAATATATAAAAATCGATATGGTTTGTATTTAGGAAATTGTGTTCAACTAATTACGGGCAGACAATTAGAAATTATGAATAATATAACGTATGATACGTATTGCATGCACAGGGTTAATAAAGAAACTAAACTTAGTGCTAAACTGATTGACCATAGCTATAATATTTTTGGAAATGTATTCCCAATTCGTCAAAAACAACCACCTCCACTATACATATAATGAATTTTATTAAAAAGAAAGGACAAATATTATGAAATGGTTTTTACTAACTTGTTTATTGATTTCATCAACTTATTTTGCCACAGAAGCACAGGGTCAAGTCCATCACCACAATGGACATTTTCACAATCACCCTCACACAAACTATCATTATCACAATTATTATCCAAGAATAATAGGCTATCAACCGATTATTCAATGGTATCCGTCTGGTACTATGTTAAACATCGGCCCGACATACGTTTTGCCAAATAGATCTATCAGAATACAGATTAACTCTGGATTTTATCGCTATAACGGCTATAGTACATTTGATTTCCGAAGTGGAACAATTCGTTACTACCGTAGATAATAAAATGAGCACAACCAAAGGGGCATTCAAAAATGTCCCCACAGAATCCCAACCAGCAAGGATTCCTTTGGAAAAGTTTCACGAACTTGCAGAGAAGGTGCGTCAATTGCTCGCACCCCACGGACAGGTATTTATTCCAGATGCCGTGAGAAAGTCTATTAACAAAGAAACAACAGGTGATTTAGATGTTTTCTTTCTCCCCAATAAGGAAGATTGGAAACAAACTGTTTTAAAAGCATTTCCAAACATTGTGGCAAAAGTTTCTAACGGACCACAATTGATGTTGGTCGTCAGAGGATTAATAGACGATAACCAGTATATGATCGATGTGATTCTGTCTAATAATAAAGAATGGAATTTCGTACAGTTTCACCACGGGCATGGGGTTATCTTACCCGTATTATTAGGTGCATTTGCAAGAAGTCTAGGATACAAGTTCTCAAGAGATGGACTATATCGTCGAATTAAAAGCCCGAAGGGTTGTTTTCGAAATTTATTATTAACGCATGATCCAAAAGAAGCAATGGAAATACTGGGACTCGACTCAGACATCGATTACTCGATTCTGTATGCTCCAGAAACTATTGCACAATGGGTGGTATCTTCTACAAGATTTGATTCAAGAGCTTGGAGACGTGAACCGAACGATGATGGAGCTACTATTCAAGTTAAAAATAATAAATCCCATCGTGCTGCAAGAAAAAAAGAAGAAGTACAATCGGCTTTCGAAATAATAGATCGATCCAACAAGCAATCTAATGTTCCAAACAATCTTGAAGTTGAAAGAAAGATTCTGGGAGATCAATACATCGATTCAATGTTGGAAAAGATAAACCAAATTGAAGAAAAGAAACAACCTGTTTTAACTGGTTCTGAGATTATGCAACTTCTCAACATTCCATCAGGACCAGAAGTAGGAAAGTGGGTCAAGTTTCTGTCTGACAATCCGCAGATAACTGATAAGGAAGTTGCAAAGTTGTTGATATATAAAAATAAGTGAATAACTAGATCCTTTGACTAGGATCATCCACCCTTGCCCAATTTACTTTTAATGAACCATTATCTAGCATGTCGCTCACTTCGATGTCATCAATTAGTCTTCTTCCAAGCATGTACTGATCGTCACCATCTGTAGAATCTGTAGATAATTTTGTCAACAGGATGCTTTTTCCACGATACATAACAGGTATTTTTGTACCTTTCTTCAAACCACGTACATATGCGGAAGCATTAGTCATATCTTTATCGTATCCGTGTTTGTCATACCAGCTACCGCCGTCATCATAATCGCTATAGTCATCATAGTTCGTGGATGCCCGACCATAACCATCTAAATTCTCTTTAATCAACCATTCTTGAAATGTTTTCATTTGTTTTATCCTTTGAAATTGAAAAATTACTAATTTATCTATTCAAATTCCAAAAAAAATTTCCTGAAAATCATTACACCAGATTTAGATTTAGAAATAGTTAATGACTCCTAGATACTGATACTTATTGAGGAAATATAATGAAAACTTTCAAAGAATGGATTGACCATCACATTAAAGAGATGGCAATTGGAAAATATGAGCTAAGAGGAGATTGGGATACTAGCAAAAAAATTGGAGACGACGTGCGGGCCTTCAACAACCCAGGAGGTACGAATAATTATTCTTCAAAAGACATGAAATTAGTCTCTGGAAAAAGTGGTATCGAAAGGATTAAAAACAGATGGCTTAAAACAAAAAATACTTGGGATCTTTATTTTGTAAGAAGTAATATTGCTTCTAAGTTCTCAGAACTTGGAGAAGTTGATAGCAATTGGATAAAAACTAATTTACAAGAAGACATACAAGCAAACCCAAATGCTATATCAATTATTTATACAGGCAATGTAGCGGGAGATCGAATACCGATGACTCCTTGGATTCTCGCTCATCGAGCGGCACACACGTTGTTTCAGGGCGGCATGCGGAGTTTTGATCTTCTCTTGACTGACGTACTTAAGAAGTCAACACTCGCTGCTTATGGCACCGAGTTGGCGTTATTCCGCAGGGATGCTGACATCTCGTTAGGAATACTCAACTCTATAGGAACGATGAAGTCTAGCACTAATAACTCAATCGACCGCCCAGGGGAATTTATTCATGAGTTAGTTGCACAATTTTTAATTTCAGGAAGAATCCAGTTCAATTCTCTGCCAAAAAATTTATTATCATCTGGAACGTATCATGACAATCCAGACGCATTGATGAAACAAAATATAAAAAGAGATGTTTCGAAGTGGGAAGATGAACATCCCGGTGTTGATGTTCACAGCAAGGCTCCTGGTGGTGGACCACACTCCGTTGAAACTTATTATCAACGCCTCTCACTACCATACGGGACGCCTCATAAGGTTAAAGAAATAGAAGAAGAAAAAATAAAAGCTGGTAATGCAATTTTACAAGCAAGTATTCCTGAATTGGAAAGTTCTATTCAAAAAATTTGTGACTCGGCAGTTGGTAAAATATATTTAATGTGAAAATATAATTGATCAAAATCTTAGAGACATTCTAATTTAGCTGTTATAAGTGGTTGCACAGTCTGAGAAAGAGCAGTTTCCCGTAGGGAAGCTGTTTAGTAAAAACAGATTTCAAAATTTTAGCCGTGTAAATATAAACTTAATAAATCCAAAGTGTTAAGTTTACAGAAGTGGATTTTAGCGTTTAATAAAGCAACAAATCACATAACAAATATCTTTCCAACACAGGCATTGAGCATTT
>Ga0233412_10000203_pt1 | contig 35089 bp, 40 predicted proteins | sample Na_anoxic_4_MG_FD_180667 | JGI IMG/M metagenome (GOLD analysis project Ga0233412, IMG submission 180667) | Seawater microbial communities from Saanich Inlet, British Columbia, Canada - Na_anoxic_4_MG | ecosystem: Environmental > Aquatic > Marine > Inlet | place: Canada: British Columbia... | reverse complement strand
GTCTTTTCCCTTACACCATAATGTTGCCAACTTATTTTGTTTTGATATCAACTCCTTAAAATTATCTAATGAAATTAAATATGGAGACATATCAATTAGAAATGTATTTTTTATTAGATGTGATAATGCAAACCCTCGTATTGTTGCCATCCCGAATAATGATGTTGCTTGTTTTATTGAAGTTATTTTTCGAGAAAATCCATAAAGTGGTGAGTTAGCAGATTTCAAAATATCTACAGTTAATAGTGCATCCTTTTCTATTACGTTTGATAGATCTATGAGTGTAGAATCAGGATTTTTCCATAGTTTTTCAATTTGAATTACTGACTCAGGTAAAGGTGGTAATTTTCTAATTTTTTGTAAAATTTCGATATTCATATATAATTCCTCTCATTTAATGTTAAAGCTTCTCTTTATCAGTGAATACTATCTCCGCTGTTCTATCACCTTTTGTTACAGTTACAACATCATCTTTAATCTCTACTATAACTTTTCCATTACTTATCCTTTGTTTATTGTTTTTTACACCATTCTTGAGCATCTTCCCAAGTCATTGGGTAATCACTTGATTCACCCCAAACAAGGTCACCATTTTCATCTGTTCTAACACACCTAACATAATACTCATTTGTCTTATAGTAGCGGTAGGAATTGCCAAACTCAAAGTCCGCACCCCAAGCATACTTAGAATTTGAAACATTTGACGAAGAAGACCAATAACCACTAGAAGTAAATCCCTCCATACTTGTAGCAGGGTCATGTTTTCCATAGTCTACTGCACTGAGTAACTCTTCTATATTTGGCATTCTCCAAGAGAGAAGAGTACAATTCTCTCTCTTTACTAAATCGTATGTTATTCCATCTATTGTTATCTCTTTCATCTTTTATCCTTTAGTTACACATATTGCTATAGCATCTTGTATAGCATCATTTTTTTTTCTAACTCTACTGACAGCTTGTCTTTAAGCTTCTTGACCATATTGTCCCTAGCTTCTAGTTGTGCTAAGTGTCTCTTATCTAAAACTAGCTGTTTTTCTAAGTCAGCTATACTTTGTGATGTTCTATATACTCTGGACTTAGCTTCTTTTACTGAACAGAACGGGTCTGAATTATCTATAGCAATCTTCATAAACTGTATCTCATCTAACTCTAGTTTCATACATATCTCCTCTATGACACAAGTTCTTACTCTTACACTAGGTATCTCTATCCTTTCGTTATTATTAATGCTCCAATAGCTAGTACAGCTAAAACTACCACCCATGCTATATAAGTAAGCATATCTTGTTTAGACATCTACAAGCTCTTTAATCGTTACTTCCCAACCATATGATGCAAGCTTTACTGTTACCGTATGAAGTATATCTATAGCATCTTGTATATCATCTTCATGTTGTTCTAAAGCATAGTCATAAATACCATGTAGTTTAATCTCATGCAATTCATCAGCTCTAGCATCATCTAACATTCCCTGTCTAAACTCAGCCATCTCTTCATCATTTCTCTTGCTCACTACTTATCCTTTGTACATTTCTTATGTAAATATGCTATTACGTCATAGTCTCTAGGATATACTCTAAAGTGGGTAAATCCATACCACATTGACCAGAGTCTTTTACATAGACTCATTACTTATCCCCGAGTCATATAGTTCAAACTACATATAGCTATAACTACAAATAGTAGTATTCCGTATATAACTTTCTTTTCGTGTGTTATATACCACTTATCTAACTTGTTCTTTAGTATCTTGAATTTCATACCTATCCTTTACACTTTGCTCTTTTTACTATTTTATATACTGTAGATACATCTATATCATAAAGTCTAGCTACTGTCTTTGCTTTTATCTTATTTATTACGATGTCTGTAACTACATCCATCCTAGCTTGACTACTAAGTCTAACCCTAGTCTTACGAACTACAACTTCTTCCTCTCCAATAAACAACTCTATTAACCATTTGAACATATTCACTCCTTATATAGACATATCCGCTATGTCACCCATAGATATTTTACCCTCTTCTACTTGAGCTAAATAACGCTTTGGTGAGAGTCTCTCATCAATTGCTCTAATAGCTACCTCTTTTTCATCTTTTGGTCCATCTGAAACCATAAGCCGTGATCTTAATGCTGGTAAAGCACTAATCTTTATACGGCTAATTCGATCTAATATATGCATTTCTGCTCCTAGTTAGTATATAACCGACCTATAAGTATATTTCCTATATAGTGAAATATTAGGGTTTAAGGTTTTGCTTTTGGTGACCTGGTGTAATTCCATCACATTCTTTAGGTTCTGAGTCTGAGTATAATCCATCTCTCCAACCATCTTTCGCTGCTTTTGGGATTGCTATTATATCCTTTTTCACAACTTTACCCACTATAATAGATGAGTCAACTAATATTGCTGTAGCACTTGCTACTTTCTTGGTTATATAACTTAACATTTTATCTCCTTATTGACAAATATATACCCACTTAGATATCTGTGTATCCTAAAAGCGTAGATTGAGACCGCTCGATATGGACATATATTCATCAATATACTAGATCTCTTTCGTACCGAGATGGACTCTCACCCTCAGTCTAGTAGTATTTTATTCCTAATCCCAATAGGGATTAAACTCTGGCTCTATTATTGTACCTTCTTGCATTATCTGATCTCCGCGTTATATTGTTGTACCATAGCAGCACTTGAATGGATTGTTCCATCAACAGCTATGTATAACATTACATCATACCTACGAGTTCATCAAATGAGCTATTAGCTGGTAGTAGTTCATCGTACTGTGCTTGTAAAAGCGCTTTCTTATCTAACTGAGATTTCTCAACTAGGGATTCTACATACCATTCCATACCTGATAGGTGTGAAGTATATGGCTTTCCTGATGTTATTGCTTTGTCAGTAGCTAGCTTAGTGATTATAATATCCTTAGCTTCTTGAGTCATATCCTTAGATATATTTAACTCACTAATCTTTGATTGAATACCTTTTGCTTGATTAAAAGCTAGTGGTAATAGTTCTGGTTTATGGTTCATTTTGGCTCCTACACCGTTAATTTATATATCAATATATTCATTTAACAGAGCGAATGCGATGTGCTAAACCGTCGAGTCTGACTACTACATCTTGTAGTACATCTAAAATTTACTCTTTAGTATCGTATCAATTAATATAACCTAGAGCATGCTAGGTGCTTTATAATTGAGGACACAGTATAAACCATTAGATAGTCTATACTCTACCCTCGCAGAGCCAAGCCTAAGCTTGAAGAAAAGAGTCTGAAAGTTCTAGCACTTCCATATCTCTTACTGAGTAATCACGAACTGTAATTAAAGATCCTGTACGATTGTTAGTTACTTGATGCTGAATATCTAAGAACACTTGATTATCAAAGTTCTCTTGTATATCTGCTTTTGCAACTTCTCTTACTGTTTCTTGAGCATCTCCTGAACAACCAATATTATCATGAATGAATATACCTACATCACCTACTTCAGCCATAGCTAGTACAATCTTTCTAATAGCTTTACCATCTACTGCATGAGTAGTATTAGCTAGGAATCCTGATACCTTAGCCTTAGCAAATTCACCTACTAATAATGGTGTACCTGACTTATTATCTATTAGTAATGGCATATTTCTATGTATAGTCATTTGCTTCATACCACTAGTTGTAGGTACATATACCTTAACTTCTTGACCTTGAATATAAGCAGAGCTCATACACTTTACTCCATCACTCATTGTAAACATAAGAGATGAGTTGTCATTGTCAAGTAGGTTTCTTCCCCAAGTATTATAGCTATTGAATGCCTTATATGTTTGACCATATACTGCTGTACCTATAGTATTTAGCTCTTCTACTGTTAATAGCTCTTGACCAAAATGCTCATTGAACTTCTTAGTTGCTGACTCTGCACTTGCACCTGCTAATATAGATTGATTGATAACCTTAGCATCTTTTCTCGTCATTGTCTGACCAGTAACCTTAGCTATACTCTCTAACATAGTTTGGTGTGTATCTTGCATATCTTCTGATGCTAATATATTAGCTAATGTCATAGATTGCTTCTCTTGTGTATAACCACTTGAGAAATGTATTAATCCACCAGTTGTATAATCTAATAGTAGTAGGAATCTACTCTTTACACCTGTTCTATAGTCATCTATAGCTTGCACTAGGCGCTTATTATACGTTAACTCTAAGAAATCTACCTCTGATAGTAAAGTCTTCCTAATACTAGCCTCATTCTCCTCAAAAATAGCTATTCCATCCTCTAACTTACATCTACTTACAGCTGATGCTGCTGCAAATGCTAAGTTCTTGTAGTCTAAGTCATTTAATTTACGAGCTTTGTAAGCCTCATACATGTATTTTCCTACCTTAGATTGAGGATTTAGTGTTTGTAATGATACATCGTAGTACATTCTATTTCTGTAACAGAAGTTGACTGATAAATACATACCATCTAGCATACTTCTAGCTTGTACCATCTCTGTTAGTTCTGTATAACGAGTAAATCTAGCTTTCATCGCTATTCTATGCTCTGAACCATTTCCAGCTAGTGCTTCTAGGTAATCATCTCCAGCTAGTAGTACATCCAATAGTTGATCTCTATTAATATCAGAGACAACTCTTAACTTCATAGATGATACTGCTTTAGCTACCTTCTTAAGTTGTTTACAAACCTTTAATCTAGGTGCTCCTGGCTTAGTCTTAATATACTTAGTTGGCATTTGACCTGGTTCAAAATGAATACCATCTAACATATTCTTTTCTACTGCTTTATAGTCTTTAGCTTGTAGATAATGTAGATCTGTTGCTACCTTACGACCATTGATAGTTCTTATCTTCTGATCTTCTCTTGCACCAACTACAGTGTGGTACTCTTTAACTATAATACTAGCTAGTGCTATCTTACATTTGTCAGTATAGTATGCTCCTACCTTAGTTTCAATACCATACATTGGAATAACGTAGCTTAACGCTGCTACTACTTGGTGAATCTCAGTCTCTTCTGCGCCATTAATAGCGTTATCTAACGCTTTAGCTAGTGTCTTATCCTGTGTATCTAACACAAGGAATGCCTCTAACATTTCTGCCTCTAGCTGGTATTCATCACTGATGATACTTCTTAACTTGATAAGACTAGAGTTTACTTGAGCGGATGTACGAAGGTTGTTTTTGATTGTATTGATAATTGATAACATTTGTTAATCCTTTTAGATTATTATAGATGTTGTTTCAGGTTAGACTATTCAACTAGGTGTGATTTGGACTTACTTACTTGCCGTAGTTAAAACTTGAGTAGCAACTTCTTATACCCTTTGAGAGTACTGTTGATAGTTTCATATGCTTCCCAGTTGTGTGACTCTTCTGGTTCATCTTGCTTCCAATCTATCTTTGTAGCTTTTGCATCTACCTGCTTTACAGCATGCTCTATAGCACACTTTATCAAGTGCAGCTCTCTTGTTGTAAATTCCATTTGTTTACCCTTTTATTGTTATCTGCATTCGCATATAATAGGTATCTCTAGCTACTTTTGTAACAAACCTGAGATTGAGATATGTGTACATGCTATTGTTTAATATTGATGAAGATATGACATCTATCTCTCATCTCATCCTTAGCTGGAAAGTAACCGATACGATGTGCTAGCATTTGAAAGTATGCTGCTATGTGTACTATTACTGCGCCTTGTTGGTTCTGGGCTTGTCTGTGTGCTTGGAACGTTGTCCCAAGTATTGTAAACTCTTCCATTATAGAACCTCCTTTTTTTATTACTTCTGTGTACATTTTATCACCCCCAAGGACTAATAGTTGGTAATGTCTCAGCCATAGCCCAAGCTTTTGCTTTTGTTGTATGAACTTCAGTACCTTCCTGCATTATGTATAATAGTATATAAACCTGTGTCATGATTAACTCCGAATGGTGCAAAGATCTAGTCTTTGACAGATACCATACCAATACCATCCGAAGATGGCACTGTATAGAATCGCGGTCATTAGTACGATGTAAACTAACATGGTAAATCATTTCGCATAGTATATTGATGATCCAGCTCATCTTTCCAGTCTATAAGATTGATGATCGCCATCTCTTCGCTACTAATAACTGCGTTGTACTCCTTGGCTATATGTATGCTACCGTTTAGTGAGTAGAAGTGGAACCTAGCCTCCTTCTGTACGAATATGTCAATGTAACCCTCGCCCCATACTCTAGAATCAGTAGATAATACACACTTCTCCTTAGGTTCCCCATTAGCATATGTAGCATGTAGGATACTATTAAAGTTAAGTATTTTTGTCATATCTATCATTGGTAGGTTAGTAGAGTTTGCGTACACAGCATAGTTACAATGCATTGAGTACGGCTTACTAGCAAGTATATCCTCTAACTCTGTATGCCAGTAATCTAATATAGCGACTGGTTCAGGTGTGTCTATATACACAGGAATATCCTCTGTAGCCCAGTCACTACTTCTAACACTTTTAGTCAGTGCTTCTTGATACTCAGCTAACTCTATTGTTATTTGCTCTAGTGCGTTAGCTTTAGCTTTTGATTGTGTTTGGTCAATAGATTGAAATGGTGTTAATTTATACATGGTATATCCTTTTAGGTATTTAAGTAGACCTCTTAGAGGTACAGATTGGCACTATTGCACTGATTAATATACATACAGACGTTACTCTGTACGTATAGTGTATAAGGACCTTTTAAGCTTCTTCTTTGAATGCATCTTCAAGTGCATTCACTATATCGTTACCTAGTTTCTTAACTAACTCAGGTCTAAACGTCTTACGTTGTGCAGGTGTAAGGTTATCGTATAATTCCATCTCTTTCTCTGTGAATATGACTCTCTTAGATACTGTTGTTACTAATGTACCTGTTAGTGTCACTACTTCTTTACCCCCTTGTATCATAGTTGGTACTGTAGATACGATGTCATCGAAAATTACTACTGTTTCATCCACTACTGTTAGTGTAGAGTTGATGATACCCTTAGATGTACTGAACAGTTTCTTCATTGGGTTGCGTGTTACTCTCGTTGGTGCTACTACTGATGTTGATTCTGCTGCGTTGTTGATTAGGTTTGTGATTGTGTTTGTCATTGTGTGATCCTTTAAGATGTGATACGTGTATCGGACAGATACAGTGGTGAATATATGCATAACATCCTTTGGCTGGATGAGTGCGGGGGGTACTTTACTTCTAGTGTGCTTACTCACTATTACTGAACTGAGACTAAAAAATAATAATTTTCAAAAACCAATTTCAGAAAACTTTAAGAAATTATTATTAGAGTTTTAAAAGCTTTTTAGATACAATAACTCTATACTATATATAAGGGGTTCCAAAATGGGCTTGAATTTAACAGAGTATATGAACGAAATCAGCGATTTGTGCGAAGAGTATGGAGACAATGATGATACACTAGATACAATTATCTTTAGTATGATAGCTGTAGCCGGGCAAATGGGTTGGGAATTAGATGTTATAGATACGTCTGAGCTAGATTGGGACGAAGAGTATTTAGATACCGTTCCGCCATAGGGAGGTGATCTATCTGTCTTATGATATAATATGCAAAAAAGGGAACTAGATGAGTTTATTACAAGCTATGGCTGATAAATATGATGGTGTTGAGTGTGGATATGTTTATGTGATGGAGTTTAGGTTTAGGAAAGGTGATGGGTATAAGACTTTGTATAAGGTTGGAGTTACTATTAATAAGCCCATAGATAGGATGTTACAGATTAGTAGATCATTTTTTATGGGTAGAAGGTATGTCCCTGAGTGTTCACTAGTTAGATTTAGAAACTTACCGAATTATTATCAGAGAGAGAAGACTGTTCACACTAGATTGGAAGAATTTAATTATAAGTTTAAGACTGGCTTTGATGGAAGTACTGAGTTCTTTGATATACCACTAGATGATTTACTAGCTATATATGAAGAAGAGTGTCCACTTATTAAAAAGGAAGATCGGATATGAACCTCTCCTCTCTAGGTGTTTTTACACTGATGCCGAGTGGATTAGTATTCACAGAGATTATAATAGTGATGACGATGGTTTTATAGATACTAATCCAGATCCGATACTTTATTCAGGTTATTATAGATGATTTGATATAGATTTGTTAGAGTTTTGTCTAGGCTCTGTCCGCCATTCAACAGGGGCGACCCCTTCGCCATTCTGGCTTACCCCCTAATGTAGCATACAAAACCGCAATCCAAGTTATATATAAAGATATAATACCCAAATAACATAATAAATGTCAATAAGAACATTTGTTCATATAATACCTAAATACCCCTCATATTAGCTATATACTTATACAGATCTTATATACTAACCCACTTTTTATGGTATAATACTTCAAAAGGATATAATATGTTAACACTAGATGTGCTAAAAGATGTAGCACCTAAGAAATCAAGAGGTATGATTACTCAAGATTTAGTAGATCAGTTAAATGGATGGAATGATGATCCTAAGTTACTAGGTGGATTCAAAGATAATGTACTATCTTACATAGGTGTATTAAAATCAGGTAGATTCAAAATAACAGATTATATGAATGCAGTTAGATTTGTATCATACTGTTTAATAGGTCATAATGATATAGATGCTTATGCTATTACATTCCCTGAAAGATACCAGAGACTTATAAATGAAGGTGAAGATCGTAATAGTATTGCCCCTTATGTATCTATGTATAAGAAGAATAAGTTAGTTGTACAGATATTTGAACAAACTATTGTTCCTAGTCATGTACTAAATGCTCCTATGCATCAAGAAGCTTTAAATGAACTTATGAGAATAGGTTTAAATGGTAGATCGGAAGTAGCAAAAGTAAGTGCACTAACAGCTGTAATGGCTAACACCAAAGCACCTGAAGCAGCTAAAATAGAGATAGATATGACTATAGACACTGGAAGTGTTGTAGATGATTATGAACAAGCTATGAGAGCATTTGCAGATAAACAACTAGCTATGATTGGAGATGGTGTAGATTTAAAAGCAGTAACTAATGCTTCTATTAAAAGACCTGAAGAAGTTATAGAGGCTGAACTAGATGAGTAAGCAAAGAATTCCTTATAAGAAGGTAGTTGTTAAACCTGATAGAGGCAGTTATGTTGATAGACTAAGTAAAGCACTAGATGTAGCCTCTAAAGATACAAGTACGCCTAGAAACGTTAGAGCTCTAGCTAGAAGACTAATGGGTATCGACAATGGCTACTAAGTACCTAAAACTTCCAGTCGAGCAACACCTGAATCTTACTGACTATGAAATGAAAGGCTATATGCCTACAGTTGAAGCTCTTATGTTTGTTAACTTTATTAAAGAGGTTAATAATGGACAAGAAGAGAATGAGACACCACTAGTTCACTTAAAGATGATGGACAATGTATTTAACAATGATAAGCGTTGTGCGATCTTATGTCATCGTGGTATAGGAAAACTAGAGACAGAGAATAGTCCTATATTGACTCCTGGTGGATGGACTACTATGGGAGCTATATCTGTAGGAGATTCTGTAATAGATAGGCATGGGAAAGCTACTGTAGTTACTTATAAGACAGAGGCTCAGTATCCTGAAACATACCTAATGACTCTTACTGATGGTACTACTATGGAAGTAGGAGACGAACATAAACATGTAGTATGGAGAGATAGAAGAACTCCTACTGTAAAACGTAATAGTGAAAAAGTTATGACTACTCTAGAGCTTATAGAGTCTGGACTTGTTACTACATCTAAAAGATCTAGTGTTAAAGATTCCAAGTGTTCTTATAGGTTTGGGATACCGCTAGTATCTCCTATAGAGTTTTCGTATAAACCTGTAGGAATAGACCCATATGTGTTAGGTTTAGGTTTAGCTAACGGCTACTACCCTAAAGGACAGATTAGCTGTCATGCAGATGATATGGTAGAGTTGTGTAAGTATGTAGGAGACTCTGGATACTCTATTAATAGTATGCGTATAGAAGGTGGTAATGCTGGTCAAATATATATAGGTAGTAAAGTATTTTCAGAATACTCTGAGCTAAGAAGTGGTAATAAGTACATCCCTAAAGAGTACATGTTAGGTAGTATAGGTCAAAGAGTCCTACTACTTAGAGGTCTTATGGATGGAGATGGGCACATAGCTAAAAATGGAGGATGTAGTTACAGTTCGTACAATAGAAGACTGGCTACAGATGTAAGGGATTTAGCTAGAAGTTTAGGTGCTATAAGTTATGTAAAAGAGTACATTAGGTCAGATAAAAACTTCGAGACTGAGTATAGAACTATAGTAAACATAAAGGTAAATCCTTTCAGACTAAATAGAAAGGCATCTAAGTGGAAACCCACTAAGAAGATGACTAAAGGCATAGTAAGTTTAGAGCCTCTCGGTAAGAAGAAAGGTTACTGCATAGAAGTATCTTCTGAAAGTCATACCTATATAGCTAATGGGTACACGGTAACGCATAATACTACCGTATTTGCAGAGTATTTAATACTTTTCTGTGCAGCATTTGGTTATATACCTGGATTTGGTAAAACAAACCTTATACTTTACGTTACTGACTCAATTGAGAATGGTGTAAAGAATCTTAGACGTAACGTTGAGTTTAGATATGCTAACTCTGAGTTTTTACAGAAGCTTATTCCAGATAAGAAGATTAGTGTAGGCGATAATGGTGGATATGTAGATCCTGATGAGTATGAGAGACAATCAGGTGGAGGTAGAAAGTTTACTGACATTAGATTAGAGTTTAAAAATAATAAGGGTCATACTACTATTGTAAAAGGGTATGGTGCTAAAACAGGAGTTCGTGGTGCTAAAGAAATGGGACAACGACCTACTATGGCTATTCTTGATGACCTGGTTTCTGATACAGATGCTGAATCGCCCACTATTATAGCTACGATAGAGAATACAGTATACAAGGCCGTTTCTAAGGCTCTTAGCCCTACGAAACAAAAGATGATCTGGTTAGGTACTCCATTTAATGCTAGAGATCCATTATATAAAGCAGTTGAGTCTGGAGCATGGAGAGTATCTGTGTATCCTATCTGTGAAGAGTTTCCTGTAGAGAAGAAAGATTTCAGAGGTAGTTGGGAAGATAGATTTACTTATGAGTATGTAAGAGATGAGTATGAAGAGGCTCAAGCCCTAGGTATGCCAGCTAACTTTAATCAGGAGCTTATGTTGAGAATTATGTCAGAAGAGGATCGTTTAGTCAAGGATTCAGATATTAGATGGTATGATAGCAGTATCATAGATGATAACAAAGCTAACTATAATTTCTATATAACTACAGACTTTGCAACTAGTGAAAAGCAAGCAGCTGACTTTAGTGTTATATCTGTATGGGCATATACTAATAATGGTGATTGGTTATGGGTTGATGGTACGATTAAACGTCAATTGATGGATCAGACTATGAATGATGTCTTTAGATTTGTAACTACGTACAAACCAGAGAAGGTAGGTATAGAAGTGTCAGGTCAACAAGGTGGCTTCATTAAATGGATTGAAGATCTGATGCTACAACGTAATATATTCTTTAACCTAGCTAGTGATAAGAATAGTGGTGAACCTGGTATAAGACCTAATGGTAATAAGATGATTAGGTTTCAAACTATACTTCCACAGTTCAAGTTAAAGAAGATTAGATTTCCAGAAGATCAGAAAGATAGTGAAGAAGTTAGGGAGATTATCAATGAGTTAAGTAATGCCTCTAAGAGTGGTTTTAAGAGCAAACATGACGACTTTATTGATACTGTGAGTATGTTATCAGTAATGGATCCGTGGAAGCCTAGCGAAGGCACAACGGTTAGTGTAGATAAGGAAGATGGTATATACAAGAGTGATTATGTACCTGAAAGTGAAGACTCGTCATACGACGTAATATAAAGGGTTAAAAATGAGAGATGTAATAATTGTAGCAATATGGGATATGGAAAATAGTACAGCAACTAGATCAGTAGTTGTAGATAATAAGAGTAAAGAACTTAAGCTGAATGGTAAGAAACCTAATAAAATGATTGTACCTGAGAGCCTTATAGATGTAAAGTTACTTAGAAAAGTAAAGAGTTTAGGTGCGTATAATTGTAAAATTGTAAAAGCAGTAGGAAAGTAGCACTAAACTATGGTATAATTTTAAAAACTATACTGGAGTACGTCCATGACTGTAGATGAAGTAGTAACACAACTAAAGTATGGGGAACTCCGATCTCTTGCAGCTAGGGAGGATATCCCTGCAATGGTCTCTTATATGAACCTAGCTCTAATCGCCTTGTACGGTAGATTCAAACTTCTACGTAGCGAACAAATTATAGATCTTCAAGATAACATAGCAACATACAACCTAGCTTCAGACGTCTTATCTATAGAGGCGGTATATACTGAAGTAGCAGAAATTGGTGTAAATGATGACAATGCTCTCAATGGCGTATTTACTCCTAGCTTTGATACAATCCAATTACCTAATGCAAAGACAGGTAATCAGTTAAGTGTTTTATACGTGGCTACACCTGCTAAACTTTTAGTTGATGCTACGGATTCAGTAACTCTTGCACAAAATGTTAGGTTACCTGAACAACTGATGGAACCATTTTTACACTACATAGGCTATAGAGCTCATGGTAGTATGAATGGGGATATTAAAGCAGAGAATAACACTCACTACATGAGGTATGAGGCTAGTTGTAAACGTGTATTAGACCTAGGTTTAATTAGAGTTGACGCAGTTCCTGCGTTCGTTAATAGACAAGAAGGAATTTCAGATGCAGAGGATTAGTAGTTTTACAAGTGGCAAAACAGCTCAAGTAGTTGAGTCTGCGATAAATGATAGTGCTTATGATGTAGTAAAAATAGTATCTGATGATATAGCACATGTAACAGCTGTAAGTACTGCGATAGGCAATGGTGCATTCACTAAAGTAGATATGGTAACTACAGAGCCTTTCAAGTCTAATATAGATATAGTATCAGGTATCAATGGTGCGGTTACAACTGTAGCTGGACTAAGTACTCAAGTAACTGCATTAAGTGATGTAGCAACCTCAACCGCTTTAGAGAATCTTTCAGGTAACTCAGCAGATCTAGTAGCTTTAAGTGGGAATTCTGCAGATCTTACAGCGCTAGGCGGTAATTCTACTAACCTCAGCCTACTAGGTACCTTAGATGCTGTTTCAGATATGAACACTTTAGCAGTACCAGCTATTATAACAGATATGGATATAGTATCTACTAATATAGCTAATGTTAATGTAGTAGGGTCTGCTATTGATAATGTAAATACAACAGCGACTAATATAGCTAGTATCAATACTGTAGCTAATGTTGCAAATCTTGCTGACATAGTTACTGTAGCAGATGACCTAAATTCACTAGATCTAAATGGCATAGCAGATGTTGTTACAGTAGCTACTGACCTAAATAAAGGATTAGTAGGGGGTACTCCTGATCCTTTACTATCAAGCGTCAATAATGTTAGTAATAGTATTGATAGTGTTAACACAGTATCTAGTGTATCTTCACAGGTTACAACTCTCGCACCATTAAGTGCAGAGATTGCAGCTTTAGGTGATGTCACAACTTCAGTAGCCTTAGATAGACTTAATACAGGAGGCACTGCAGCTAGCATTGACAGGTTAAACACGTTAGGTACGGCTAATAGCATTGACTTACTAGGTACAGTGGATGTGGTAAGTGATATTAATATTCTCGGTACACTGGACGCTGTGGCTGACATGAATACGCTAGCAGCAGTTAGTGGGGCGATTACTACTTCTGCAGCTAATATAGCAAGTATAAACACTGTAGCCGCAGATCTTAATGAATCAGTTTCTGAGATTAATACTGTTGCCGTTTCTATTGCTAATGTAGATACTGTAGGTACAGCTATTACTGCTGTCAACACTGTATCAACCGATATTGCTAATGTAAATACTACTGCAGCCTCGATAGCTAACGTTAATGCAGTCGGAGTGGACTTACTTGAACCGGTATCAGAAATCAATACTGTTGCAACATCTATAGCTAATGTTAACCTTACAGGTGGAAGTATTGCAGGTGTAAACACTGTAGCCGCAGACATAGTAAATGTTAATACTGTTGCAACTGACCTGAATGAACCAATCTCAGAGATTAACACAGTCGCAGTAGATATAGCTAATGTCAATAAAGTTGGTACAGATATAGCTAATGTTAATACTGTTGCCACTAGTATTGCTAATGTAAATACTACCGTTGCTAATATAGCGAATGTAAATGCAGTAGGTCTTGATTTATTAGAACCTATATCGGAGATTAATACGGTAGCAGCCTCTATTGCTAATGTAGATACTGTATCAGGATCAATCGCAAGTGTTACTACAGTAGCTACAGACCTAGATAAACTAATTGGTACTAATCAACCCACTGACAGTGCTATTCTAAATGCATTGACGAACGCTACTGATTCTGCAAACTCAGCTACAAACGCTCAACTTTCCGAATGGGAGGCAGAAGCATCTAGGCTAACTGCTACTAGCTATGCGGTAGAAGCAGAAAACGTCCTAGTAAATCTGGTCACTTCCAATGGTGATGGTACCTACACGTATACACCACAAACAGGTGTGTATAGTTCATTACATTATGAATCTAAATATACAGCATTTGATCCTGCTATCTATCAAACTAGAAATGAGGAGGGTGTAGCTAATGGTTACGCATCTCTTGATAATACAGGTTTGGTACCAGCTAGCCAACTACCTAGTTATGTGGATGATGTAATCGAAGTAGCAACATATGCTGACTTACCGTTAGGTACTATAGGGTTTATTTATATAGTCGTAGCTGATGAGACTAAAGGTGGAGATACTTCTACTTATAGATGGACTGGAAGTGTCTATGCACTGGTGAGTAATACATTAACGTCACTAGACGTTAAGAACTTATATGAAGGTAATACTGACACTAATGTGTATACAGATGCTGAGAAAGCCCAGGTAGTTACTAATACTTCAGGTATTGTGGTTCTAGACTCTAGAGCTACTTCACATGATGTGGATATAGCAGTTATAAAAGAAGATATAGGTAACTTAACAGATGCTATTGATGGTGGTGGAGATGTAGCTGGAGATACTCATGCTGCTCCAGCTAAAGCAACTCCAGTTGACCTAGACGAGATACCTCTTGTTGATAGTGCTGCTTCGTTTGGACTAAAAAAACTATTGTGGTCTGATTTAAAAGCAACACTTGAAGCTAGATTTGACTCTCTCTATATGGCTCTTTCAACAAACCAAACAATAGCTGGTATTAAAACATTTACATCATTTATGGTTACCCCAGAGTTTCCACCTACAGCAGACTATCAAGTTGCTAATAAAAAATATGTTGATGATAACTTAACAGTTCAGATAGTTGCTGAAGCTAATAGCCAAGCTGAAGAAGATGCTGCATTTACTGCTGGAGCAGTTGTTGTTGTAAGAACAGATTTAATTCCAATACCTTATGTTGTTCAATTATTATTACACATGGATGGAACTGATGGTGGAACTACTTTTATTGATAGTTCATATAATGGGTTCACTGTAACAGCAGAGTCACTTACTACTACTGAAACATTAGACCCAGCAGACGGAACAGCATTTATGCAATCTACTGCTACTCCTACTTCTAGTGCAGCTGGTGCAGATAGAGGGCTAAAAATAGCAGATGATGCAAACCTAAGAACTGGTACTGATGATTTTACTATTGAAGCATACTTTAGATTAACAGATTCAGCAATAGGTACATACTCAGAACACCATACAATAGCTTCAAAATGTACTGTTGGTACAGAAGGAGATTTAAATGGATGGTATTTAGGTGTTCTGAACGGTACTAATTTAGTATTCTCTATTAATAATGTTTCTCAATTGTCTGTTGACTGGGTTGGAGCATCTCTAAACTTGACTGATTGGTTTCATGTATCTGTAAATAGAGTAGGGACAACTACTACTATGTATGTTAATGGTGTAGCGATGGATACTAAAGAGTCTATGGTTATGAGCGAGGGTGTTGGCGACTTGATGATTGGTAGATGGTATTACTATACAGACCATACTTATAATACAGATGTAGATGAATTTCAAATGGTAACTGCTGGAGCATTAAGAACTGAAGCATTTACACCATCGAGTACAGCTCTTGGAGAATATGTTGGTTCAGCAGAATTACTACTTCACATGGATGGTCTTGAAGGCGGTGCCGTATTTGAAGATAGCTCAAAAAATGGGTTTACAATAACAAAAGTAGGTCTTCCTACAACCACAACTGCATCGCCAGTATTAGGGACAGCATCTATGCTTAATGCCAACTCTACAAACTACATAACTGTTGCAGATGACCCAGCACTAAGATTTGGTACTAATGATTTTACTATGGAATGTTTTTTCAAGCCTACTTCGATATCAACAGCTGCACACCACTTTATAGCATCTAGTGGTGTAAGTGGAGGCTTGAATGGTTGGTACTTAGGCTTAATGAATGGTGCTAATATTACTTTTGCTGTTGATAATACTGCTACACTAAGTGTTTCAACGGCATTTACTCCAGTATTGGGAGTGTGGTCACATATATCTCTAAATAGAGTTGGCGATGTATACAGCATATACATTAACGGTGTTTTTGGTGGAAGCACAACATCAACATCAGTAATAACAGAAGGTGTATCTGAATTGCAAATTGGAAGATGGCACTACAGTACAGCAAATACACATAGTTCAAATCTAGATGAGTTTTACATACAGATAGGCTCAGCCCTTAGAACTGCCAATTTCACACCTCCAACTGTTCCATTCGTAAGATAGGAGTGGACAGATGGCTTTAACACTTGCACAATTACAAGCGAAAGTTGTAAATAATGATGCTGTTAGCATTGGAGTAATAGGAGATTCTACTACTTGTGGTTATGGTGCAAATCCTGGGTCCGTAATATGGGCTGGAGATGATACTGCACATGGTTTTAACAATACTGGATGGGGTCCAAACTGGACAGATTTAGGGGAGGGATTATTAATTACTATAATTAGTTATTTTACCTCCCCAGAGACCATGGCAAATGTTGACATTGGAAGTCCAGCAAGATTATTAAAGACTGCCTTGGTTGCAAGAAATGCTTCTTCTGAGGTATACAACTATGGGTATTCAGGATATGATGCTGACTTTGTTTTAAGTCAAGATACAGTTGGTAAGCTAGCACTAAGAGTCCCTAAGCCTGATGCAGTGTTTGTTAATATTGGGATAAACTCAGCAAAAGTTGGGTCTTCTGATTTGCCAGCACTAACTTCTATCATGGCAGATATAACAGCAAACGATATGCTTCCAATACTCGTTCTTGGTCATAATGTAGGAAATTGGAATACTGGTGACCCATCCACATGGAGTCCAATGTCATTCTGGTGGTCTACTTACAGACCTGATGTCAAAGGACTTAGAGACTCTGGAGGATATGACTTTCTTGATATGGGTACAGATATACAATCATTAGATACTACATTATTATATGACCCATTTCATCCAACGAATAAGGGTTATGTTGATATAGCACAAGGGTACATTACAACCATTGGTGGTCAAGCAACAGAGATACCTGAAGTTGGTGTAGAGCCTCCTTTGCCTACTCCGACAGAAGATGCAGTTAGACTAAATGATGGAAGAACTTACTCATTAGCTATGGATGCAACAGAAGCATTTAAGTTTAAGGTTTCTGATGGAAATACCTATTCATTACCTTTATCTATTATTACAGTGCTGTATACAAGACTTAAAGTTCAAGCATTAAATCTACTGGCTTCGTTTGGAGAAACTGTAGAAATTCCAACTGTTCCAACTGTTCCAACTGTTCCAACTGTTCCAACTGATGGATTAATATCTTATTATCCTTTAGAAAATGATGCAGTTGATGTAGTAAGTGCATTTAATGGTTCAGGGTCAGGTGTTACATACGATGGTGTTAGTGCATACTTTGGTGGTGCTGGAGCAATTACATTGGATTCTGGATTATCAATAGTTGGAGATTCAACAATTAGTCTATGGATTAAAGGAACAGTAGGTATGCCTATTGGTAGATATGATATAACTAGCTACCATATGTATTTTTCAGGTAGCACTGTATATGGTGGGTATACTGGTGCTTATTCATTTACACTAAATAACCCGACTGATACTTGGAGTAATATAACTATATTCACTAGCAGCACTGGCTCAAAGATGTATCAAAATGGTGTTCTATGTACGGCACTTACTCAATCTACATTAGAGTCTCAATTAGGTAATATTAAACTAGGTTCAAATAGCACTGGTCTTTATGATTTTGTAGGCAACATGGCAAGACTTAGATTTTATAACCGAGAGATAACAGAAGCAGAAGCATTAACTATATACAATACAGAGGCATCCCTATATGTATAGGTTGGTGTCTATAGATATTAATACTAGGGTTTAAAATGAAATTATGTTCAAGATGTATTCAACTAACTGGCTTAACGATAGAATTTCCAATAGCACTTAAAGTTCACACTGGCTGTGATGTATGCAAGTCTGAAGTAAAGAAGAGTTTCGATATAATAGCTGTTATAGAACAAGCTGTAATAGTTAAAGGATAAGAAATGGGTTTCATGGATATATTTTCAACCAGCTCTATAGACACTGCGGTTAATGCAATAGTATCTACTGGTGATGCTTTGGTGTTTACGGAAGAAGAGAAGAAAGAGCTAAATAAGAAAGTTATAGAGTTCAAGTTTGAAACATTGACTAAGAATGGTAACTTCCAACTTGCTCAGAGATACTTAGCTGTATTGTTTGCTGTAAACTTCTTTGCTGCATTCTGGGTAGGTGTATTTATATACTTCTTTAATGAGTCAAAACTAGATGGATATATGCAACTTGTAGCAGTCTTTAACTTAGGTTGGATAGCAATGGCTATATTTAGTTTCTATTACTCTGGTGGATTTATTAAGTCATTCAAGAGTAAGTAATGAATTTTGAAGCAATGGCAGCTATAGAGCTGATTTAGCTCACGAAGAGTACGCTAAAGAGATTAGAAATTGTAGAGAACGTATAATAGTTTTAGAAACCTTAAAATAATATGGTATAATTACGATAATAAACCCAAAAGGTGTATCATGAGTGATGAGACTAATTTAAAGATCCTTGAAGCATTAGGTAGGCTCGAAGGAACTATCGGTGAGCACAGAAAAGAAGAGAAACGTTCTCCAATCCCTAATGTTATTAGAGGGGAACTCCTAGCTGCATTAGTATTACCTATTGCATCAATCATAGGTGTATACATAGATATTAACACAAGGCTAGTTATTATAGAGTCTGCTGCAGATATCGCTAATAAAGAGATAGTCAGAAACTCAGATTACCATGATAGTATTGATACGAGAACAGCAGCATTAGATGCTGAACTTATAAAACTGAATGCGAGTTTAGTAGACCTTACTTCAACAACTTCTCAATCAATGATGAATGTTGGTAGAAGATTAAGAGCACTGGAGAAAAAATGATTAAGCTATTATTACCACTATTACTATCATTAAACTTATTAGCAGAATCTCTATCAGACTATATTGGCAGTACTGAAGCTGTAGCTAATGAGATGGATGCAATTGAGCTATCTGTTTATGAACTCAACTATATGTACTTAGGTAAATTAACTCACTGGAGTGATGGAAGTGAAGTAACAATACTTGTTAGAGACTTGGATAGCTATACACAGAAGAACTTCATAGTATCAATGCTAGGTGTATCAATAGCTAGATACAAAGAGATAATAGCATCCACTAAGAGCATAAAGACAATTAGTAATAAAGTGCTAGTACCTGAAATGATAAAGCATCAAGGTACACTCACTATAATAAGTAGTGATGAATTGTATCTATGTACAGAAAATGGGTTAGTTAAAGTGGAGATAATTGAATGAAACATTTATTACTCGCAACACTGCTAACACCAGCTATCCTTATAGCGAACGATTACCTAACAGGAAACCTAGAGCTTACAGCTGTTAATACATACTCCAAGCCTATCGAGAAGTCATTTCATGTAAATGAGAATCCATTAAGAGCTGTAATCACATTAAATGGGGGATACAGTCTAGGTAGCTTTGACTTAGAGGCTAGAGTATCAAACAGAATGGATGACACATACATAGAGAAAGCATCTATTGCTTATTCTGGAAGAAATGGTAACCATGTTTATAAGACAGAGGTTGGTACTATAGATACTTTCCAAGGTGTATTTGAAAATACTAAAACTGCTAACGAACAAAACCCTTTCATATTCAAGAATCATGGTGTATATAACAATGAGTTCCTTGAAGGGTACTTATCTACTACATTAGGTATTCAACAAACATACTCATACCTACCCAATGGTAAGTATATACTTACTGCTAAATATTCACTTACACAAGCTAGAGAGTTAGGTGAGGATAGAGCAGAAGGGTCATTCTACGGCTATAATAGCCAATATGTAGACCTAGATTATACCGAGTCTATTCAATCAATAGATTTACATCTAATATACAAAGACCATTTCTCTTTATTTTTAAATAAGGCTAGAATACCTGTTGGAGTCAATCCTACTGAGGGTACTCCAACTAGTGATTTTGATAGGTATATGTTATACCTCGCAGATAAAGACTCCTCCGTATTTGCTCCTAAGAGCGACTTCCTTATAGACATAGATAGAATAGGTATAATAGGTAGTAATAAATATCTTACATATGGGTATGAAGCATTCCATATGTACATGGAAAATGAAGACATAGATGTTAGTTACCACACTATAGGTCAAATGCATTATCTTGCTACGTACTTAACTGACACCATCACACCATACGTATCTTATGGTAGTTCTTTAAATAGTAAGAAATATTCTAGGTTATATGAAGATTACAGTGCAGGTGTTAGGTATGTGTATAATAAGCATGTAACAGGTCTTGTTGAATGGAAACAATCTAGTTGGATTCAACATAAGACTTTTAAGGAACACAAAGAGTACTTATCCCAAGACTCAAGACATATAGAGCTTATTAGCGCTCGATTAATACTAAGTTTCTAGGAGAGTAAATGAAAAGTAAGAAGTTTAAGATACATGAGTTAGTTCCACTACCACTATATAATAATATAAAAGAAGACATTCTTTGGAAGCTCCTAGATGATACTTTGCTTCTTACGATAGATGCTATTAAAGAAAAGTTCCCAAACGGTTCAATGACTATTAACAACTATAAGTGGGGTGGAGATAGAGGCTGGAGCGGTCTTAGAACTAAAGACTCTCAATACTATTCAGAAGGTTCTCAACACTCAATAGGTAAAGCTATAGACTGTATCTTCTCTGAGTATACTACAGATGAAGTTAGAGACTATATCCTGTATCATCAGGATGAGTTTCCATATATAGGTGGCATAGAGATGGGTGTATCTTGGTTACATTTAGATGTAAGACCAAGAACAAATGAGAAGATTAATCTCTTCTATAAATAAGGATAGGGTATGGAAAAAGAGCAAATTAGTAAAGTACTATTACACGCAAAAGCTGACTATAAAGGCAGTGAAGTATCTAAGAATGAAAATGATAAACTAATTAGCAAATGGGAGAGTGTCAAAGACTCTAAACTCTATGGCACAGAAGTAGATCATAAAAGTAAGTATGTTAGTGATTTAACTGAAAATTTATTAGATTGGCAAATACCCTCTATTGTAGATCCATTTACTAGCTCTAAAGACCTTATTAATGCTAAAGCGTTTACTCATGAAGATGATGCAATTGCAGAGCAAGAAGAGGCTGTATTAAGTTATCAGGTTATACAAAGAATGGATCACTTTTCATTTATGACAGATCTAGTTACGTATATAGCTGAAAAAGGGACAGCGTTTGTTAAGACTGGTTGGAACTTTAAAGAAGAAGAACAAGAGATAGAACAACCAGTTATGGCTATTGATCCTATGACAGGTCAACCTGTACAAGTAGGTGTAGAATTAGTTAAGCAAATGGTTACTACATTAAATGAGCCTTTTAGAACGGTTATTGATCCTATAGATATCCGTATGGATCCTACATGTAGCGGTAAAGTTGCTAATGCTTCATTTGTTATTCATGACTGGGAGACAGATCTATCTAGCTTACGTAAAGATGGTAGATATAAGAATTTGGATAAGCTAGTTAATCAACTAGAACGTGATGAAACTTATGAACAAAGAGATTCAACTGATGATACTTTTAGATTCGAAGATGATATACGTAAGAAATTTATTGTACATGAGTATTGGGGTAACTATGACCTTAATGATGATGGTATTGCTGAACCTATCGTTATTGCTTGGGTTGGTGATGTTATTATTCGGGAAGAAGATAACCCTCTACCTGGTCAAGAGATACCATTTGAAAAAGCAGTATATAAGAAAGTACCTGGTTCAATTTGGGGTAAAGCATTAGCTGCTAAGACTGGTAAACGTCAACACATAGATTCAGTACTTCATAGAGGTATCTTTGATGATATGAAGCTAGCTAATAATGGTCAGACTGGAACTAAGAAAGGCTTCACTGATGAGGCTAACCTTAAGAAGATGAAACAAGGTAAAGACTTTGAGTACAATACTACTATGGCAGAGGTATATCAGGATCAATATAGAGGTCTTAATGGATCAGTATTTACTGTACTAGATAGAAACACTCAATCAGCAGAAAGTTCTGTAGGTGTAAGCCTTATGAATCATGGAGCTGGAGGCAATGCTCTAGGTTCTAGTGCTGCAGCAGTAAATGCTACAACTACTTCATCTGCTAAGAGAGAGATGCACATTACTCAAGGTATAGCTGAAGACTGTTTAATTCCTATGCTTAAGAAGTTTAGTACATATAATGCTGAGTTTTTAAGTCCTGAAGAAGTAATGGCTATTACTGATAAACCTTATGTAGAGTCTAAGAATGGTAAGCAGTTTGATATTAAGCTTACGTTAGAGTCTGCAGAGACTAGAGCAGCTAAAGCACAGTCTACTGGATTTGTATTACAAACTATGGGACCTAACATGCCTCAAGCATCTCAACAGAAACTACTTGCTAGATACATGAAGCTCATAGGTGAACCAGATATTGCGTTTGCTATTGAAAACCCTGAACCAGATCCTGCTCAAGAACAAGCTCAAGCGTTTGCTGAACAAATGCAGATGCTAGAGATGGAAAAACTTAAAGCACAAATTGCTAATGAACAAGCAAAAGGTGAAGAGAATAGAGTTGATATTGAACTTAAGAGAGCTAAGACTAGAGAGATCATGAGTAATTCAGATCTTAAAGATCTTGACTACCTTGAAAAGGAACAAGGTATCCCTCATCAAAGAGAGATGGAAAAACAAGGACAACAAGTTGATAAAGAGCTTACAAAGCAACAAATGGCGGATCAAGCTAGATTAGACGCTGTAAAAAGTAAAGTCGGAGCGTAGTAATGACTACCTTAGATCAAGAGCTATTAGACGTAGCCCTCACAGGGCTTACTAACCAGAAGGTAATAGTAGACAATACTTCTAAAACTGTTAAAACATTAGATAGTTCATTGTCTAAATTAACGGCTAAAACGGCTAAAGATCTAGCTGGTTTAGGTAGTAAGTTAGACGCTGTACAGGCTGAAATGCAGTCTACAGTAACTTCTGAGATGTCTAAGATACCTATACCTAAAGATGGTGTAGACGGTAAATCTATTACTGGTCCTAAGGGTGATACTGGTGCGTCTATAATAGGCCCAGTTGGTCCCAGTGGTAAAGATGGAAAGAGTATTGTAGGTAAGCAGGGTGTTCCTGGGAAATCTATTAAGGGTGATCCTGGTAAAGATGGTAAATCCATTAAAGGTGATAAAGGTAAGGCTGGAGCTACTGGTGTAGGTATTAAAGATATCACAGCTACTGAAGATAAGCTAAAGATCAAACTCACAGATGGTGAAGTCAAAGAAGTGGTTATACCTAAGTGGACTGCACCTGCTACTGGAGTATTTGGACCTACAACTACTAATCCTGAGATATCTACTCTACGTAACCTAGCTGATACAAATACTAATAATGCTAGTGAAGGTGATGTACTAAGTTTTGTAGGTGGTAAATGGACTAATACTTCTAGTACTGGCGGTAATGGTAATGGTGGTAATGGTGGTAATGGTGGTAATGGTGGTAATGGTGGTAATGGTGGTAACGGCAATGGCAATGGCGGTAATGGTAATGGTGGTATTGACATAACTCTAAGAAGACGTACTGAGATTGAGAGTATGTTTAAAGTAGCACAATCTACAGCATATAAAGAGCTAACATATACAGGATCTAATATTACTAATATAGATGTTTATACTGCAAATGATAAGCTTGTAAAGTTGTTCTCTAAAGTAATAGGGTATAATAACGGTAATATAAGTACAGTTTCCATTACTGATGAAGTAAATGGTGGAACACTAAATAGAGTTATTGTTTACGTAGAGGGTAATATATCTAGCGTAACTTCTACTTACACGGAGGGTATCTAATGGCATACATAATTGACTATAAAACTCAATACACATCAAGTGCAGATGATTCAGGATTTACTATAGAAGAACCACCACTATCAAATGTTAAAGCTGGAGACTTACTGGTAATGGCATGGGGAGCTAACACAGATGCAGAAGTTCAACTGCTTGATGGATTTAACCTTGCTACACACATAACATCAAATGAAACTATAACTTCAACAAGTTTTACAGTTGGTACTTCAAATATGTTCTTTCAAGATGGTGATGTACTACAAATAGGTGATGAAAAGATACTAATAACAAGTGGAGCTGGTGACAGGACATTTAATGTTCAAAGAGCATACGATGGTACAACAGCAGTAGCACATAGTGACAACGAAAATATATGGAAGATAGATGATGCAGGTGGACTAGGTGGAGCAGACTGGAAGCCAGTACCTCATGGATGTTCAACAATGGATGTGTGTGAAGCTAAGATGTACTATAAGTTCGCAGAAGTTGATGGGGAACAAGTATCAACATGGACTTGTCCTGTAGTAGGAACATACATGTATGTGTTTACAGCAGCAATCAGGGGAGTACATCCAACAGACCCATTTATAGATGCAGGTACTTCATACTATACAGCTGGTGCAAATACACAAGTATCATATCCTGATTTAGTAGCAACAGCAGCAGACCAGTTAGCATTGTATGTAGGTAGCTCAGATGCTGATACAATAACAACTGGTTCTCATGGTAGAGCAGGATTATATTTAGCAACAGATGTTAAAATGTATCAAGGTATATCAAGTGGAGCTGGTTCAATGGGAGCATTTGAAGATACAGTACCAAGTGACCAAACAGCAGCGATAGGTGTATTGTTTAGAGATGACCCAGCCAATGTGATAGTACCTCTACAAATAACACCATCAAATTCATTAGTAAAAATAGATGCTGATAACACAAGTGATGATACTTGGATGGAAGCAATATACGCAAGCGGAATAGACCCAAAGACTGGAATAGCAAGAGTTAATCAAACACCAAATTTAGAGATGATAGCTACAACTCCACAATGGGTATTCAGAATTGATAACGGTGGTACAGACTGGCTAGATAATGGAGTCATAGGGGAAACTGTAACCTTTGGAGATGGTAGCACTGGTAAGCTCGGTTGGATAAGAGTATATTCAACGAGTACAGGTGGTAGAGGATACCTAATGGTATATGACTACAATGGAGGACTACAAGCAAATAATTCTACTGTAGTTGGTTCTACGAGTACAGCAAGTGCTTTAATATACAGTACAGGTACAAGTTATCAGGGTGACGTAACCAACTATGTCAAGTCAGACATAAAACTAAATACATACGAAACACTTAAGATTAGTGGATGTACAGGAATAGGGATTAGTGATGGTATATACTTTGTAAAAGACCATGATGTAATGGACAGTAAAACTGAGGGATACTGGTATCAACTAATATCTCATGCAGAAAGAAGAGAAGATGGAGTGGTTCAGACATTCTCAGTAGGTACAGCAAGTCCAACATTAGCACCTTATCACATGGTAGATAGAAGCTTTACTTACACTGAGGGCGACACTAATTTAATAACAAGAGGTACACAGAGCAATCAAGCTGGGTGGAAAGCAAACTACTTAGGCTCATTTAAGTCGTGGGTTACACCGATAGACTATTCAAGTGAAGCACTGGCAATATGGTCAAGACACTATAATGGTAATGCAGCAAAGACATACTTCTGTGCGATTGATAGCTCAAATAACTGGAAGATATGGATTATAAACAATAAGATAGCAGCAGGGTTTCAGTACGATACACCAGAGTTTAGAACATTTGATTTAAATTCTACTGATACTCCAAAGTACCAAACACCAAGCTTTAATAGCAATGCAATAAAATATATTGGGTTTATGTTAGAAACTACAAGTGACACAAGTAGAGATACTATGCATATGTACGACCAATATACACTAGACTTACAAACAGTAAGAGGTGGGGGTGAAAGCTTTGGTGTGCCTCTTCTTGACATAGAGAAGTTCTTAGCAGTTGAAGAAACACTAAACGGACAGAGATTTACAGAGGGGCTAAAAGCATATACACCAACAATGCTTGTAGCATCAAAAACTATAAGATTTTCTTGTTACATGGGTTCATCAAACCAAGCACTAGGATTCCCACCACAAGCAGATGGTGTAGGAAACTTTATATATAATGTTGATGGAGATAGCAGTGTATTTGGATTGGACTTTACTGATGCAAAAGGTAGTGTAGCGAGTCTGCTGACGAGTGATAAAGGTAACTTCTTAAAAACTGGTGGTACTGCTACTGTAGGTTTAGAGGGTTCAACTATTGCAAACTACAATCCTACTTTTCAAATTGGCGAAACAATTACTGGTGTAAGATTTACTGGGTGTGGACAGATAAGTGGTGGAGCAACACTTACAAACTGTATTATTACAGGACATACAGGAAGTGGTGGTGTGTTGTTTGATGGATTTATTAATGGTGGTAGTTACAGTAATAACACCTATGGAGTAGAAATAGATACGGCTGGAACATATGAGTTAAATGATGCTACTTTTAGCAACAACACACAAGATATAAATGTAACAGCAACAACTGGAACAGTAACTATAATCACTAATGTAGCAAGGATGACTTATATAACTGCTGGAGCTATTGTTGATATACAAGCACCAGAAACTAAACTAACATTAACTGGATTACAGATTGGTAGTGATGTAGTTATATTAGAAGCTGGTACTCAAACAGTATTAGCAAGCGTAGCCCAAGGGGGTACTTCATTCAACTATACCTATTCTACATTGATAGATATAGATATAGGAGTTATTAAGCAGGGGTATATAACTTTGTATCAGTATGGATACACACTAGGTTCAACTAGTGCTAACTTACCGATAACACAACTAGTAGACAGGAATTATGTATGATAGAACAAATAACAGCAACAACAGATGGAAAGTACACAGGTACTATCATAGATGAGTAAGATAACAAGTAGAACCCTCTTAAATGTAGGTACGAATCTTATCATAGATAAGCCAAACAGAACGATAGAGCTAGTTGAGGCTGGGAATTTGAATCCAAAAGATGGTGTGGCGTTTCAAGCAATCTATTCTAAGTTTGTAGATTTATGGAGTACTTCAGAGTACCAAAATAACCCATTCCCATTCAATGCACTAGATGCACTTTCAGGACAGTACCTAATTGGTATTGATGCCGGTGGTAATGCTAATGGATGGAAGTGGTTAAATGACACTACTAGACAGATGGTTCGTGATGGTGGTTGGGAAGAGTACAACTCTTCTGGTGGACTAGAAAGAGTATACGCTGGTATCGTTGGACTTGGTGCTTTAGGCCTTAGTTCTCAACCTTACTATATAGCTGACACTAGTGATGCTCCTACAAACTTTACGTTTGATGGCCAAGCAAATGAAGGTATCCAAGTTTACGGTGATGCTAGTAACGGTGATTTTGACAAGAGAGTATACTTTAAAACGTTTGCTAGAGAGCAGGGTAAAAAGTATTCAGATTCAGTACTAGCAGATACAGGTAAGATAGCTACAGGTGCTTATATCGTTAATATGCTACTAAGTAATGAAGATGATTTAAAGATAAGCGACTTAGACACCGAAATGACTAATGCTCCTTATGATGGTATCACAGTAGAGTATTTTGCGGTTGACCAAACTAGAGATGTTGGTGGAGTAGACTATAACTATGATGTAATAGTAAATGGTAATGGAGCTACTCTAGAGCAAATCTACACTAAGTTGCAGTACCTACTTAGACAATCATCAGATATTGACATCGGTGCTGGTACAGTTGTCGGAAAAACTGCAGCATTACTTGCCGGTTTTGTTGGCTCTACATTAGAGACTACTATTGGTGTGTATGTAGACAATATTCAAAATGCAGATAGCAATAGAATAAAGTTTAAAGATACAAGTGGGATATTCAGAGAGAACCCGTTTGAGTCGGCAGGTATTATGAGCTTTAACACTATCATGGTTGGAGCAGGGTCTAGTTATAGAATGATGTACACTAGCCCAGACGGAGCTGGTAATGACTACGGTGAAGCTGGTGCGATTACAGTAAATGACGCTAGTGGGTTACCTATTACAGGTGTGATTACTTCAGAGGAAATTGGATTTACTTTTGACTTCGATAATGATGCTGTAGGAGGTTCTGCTGCTACTGATAAAGCAGTTACGTTGGTCGGGATTCGTCCCAACAGTTCTAAGTTTGCTGTTGCTACTGGTGTTCTTACTAAGTCAAAAGGTATCAGTCTTGGGCTGGTTGCGGAAGCGGATAGAGCTTATACTTAATATCTTTTCGGTATAATCTCAATTGTAATACAGTAGTCTCTCCGGAGGCTACTACTACTTCAATAAAAAGGATACTTATGTTTATATTCGACGGTGTTGCAAAAACTATTAAGATTATTGACGATACTGTCGATGACAACAATTTTGTAACGTTTACTCCTGAAGCGCTGTGGACTGCTTATGTGGACTGGGCTGCGGAAGGTGATAACCTGAAGTATAGTAGAGCTCTTGAGGTTACTGGGGGTAATGATATTGGTGGTGGTGAAGCTGTTGGTAACTATGTGTTCCTTCGTAATGACCTTGGTTGGGTTGGAATACCTCCAAGCTCTGACGGTGTGTCTATTATTGTTAATGGTTCTCTATATGGTAAAGACCCAATGTTACCAGTTATATCCTCAGTTCCTGGGCAGGCGGTAAATCTAATTATTAATAGGTCAGTAGTTTCAACACTAAGAACTGTTAATAGTGGAAGTGGATTATCAACTGAAGAGCATAATAGATTATTCTTGAATGCATCTAAATCTGACGTGTTTAACGCAAGTCAGATATAAAGTATGGTATAATAGCAGCATCGAATATAGGTACTGTTAATATAGACCAATGTAAGATATGAAATCTAATGATCTAAGGATCAACAAAGTAGAGGAAATACTATGACAATGACAACTGAACAAGCTGATAAAGCTTTAGAACTAAGAGACGCAATCGGAAGATTGTTCGATAACCCAGATTATAAAACTGTGTTTGATGAAGGGTACTTCAAAGCTGAGGCTATGAGACTTACACTTGCAATCGTTGATGATGAAATGCAAGATGAGACTGAACAGCGTATAGTTAGTGAGAAGACAAGAGCAATTGGCCATTTACATGTGTATATGAATAGTGCAATAGCATTAGGTAATCAGGTTCAATTTAGCTTAGACGCTGAAGAACGTGAAAGAGTTGATGCAACTAAGACAACAGAATATGATGATATTACAGGTGACCCTATAGTTGCCGAAGAGATATAGTTATGTCTATTGATTATGAAGGTATGTCTGACGCAGACCTAGATGCAGCAATTATGGGTAGTGAACCTACACAAGAAGTAGGTTCAGATAGTGGCGTTGACGAAAGTCATGTGAGTCCGATAATCGAAGATTCTACTGAGCAACCAGCGGAAGATGAAGTAGATACTGATGTCGATCAGTCTGCGGAGTTGGATGAGGACTCAGGGGATGATTCAACTGATGAAGACCAAACTGATGATAGTGATCCGGAAACTTCTGATGATGCTGACGAGGCTGATGAAGAAGACACAGACGATGATGAAGATAAGGGTAGTGATTCAGATGATAATAACTCAAAAACTGCTACGGAGTTCCAACCATTAAAAGCTAATGGTAAAGAGTATCCTATAGATAGTATTCAAGAGTTGTATAAAATGGCAAGTGCTGGAGTTGGTGCACAACAAAAGTTTCAAGCTATTGCAGGTCATAAGAAAACTATTATGGCAGCTGAGAAAGCAGAAGTTAATCTAATGGATGCTGTTAATTTAGCAGCAGAGTATAAAGCTAACCCTAAGGCAGTTATTGCAAGACTGTTGAAAGAGAGTAAAATCGATCCACTAGATATTGACACAGATGCTGAAATTGAAGCTGCTAAGGATCACTCGGTAAGTGACTTTGAAGTAAAGTACGATGAGGTTATCGGTGAAATTGGTGATAGCCCAATATTCCCACAAGTGCAAGAATTGCTACTTAACGGATGGGATGAGACAAGTAGAGCTAAATTCCTAGAAGATCCATCTATGATCAAGAGTCTTCATGACGAAATGACACCGATGGAAAAAGATGGAAAGTCTATGTTTGACTTAGTTTCACCAATGGCAGAAAAGATGAAGTTGTCTGGAGACACAAGAGCTGATTTTGATATTTATATGGAAGCAAGAGGTAAGAAAGTAGAAGAGTTTGAAAAGTTCAATGAAACTAAACAGACCACGTCGAAACCTAAACCTAAAGTGAACAATAAAGCGAAAAAGAAAGCTGCATCTCCGACTGGAGGCAATAAAGCTGGTGTTCAACCACTAGATTTTGCTGCAATGAGTGATGCTGAATTAGACGCATTTCTCGAAAAAGCTTAGAAATAAGCGAAGGATTTAAAAAATGGCTTCTCAAGTTTATGGAAATGGTACTTCAACAAGTACAAATGGTGCAAACGTAAGAGTTGACGCTCTAATCGAAAAAGGTATTCGTACTGCGAAAAGAGATATTATCTTTGAACAACTATGTGATTCACGTACACTTCCAATGCAACATGGTAAGACTCTTAAAGTTCACAAAACTTTATACATCTTAGATGACGCGAATGTTAACGATCAGGGACTAGATTCTACTGGTGTAAAACAAGCTCCAAACGCTAACGGTAACCTATATGGTTCAAGTCGTTCTGTTGTAGATGTAACTAATGGTCTTCCACTTCTTTCTGAAGGTGCTGGTCGTGTTAACCGTGTTGGTGTTACTCGTATCACTAAAGAAGGTACATTAACTAGAATGGGTGCATTCTTAGAATACACTGATGAAGTTGATAAATTTTCAGATGCTAAGATGGAATCTCAGTATTACGAAAAAATGGGTGAATTAGCTGCAGAGTTATATGATGACTACCTACAGAAAGAACTTTTAGGTGCTTGTGGTATTGAAGTTTATGGTGGTGTTGCTACATCTCTATTAACTGTATCTGGTATTGATGATACAACTGTTGCTGGAAATGAAACTGCACTTGAGTATGAAACAATTCTTAATGTTGAAGATTCACTTGAAGCTAACTATGCTAAGATGAATACATCTATTATTGATGGTTCACGTAACGTTGGAACTGTTCCAGTTAACGCTTCTTACTTTGCATACTGTGGTCGTGAGACTGTTCGTACACTTAATGGTTTACAAGATGATTTCTCTCAGAAAGCTTTTGTTCCTGCTAGAATGTATGCTGCAGCTGGTAACCTTGCTAAGAACGAAGTTGGTGCTGTTCACTCAACTAGATTTATTCAAGCTCAACGTATGATGAGATATGATGGTTGTGGTGCTGTTGTTGGTGCTAATCCTCTTGGTGGGTTCAAATCTACTACTTTAACAGGTGCTCAAGCAACTGCACGTGGTCAGTCTGGTGCTGGAACTTACTACGATGGTCTTCCAATTATCTATGTTACTAAAGGTGCTTTTGCAACTGTTGGTTTACAAGGTAATAAAAAGATTAACTTCTTATCTAAGAAGCCTGGTCAAGCAACTTACGAAGATCCACATGGTTTACAGGGTATTTACTCTTTCAACTTCTTCGCAGGTTCAATTACACTAGAGCCAGAAAAAATGGCTAGAATTGTCCACGCAACTAAATTCTAGTAACGCTTGAGGGGAGCTGTCCCCTCACATATTAAAATCATAGAGGAAATCAAATGTCAGAAGATATAAAAGTAGACAACAAAGTTGATACGACAAAAAATGATAAATTGTTCGCAGACTTAAAAAAGAAAGCAGATTTATTAGGTGTTAAGTATAGTACAAACATAGGTTTTGAAAAGCTTAAACTAAAAGTAGAGTTATTTCTCGAAGAGAAAGATGAAACTGTAAAGACAACTAAGTCCGTAGGACCTAATAAGTCTGTTATTGATCTAGAAACTGAAGCTAAGAAACCTATGCTAGTTATAGTAAAAGACTTAGATGCAACACAACAGAATGATCCAACTATTGTAACGAACATTGTAAACAAGTATTTTAAGATTGGGTGTATCACTCAAAAAGATAAAGAACAACTCGTTCCAGCTGCTGTAGTTGAAGCTATTAGAGCTAAAACAATGGTTCAGATGGTAGATGAGAAGCATGCGTTGACTAAACGTCCTACTGGTAATAAAGTAGCTCGTACAACTGCTAGGTATAATGTTATGATCATCGATGAGAATCCAGGAATTAAATAGTATATAGAGCACTCTTTCTAAGAGTGTTCTGTTATAATATTAAAAAAGGAACTGCTGTGGCTGAATTTAGAATACCGAAAGGTAAACCGTACGAATTTACTGTTAGAGTTATAGCTAAAGACTCATTCCTACCTCAAGACCTTACAGATGGTGCAGGTTTAGCTGCATGTACTTTTGAACTTATAGATTGGGATACAATGGTGAAGTATAGTAATTCTATCATTGGTGTAGTTCAAGGTAATCCTTTAGATGGTGTAGTTAAGTTTTCACTAACTTCTGACTATACGGATGGACTAGAGATAGCTAGAGGCGAGAAAGTAGACGGGTATTACCTTAAACCAGGGTACCAAGGAGTAGTATCTATCACATTTGTAGATGCTGCTATTGAAGATAGAGTTACAACTATAGATAAGGTTTATATAGTACCTGTCGGATCTGTCGAATCTGTCGGATATGAACAATGATTGAAGTAAGTACTGACAGTACAAAACTAACTAGTGATACCATAGAACTAGTAGATAATATTAATCCTGTAGTTAGTACTGAAAATAGTGCTTATATGGAAGTTAATCCTGCTGAGTACACACTATCTAGTGGTGGATTATTTGCAGGTGGTAAACTTAATGGTACTATTCCTACATGGCTTACAGCTGCTATAGATGCAGAGATACAAGCTGGTGGAAGTATTGCTAATATTATAGGTCCTATGCAGACACTAATAGACCAGCTAGAAGTTGGTGTAACACAAAACATAAGTGCAATCAATACAACTAACACATCAATCAACTCTAGAATAGATTCAGTAGTAAGTGAAGTAGGTGCTAATAGAGCTATAGATTTAGCTGTAGTTGCTACTAAAGTCACAGATGCTGAAGCTACTGCAATTGCTGTTAATCAGATAGGTGCTACGTTTGGTGGTAATGTTGATGCGTATATAACAAGTATTACTTCTGCTTATGCTACTGCGAATCTGGCTTATGCAGAAGATGTTGATTTAGTATCTGCTACACTAGGTGCTACTACTGCTACAGTCACAAGTCATGATTATGCTATTGTAACTACTATCCCTGCAAACCTCGCAGCTATAGAGACCGCTTTAACAGCTTCTATTACCGATTTACAGAACCAAGTTGATGGTAGTATTTCTACATGGTTTTATTCAGGATCCCCTGGATATTCTAGTGATGATACAACACCTGCATTATTATCTGATAGCGCTGATACAGGCGCAGAACTAATTACAAATGCGTTAGTATTCGACTTAATTACTGATCAAATGTACAAGTTCCTAGATACTGATGAACTCAATACAGATCTTACTACTGAGGTATATGATGATATACTTAGATGGGAAGCAGTGTATAAACTAGTACTACCTGAATCAGATTGGGTAACCTTAGATAATACCAATGCAAATGACTTAGAGAAGACTGCACACTTAGGTGATATTTACTATGACATTGATACTGGATTTGGCTATAGATATGCACAACTAGATATTGCAGATATACCAGATCAAGGTGTTACATTTACTTGGGTAGCTATAACAGATGCTATTGCATTACAGGCTTTACAGAGTGCAGCAGCTGCACAAGCTAGTGCTGATGGTAAAGCAACTGTTTACCTAAAAACAGCCTCACAAATAGCTATTATAGTAGCAGCTTGGACAGCGCAAGAAGTGATAGGCAATATTGGAGATCTTTGGATAAACACTATAGATGGAGTAACAAAGTCCTGGAACGGTGTCGATACGTGGTTAGATACTACTAATACACAAACAGTACAAACACTCTTAGATATTATAACACTAGATGGTGCTATCTCTACGGAAGAGTCAGCTAGGGTTGCTGATGTCTTAGCAGTCCAAGCCGCTGCTTTAGCTGAGACAGCAATTAGGGTTTCAGCAGAGACAAATTTAGATGGCCTTATTACTGCTGAAGAAGCTGATCGGATAGCAGCTATTGAAGCAGTTTCAGATGCGTATAAGGAATACTCAAGAGTAGTAACATTAGCTATATCTGATGGGGTATTAACTCCAGCAGAACAAACTTTAATTACTGCAGCACAAACTGAGGTGGATTTAGCTAATGCTAGGTTTACAGCTATAGAAGTAGACTCAACTCAGGCATTAACATGGAGTGCAGGTGCAAGTAAACTGATAACAGCCCCTGATGGAAGTGTTACTGGTTGGAGTTTCGGTGATGGTAGTAATATAGCTAGTGAATTTAAAATTCAAGCGGATAAGTTTG